>JAABUR0100000815.1_pt1 | contig 62245 bp, 1 predicted proteins | sample 5560091 | NCBI WGS metagenome assembly JAABUR01 (sample SAMN10711879, study PRJNA513375) | rock metagenome | isolation source: Antarctica rocks | place: Antarctica: Victoria Land, University Valley sud
GGAGGTAGATACTAGTAGTATTAGGAAAATAGAGTAGTAGAAAAATATAGTATACTTCTAAAAGGTATAATAGCTAAGAGCTATTATATCTATCCTAGGGCTATTACTTATACTAGAAGAAGATAAGAAGTTAAAGGTAATATAGATATAATAGAAGGAATATAAAATATTAAATAATAAATATAATAATCTATACTTTAAAAGACTTATTAAACTAGCTAAGTCCGCTCTAAAGTTTAAGTTTATTATTAATATTATTAAAGAGCTTAGTATTATAAGGTATAGAAAGGGCTCTAATAAGTAGCCTAATATAGTACTAGAGAAGCTTATAATTATTTAATAATAAATATAGTAGTTTATATACTCCTAGTAAAGGTATATCTCTATTCCTAATAGGCCCCCTTTATCCTAGTCCTTACTTATTAAATCTTATAATTACTTAAAGACCTTACTAATTTAGACGTAGTAGCTTAAGGGGGATACTATTAATATAAAAGGGAAGAATATTTAAGTAGTTTATAGTAATATAAAGGTATCTAACTTATAAGATATTATAGGCGCGTATTAGTAATATTGTATTAGTAAGTTAGATCTTAAATATTACCTTTATATTTAGATACTAAAGTTAATAGTAACTTATTACTTAAGCTAATAAATAAAGATAGCTAGTACCTATAATATAGATTAAATAGGGTACCTATACTTTAAGTAGTTATTCCTACTTAATAAATAGGGTAAGAGATAGAGATATATATATAATATATATAATAATTAAGGGTTAGAGTTAATAAGAAGGTCCGCGGGCTATAAAAGTTATAAGAATACCTTTAATAATTACTATTATCTAGTATACTATATATACTTAATATAATAATAGCGTTTATAACTTATAAGATATAAGATATAACTTAGTATCTATATATATTAGTTATTATAAGGTATATAAGATATAAGATATAGGTTTAATAGAAATACCTCTAATAATTACTATTATCTAATATATTATATATACTTAATATAATAATAGTATTTATAACTTATAAGATATAAGATATAACTTAGTATTTATATATACTAGTTATTATAAGATATATAAGATATAAGATATAAGTTAGATAGATAATATCTTATAAGTAAGAATTAAGGTATATAATATATACTATATCTCTCTAGATATTAGAAAGCTCTTAACTAAGATAAAGACTTCCTAGTACCTAGTCTAGAGCTCTTATAGTACTAGGGGCCAGCCCTAGGCGCCTTAATTTAAGATTAAAGGGCCGAGGGCTAGCTCGGGGCCCCTAGGGCCGGCCCTAGGCCTGCGGGCCGAAGGCCTTTACCAAGGGTATAGGGGCGAGTTAAGATCTTGCCGACGTTATTTACTTAGTAGATAATAGACATAAGGTAACTATTACTATATTATCTCGTTATAATAGGAGGGGTTTTACGCTATTTATCTAATTATAAATAGTTACTAGTAATTATAAGATATATATCCCCGTTACTTATAGCGATATAAATTAGTAGAATAGTAGAACTATTAGTTACTACTAAGGTCTTTATTAGTAGCTTTATAGAAGGCTTTTATAGTACCTTCTTAATAATATAAGCAGACGGCTTTTATAGGGCCTAATTAATAACCTAGATAGTTATTAGATAGTTAATATCTAAAGTAGTTAATAAGTCTAATAGGGATTTTCCGCTATTAGTTATAAGGAGAATTAATAATATTAGTTAGGGTGTATCTTTATAGATAGTAACTCTAGTAGGCTAAATAATCTTAGCTAGTAAGGGCGTACTAAAGATCTTATTATCTTAAGGTAGAGTAGTAGCTATTAGATATAAATTAAGATAGCTAGAATAGATATAATAGTATAATAAGTTATTTAAATTAAAAGTAGTTAAATAGATATAATATATATTTATTTCCTAGTAATAAATAACCTTTTTCTTATACTCTTCTATCTAATAGGCTAGGTTATTAAATAACTAAGATATAAACAGCTAAAAGTAGTAACTCTTATTACTAATATTTAGTATTCTAATAAACTTATTTAAGTTAAATAGCTATAGCTATATATTTATATATAATAAGGGTCTTAATAAGTCGTAGAAATATTCTTCTAATAACTTATATTATTTAATAATACTATTTAAGGCGTATTATAGACTAGATTTACTTAATTAATCTAGTTTATTATTATACTAGTCTTTTATAATACTAAGTAAGTAACTATTAATATTCTATCTTATAATATTTATATTAATACTAGTAGCCTTAATATAAGGGTACTACGTAATAACGTAGCTATTAAGTACTATAAATAGTATATATACGTATATATATAAAACTCTCTATTCTTATTAATAGTAAGACTAATCGCTACCCTTCCCTTTAAGGGGAATTCCCTCATTTATATATTATAGGTAAAGGGGTAGTATAGTACTACTATATATTATAAATACTATATTAATAGTAGTACTATATTCCTAACTAATCCTTATAATTATCTCCTTATCTAGGCTCTTAAGCTTTAAGAGTATAAAAGGTTATAATTTATAAAAGATACTTCCTTAGTAATAGAATATATCTCTAATAAAAGTATAATAATATAATTAATTATAAAGCCCCTAAATTAAGCCTTAAGGACTATATAGTTTTATTAAATTATAATAATTATAGATAATACTCTTATAGATAATCCTTATATTCTTATTATATTCTTATTATATTCTTATTATTCTTTATTAATATATTATAAAAGTAGTTAGAAGTCTTAGTATTTAAAGTAGAAAGGAAGTTATTACTATTAAGGGTTTATTAAGTACTTAAGGTATACCTCTTTTATATAACTTTAATATTATTCTTCTAATTATAATATCTTTATTTTTTATTAATTATATTAAGTCCTTTTTAATTTTTATTTATATTATTACCCCCTCTATGCCTTATTATACCTTCTTATAATCTTACTAATTACTTTATAAGTAATTCTTAGTAATAAGCTTACCCTTACTATTAATTAGAAAAAGACTACTACTACCCCCTCTACTTATAATAGTACTTAACCTCTTTTACTAAGTTATTTATAACTTATACTTATATTATCTTATATAATATACCTCTAATATATTATATTTTAAAGTAAAGAGTTATAAGGTTAATATTTTTAATTAAGGCTTTACTTATCCCTTTAATAATATACTTTATATATACGCCTCCCTTAGCTTTATTAAATATAATTATTATAAAGATTTTAATATTAAATATTAATAGTAGATTCTTACCTCTATTTAATATACTTATACGCGCCTTCTTTAATCCTTAAATATTATAATTACTTTAGATACTAGCTCTAACCTCCTTTAACTTACTAGATTTTAATAAACTTTTAATAAGCTTATTTAATAATATTATTACTACCTCTATTATACCTCCTTTACCCCCTCTACTACTACTACTTCTATTAGGGTAGACTTTACTATTACTATCTATATTATAAATACCCTTAAAGGTATTCTTAATATCCTTTATTAATATATATATATTACTCTATCTCCCTTTTTAAAGCTTTATTAAAGCCTTATTAATATATTATAAGAGCGGCTTCCTCCTATTATAAAGAATAAAGAAGAGGATAAAGAGGATAATTCTATTATTAATAGTAGTAATAATAATAGGCCTAGTACTACTATTAATATAATATAATAGCCTTCTCTTATAATACCCTTAATAATTTAATTATATTAGGTATCTTTTCTTTTTTATTAATAATAATAGAAATTATTTCCCCTCTTATATAATATAAACTTTATACCTTAAGGTAATTTTACTTAAATCTTTTTAATATATTTAATATATTAACTAAGTCCCGCTTATATAACTATTAATTATAATTATAAGACTAATCCTTCTACTTTACTAAATATTAAGGTTTATTATAAGAGATTTTATAATTAAAAATAGCTTTAACTTCCTATTTATCTTTATTATTTATAAGGTCTACTTATATAGCTTTTATAATACTCTTATTATTACCCTTATATAACTTTATAAATAAGATATAAAAGGTATTATATATATAAAAGGTATTAGGTAGTTATAACTTATATACTTAATTATTAATATAATTAAAGACCTTAAAAGGCCTTAAATAATATTATAATAATTTCTTAATTATTTATATTAATTTAATATACTTTATATTTAATAAGATATAATTATTTATATTATATTATCTTTACTTTTACTATTTATTTATATACTCTATTTATATAACTTATATTTAATATAAGTATTACTTTAAACCTTCTTATTATTTTTAAAGTAATTTAACCCTTTTTATATTAATAGGACTTCTCTTAATAATAGCTTTAAAAGCTTTATATCTAACTTAAGTAAATAGTTATAAAGTACCTTATATAAAGGTAACCTAATATTAATATACTTTATATAATTATATATAAACTCTATTAAATAAAGTAACTCTACTTAGTTATTTTATCTCTAAGTAGAATAGTAGTATAAATACTACTTAAGTATATTATTCTATCTCTCTATTTAACTATCTATTTAGGGATAGAAAGTAGTATTAAGCTTCCTTTTTATATTAATATAATAATATATAACTACCTAGAAGCTATTTATAAATACTATCCCTTAATTACTAATAATACCTTTTAATTAATTAAACTTTAAGAAGATTTTATAATATAATAAGTTTATAATATTAATAGTATTAACTATCTTTATAATAAGTAAATACCTAGCTACCTTAATATAATAATTTATAATTACTAAGATTATATTATAAATACTATCCTTTTATTTATTTAAAGGGAGATTTATAATAAAATCTATTATAATTTTTTAAAAAGGTCTTATAAATATTAATAATAATAATAGTATATTATAAATAGTATATCTATATAACTTTATTAATTAATAGGTTAAGTATTCTTATATATAATTATAAATATCTTATCTTATTAATTTCTAATAGAACTTCTATTTAATAAGCTCTTATATATACTTTTATAAGTAGTAGCTAATATAAGGGTTATTATAATAAAGCTTTAAGATTTCTTATCTAATTACTTTATTATTAGGTATAAAAATTATACTACCCTTATAAAGGACCCCTATTTTATCTATTAATAGAGATATATTAATAGCCTTTTTATAATCTTAAGATTTCAATAATTATTTATTATTATAAATATCTTTATCTCTCTTTTAAAAATATTAAAGTATCTCTAATATTAAGTTATTATATTTATTTTATATACGCTCTATTATTAACGTGGTTATAATATACCTTCTAAGTATTATTTAATTAATATAAAATTATCTTATAATAGGATTTAAGTTATTACTTATACTACTCTATATCTTTAAGAGTATATTACTCTCTCCTATTTTTAGGGTATAAGGCTTTTTAAGCCCTATCTTTAACCTTTTATACTATTTATAATTATAGGCCTTATTATCTTATAAACCTTTATAAATACTATATATATAATACTTATTAAAAGGAATATACCTAATATTCTTTAACTTATTTTATAATATTAATAAATAAGTATCTTCTTTATCTATTATTAATATATATTCTAATTACCTTAATAGGATATTAATTAAGTTCTTAATATTTATATAATAATATATCTTAAAGTTATATATTATAAGCTTTATTACTTAATATACTTATCTCTTTATTAATAATAATAATATTTTGAAATACCTTAAATTATTATAATTAATAATTATTATAATTAAGTATAAGCTACCTTCTAAGAAGTATTATTATACCTAGAATACCTTAATAATTATAAGTAATTCCTAATTATAAATCTTATATCTAATTTTTATTAAATATAACTTATAAGAATAGAAAGTAATTAAATACTATTCTACCTCTACCCCTTTATTACTAATTAGGAACTTTTATTATAAAATAGTTATAATAGCTAATATTAAAATATTAATCTCTAATTAGATTTCTCTTATAAAGTTAAAATATATAAGTAATAATACCTCTTAAAATAGTTACTTTAACTACTTAAACGCCGCTCTTATAATATTACTTAATATTAACTTTCTATTTTTAATATATAGGTAATTATTTTTTAGATAGTCTATTAACGCCGCGGTAATAGAGGAATAGTACTTAGTAAAATAATAGTAGAAATTAATAAACTTTAAAAAGATCTAAATATCCTTAATACTCCTAGGTTCTAGCTATTCTATTATAATATCTACTTTATATAAATCTATATATATACTATTATAATTAATAATAAAGTTAAGGAATTCTACTTTTATTATTATAAATTTACTAGAAAATACCTATAAAAATTCAAGATTTTTACTTAGGTAAAGTATACTTTTAAGTATAATTCTTTTATTTATTAGTAAGTAATAATAGTTATAAGGTAAATTTAAGTCTAAATATAATAGATATTCGTATAAACTATTATAGATACTAAGACCCTTCTTAAGTATTATAGGAGATATAGGGTAAACGTTACTAAAAACGTTAATTTTAGATCTAAGGGATTATTTATAATAGTTACCTAGTACTAGAGTATTAATAAATAGTTATTAGGCCTACCTATATTATAACTCTACTGTAATATTACTATTTAGGACTAATAGGGTATAACTAAGTATATAGTATAATAATATTCTATTCTACTAATAACTTCTACGCTACTAGACTATTTAATATAATTCTTAAATTATTATACCCCTTATATTATAATATATCTTTTATACTCTTATAATAACTATTAATAGTTATACTAGATTTATTATATTAATATAAAGGAATCTATTAGATATAGGAGTTTATATAGCCTAGTATTTATCTAGCTATCTAAAGTTTAACTAGTAGTATTTAATAAACTAAATAGTAGAATAGCTTATTTTTATTATTAGAAAGTCTAATATTATAGTCTAATATAAAGATATAACTATATAACTAAGTATAATATTAGGCCGTTTTAATACTTCTAATATTATAATTAGTATTCTTATAAGCCGCTAAGTAGCTATTAATAGGATCTAGGCGTTAATAATAAGTTATAACTAATATATTAGGGGTAGTTTACCTATTATTTAATAGTACCTACTTATATATAATATTTCTTATTATTTAGCTAGATATATATTTAGGAGTTTTAGGCCTAATAATATAAAGGTTTCCTTATTTTATTACCTATAATAAAGCTACGTATAACTAATTATAATTAAAGGTAGGCTTAGTCTATAAGTTAATACCTATATACTTTATTAATTAGCCTTATAATTTATTAATAGTTATAATAAACGCTAGTTAGATAGGGTACTACTTATAAATAAAGGGGGTAGGAATCCGCCTATTATTTTCTTTAAACTATAATAGCGTCTTAAATAGTATTACCTTCTTACTATTATAAGTACTACTTATAATCTCCCCCTTAAAGATATACTTACTATATCTTATTACTTATAATTAGGTCCTATTATATAGATATAATAGATTAAGGTTCTTTAATAGTATAACTAATACGCCTAGCTTAACGTATAACTTATAAGATAGTAGGGAGGATTTATAAAACTTATAAAAGTACTTAAGGGGGAAGAGTTTATTATCTTCTTTTAATATAGTATAATTAATACTTTAGTATATTATTATATTACTAGGGATATATAATATTATTTTAGTATTAATATTAATAATATCTTTATTAATAATAGTAAGAATAGCCCGTTCTAATAGATTAACCCTTTAAGAGATATTTATCTTAATATTAATATAGATATTCTTAATTAAATTATTAATAGTATTTCTAGGGGTACAACTATATTTTTAATATAATATATCTTTATTAATAGTAGGGCTTTTCTAGATATTAATACTATTATTAATAGTAAGGAGATTACTTATAAAGAGTCCTATTTTATAATATATAATATCTATTAAGTCGGGGTTATTATAGTAAGATTTAAATATATAACCTTATTCTAGAAATAGGCCTTTTAAAGATATACCTTAATAACCTAGCTACTAGATCCTCCTAGAATAACTAGAAGTATTTATTAGAAGTCCCTATAAAAGTAGACTACCTTACCCCTAAAATAAGCCTAGTTATTATTATAAATATCTTAAAGGCTATAACTAATAGCTTCTATATTATATTAACTCTATATAAGAGACTTATCTTAAAAGATAATATAAGCTTACTTAATTAGCTTAGTAAGATTAGTCCCCTTCTTAATCCTATATAAAGAGGTAGTATTAAAGTCTAGGGGTATCTTAAATTATAAGTAAGTAGTCTAACCTCCTTATAGTAGTATTAATATAATATTAGAAGATACTATTACTAGAGTAACCTTTTACTAAGAATATAGCCTTTTTATAATAGTATTTTAAACTATTATCTTACTAGTCCCTCTAGTACTATTAAGGAAGAATAGTATACTTAGAGTATTAAATTTATTATTAGTATTAATATTAATAGTAGTAATAATCTAATTAATAGTATAATATTAGTTAGTATTTAACCTATTTTATAAGACCTTAACCTTATTAGGGGTAATTTAATAAGATATTTCTTCCTATAAAAGTCTATTTAGAATATTATTAAAATTATTAAATAGGATAGTTAGAATAGGTAGGCTATATTAGGTTAGATCCTTAATATATTTAGGGGTTAATTAATATTCTAATTAGCTATTAATTAGGTAAAGGGCGTACTATTTTATAAACGACTATTACTTATAATAATTATCTAGTATCTAAAGTATTAAAAAATCTTATCGTAGGAGGTATAAGTAGTTATTTAAGATATACTCCTTATACTTATTTTATAATATAAGGGTATTAGTAGGTTAGAGTTTAACTAATATTAATATAAATAAACTACGTAGGCTATAGCCTCCCTAAAAATCCTTTCCCTTATTAAGGATCTTATTAATATATCTATTATTTTTAGTTAACTTAAGCTTTATATAGGCCTCCTTCTATCCTATTAACTAGCTGTTTATTATCTAGAGGTTATTAAATAACGTAGCCCTCTTAATATAATAGAGGAGTAGTTAGTAATAATAGAGATTCTTTATTTTTAGACTAATAAAATTAATATACCTAAGAGTCTCCCCCTTTTTATAAATTTTTAATTTTTAATTTCTTTTATTTTATATAAAGAACTTAGGAAAATCCGCGTATAAATAGTTAAGTAGATCCCTTATAATAGCTAGATATTTCCTATTCTATTTTATAAAAGGTAATAACTAACTATTATTATAAGCTTCATTAAAAAGATAGTTTATATTAAAAAACTCTATTAATATAGTCTTATAAAGCTTATTACTATCTATTAACTTTTATTTAATAGCCTTATTAGTAGCCTAGTTATTAGCTAGCTTAAAAAGGGTATACTATTAGTCTAGAAGGTAGATCTATAAATACTCTATATAAGGCTTTATAATACTTATATTAAATAAGAGTATCCTCTAGATAGCCTTAATAGACCTAATCTAGTAAGCGGATTAATACTTTATAATCTTATCTACTAACTCCCCTTACTATTATAGCTAGCTATTAGGAGTAGGGTTATTATTATTACGCGTATAATTCCTAGTAAGGGAGATATTAGCCTAATTAGGTCCCTTATAAATATATTTATATAGATAGAAAATAGACTTAATAGAGTTATAAATATTAATATTAATATAAGTACTATATTTCTTTAATAGGTATAAGTTATAAGGGATAACCTATCTATTATTAATAGAGGAATTAGGTTTAAGGGGGCTAACTAGATATTTATAGAAAGGATAACTCCTATTAAGTATAAAAGATATCTCTTAGTAAAAATCCTTTAAAAAAGCCTTATTATAATAATTCTTCTCCTAACTAAAATATCTATTACTAAGGACCCTAGTATAGTAGTTATAAACTATATATTATAAGACTAACTTATATAATATATTATTATCCTATTAAGGGGGGATAAATACTTATATAATACTATTAATATTACTAACTATCTAGATCTAATCCTCTTCCTATATAATAAGGAGAATATAAGTATATAAGAGACCTTACTTCTAAAACTTAATAATATAATAGTAGCCTATATAAATACTAAGGACGTATTACTTAAGGAGGTCCCTTATTAGCTCCTAGAGCTTCTAATTAAAGATACGGGTAATTAGATTATAATAGTACTCTAATATCTAACTAGGTTCTAGTAAGCTTTAAATATTAAGCTACTTAGAATTATATATAAAGGGAATAAAAAAAATTAGGTTTACCTCTTTTTTAGATTATTATTATAATATCTTATATTCTTGCTTTTATAGTATATAGGCTTCCTAGTATTATTAATAGGAGGATAGTTACCTTACTACTAATATCTTTAAACGAGATATCTAGATTAATATTAAGCCTATCTATTAGGCCGGAGTAGTAGTCTACCTAAATAGTCTATTAATTCTAATAATATTAATTTAGATTATTAAGCTCTATTAATATCTAGATATTAGTAGCCTAGTAATTAAATAGACGTCTGCTATTAATAGTATAATTAAAGAAATCGGGTTAGATCTAGATATTAATTAGCTAATTATTTAAATTATATTAACTATCCCCTAATTATTATCTAAATAATTTAGAGCTATTTATAATTAAGTAGATTTAGGTCTAGAAAATAACTAGGAAAATATATTAAATAGTCTTACTTATATCTATTTTATATAAAATTAATATCTTATTACTTGCTAAGACCTACTACGACCCTAAGGTATATACTTACTAGTAATATACTAATCTAGTTCCTACTTAGAGTTACTACCCTCTTCCTACTCTAGCTTATTATTACTACTAATTAAGGTATACTAGGTAAGTATACTAGTAATATAGTTCTATCATAATATATATAATAGATAGTCGCCTAGAAGCTAATAGCTAGCTAATAGGAGGCGGTTATACTATAACTATTTATTAAATAGAAATAGGAGTAGATATTAAAGGGCTATATAAGAAGGATATTAATTAGGAATTAATATAAGGCCCCCTTTAATAGTTTTAATATAGATATCCTACTTAATCCGGCCTCTTATAACGTTATTAGGAGTTATTATAATATAGATAACTTCTATAGAGGTAGGGTAGTTATAAGTACCCTTATCCTATTATTTAGGATTTAGCTATTAGATATAAACACTTATAATATTAATAGAATATTATAATTAATCCTCCTTAAGGCGGTTACAATAGGATTTAAACCCCTAGATATATAAGTTAATAGACTAGAGGGTATACTAAGTAGAAGTAAGGGTATCTTAATTTAAATTATTAAAATATTAATAGTAAATATCTAATTACTCCTATATACTATCTAGTATATAAATCTAGGTGAATTTTAGCCTAAGGCTATTATTAATAATAAGAGGACCTATTAAATAATAAATAGACCCCTAGATCTAGAAGGTAGTTTAACTAATATAGGTATTAACGTTAGTTATACCCTTACTAGTAAAGGAGAGATAATTATTATAATCAATAATATTATCTAAAAATTCTTTATTATATATAATCCTCCTTCTTATAAACTATCTATTAATAATAATATAATTTATATTACTAAGTAATATATTAATAAATTATACCCTAACCTTAGCTTCCTTTTAAGGCCCCTTAAGTAATAAGTTAATATTAGCTAGCTTATATAACTAGTTAGGGGATAGCTAATTATTCTTCCTACTATTATAATATAGCTATTAACTATCCCCTAAGTTACTATATTTATTTTTCTATAATAGTACGTTATAGTATAGATATCTATTAGTAGGGATATTAAATAATTTATTAACTAGATAGGATACTATATCTCCTACTATCTAGGGATCCCTATATAATTTATATCCCTAACCTAGCGTCTACCCCTAATATATATTATTTTAACGCCGGTATAAGCCCCGTTAAACTAGAGGTAGATACTTAGGATTATCTTCTTTAGTAGCCTATTATTAGGTATACTAGCGACGTATATATAAATAATATTTAAGAGGTAGTAGAGGAGTAATTTCTTAGGGGGCCTCTTTAAAGATTAGGGGAGTAGGTTATTATAGGTTCCTTAGCGGAATAACTACTTAAATAGTTATATTAGTAACTACTATATACTACTAGAGAGTAATACCCTTATTAAGGTAGCTATTAGGGCGAGTACCTAATAGTATTTCTTTAAGGCGAGGTTCTATTAACGTAATATCTCTAGGGTTTATTAATAGGTTCCTAGATCTAACCTAGGTTCCTAAATTAATCTTTTTTAGGCGTCTAATACGCCTTATACTATTACTCTTATAAGATTTAACCCTCTTATTAATAGTATAAGGGTATAGCTTAGAAAGAGCTACGCGCTTAGAAGGTATTAGTAGGGAGCTAGAGGAGCTAAATTTAATATAAGAGGGGTAATACTATATTATTTAAAGACGGCTAGTATAGTTTATATATTATAGATTATAAGGGGAGGTATTAATATCTATAGGTTAGTATTAAAGGTAAAAAAGTAGTAGGAAGAAAAAACTATTAATATAGTATAGAGGCGCTAAGATATAATATAATTAGATTAATTTAAGAGGTAAATCTATTAATTTAGATATATCTTCTAATATAATAGACTGATTTTAATTATTTTTAAAGCGTTAGATAGCGGAAAGTAAGCTATATAATATTATTTAGATAGAAAATATTATAAAGGGTAGGTATATACGTAGGTAGAATATAAAGAAATATCTAAGTTCTAATATTCGCGCTAGTCCTAGAGGGGTAATTAGGGGACTTATCGACTAACTAATAAGCTATAATAAGCTTAGGGTCCTAAATTATATATTTTCTATTATAGTAAAGAGATATTTCTTTAAGTTAATATAAAGTTTAAATTTATAAAGATATTATAATACTACTTTTATAACTCTAATATAAGACTTTTTATCCTAGGAGTAGATAAGAATATTATTTAAATAAATAATATAAATAATATTAAGTAGTCCTATTAAGGCCTTATTAATATATACTTAAAATAAGGTAAGTATATTAATAAGTCTAAAAGATATAATTATATATTTAAAATAGTTATACCTTATATAAAATATAGTCTTTTATTTATTATCCTTTTTTATTTATAAGTAAAGATATATATCCTTAAGATCTAACTTAATTAAATACTTAATATTAATTAAGTATATTAATATTTTATTAATTAATAAAAGTAAATAGTAATTCTTAATTATAATCTTTTTAAGCGCCTTATAATTAATATATAAATATAGTATTCTATCCTTTTCCAATATAAAAAGAATTAGTATACCTATTAAACTTATAAAATAATAAATTTACCCCTTTTATAAAGCTTACTTAAAGTACTCCTTTAATATATATAACCCTTTTTTAATAAGTTATAAAGTAGGTTAAAAGGAGGTTCTTTATTCTCTTTTATATTAATTATATAATTATAATATATATAAGCTAGTATTACCTTAATATTTTTAATTGAGAAGATATCTTAAAATTCTTGGAATTCTAAAGGAAGCTTAACTTTAAGTAGTAGGCTTTTATTACCTACTCTTAAATATATTATAATAAATATAATATTATTAAGCTACTCCTTTAAGGCTTTAATAATATTAAAGTACTCCTTAATATTATTTCCTTTAATAAAGAATTATTAGTTATATATAAGTTAATCTACTTAGGGATTTTATTCCTCTAATTATAAATACTTAAAGTAGAAGTTATAATTAAGGTTTATTATTATATAAAAGGCGCCCTTATAATATTATATAATATTATTAAATTTAATAGATTTAATTTTTCTTATATAAGAATCTAATAATAATATTAGATTCTTAACTTTATTATATAAGGTATTATTAGAGTTAAAGTCTATTTCCTAATCCTACTCCTTTATTAAGTATATATTAATATAATTATTATTTACTCTAGAGTTAATTAATATAATAAATTCTCTTTATAAGCTCTTAAGCTCTATTTATATTATAATAATAAGTTATTATATCTACTTCTTTCTTTATACTATAATAGTAGATATAATTATAATACTTAGGGTTTTTTTTAATTTAAGCCTTTTTTAACTAGCTTATTATTAAATATCTTATTAGTTATAAGCTTATTAATTATAATACTTATAATTATTAATTTTATATTCTAATAATCTTTAATTATATATCCCTTCTTTTAATAATTATAATACTTAATAGTAGAAAGGTTAGGCTTAGGCCTTTAAAGAAGGTATAATAATACCTTAATAACGCCCTACCCTTCTTACTTTATATATAAGCTATTATCTCTTTACCCTTAGAAATTTCCTCTTCCTTTTTAAGGATATTAACCCCTAGTAGGAGTATTATCCCTTTAGTTTTTATATATAAATAGTATTATATAAGGCTCTAGTTAGGTTATTAATATAATAAGAGTATCCCTTATCTCTAGAATATTAAGTTATATTATAAATTAATTATAAAGATTTTTATATAATTTATTTAAAAGGTTATTATAAAGTATATACTCTATTAATAGCTTAAGTTATCTTTTTAACTTAATAAGGTAATTTATAAAGTTTATAATCTTTTAATATTCCTTTTACTTAGCTTCTAAGTAGTACTTACTAATTATAAGGTATTAATTATAAGGATCTTTTATTTAATCTATTAAAAAATTATTAAAGTATTCCTAAGATTATTTATCCTTTAATATATCCTTTATATATTTATATTACATAGCCTTAAGGTCTAGGGCTATATATTATAACACGTATTAGATCCTATTATATATATTTCCTACTCTAACTCTTATAAATATTATTATAGATCTTATATCTACTACCTCTTAGAGACTTCTTCTTTAAGTTCTTATATCCTTTATAATAGTACTTCTTAGGTTTTAAGTAATAGGGACTAGGTTTATATACTTAATAGCTACCCCTAGATAGTTAGTTATAATTATAATATATCTATTATTAATTTATTAATTAATTCTTAAGACTTACTTTCTTTATAAGCTTAATCCCTTATATTTAAGTAGGTTATTTATACTAGTTAATTAACCTTTTCACCTTATACTTATAATAACCCTTCTCTACTTATCTTACTAATAATTAGGCTACTACCCTTAAATAGGTTAGAGTAATTAGAATATAAGGGTACTATATAATAATATAACTATTAAGTATTATAAATAGTACGTATATATATATATATATATAGAACTCTCTATTCTTATTAATAGTAAGACTAATTACTACCCTTCCCTTTAAGGGGAATTCCCTCCTCTATATACTATAGGTAAAGGGATAGCGTAGTACTACTACGTATTATAGACGCTACGTCGATAGTAGTATCGTATTCCTAACTAGTCCTTATACTTAAGATGTAAACGGTTAGTAAAGCTATATATATTATAGTAGATATTATAATTATTTACTTATAAACTAGGACTAAAATAGCTAATATCTTTAGGCTAGAAGATATAATAAGCTACCTAAGTCGTATTAAAGATCTTTAAGGCTTAGGCTATTATATTAGATATCTTAATATATTAATTATCTAAAAAGCCTAGAGTATCTATAATATTATAGATAAGGGATTTTTAAATAATATTATTAAGAGATATAAGGGGGATATTTACTAGTATTATTAAAAACTGTAATAGGGATTTTCGCCTATTACTTAGGCTATTTTCTCTAGATAATAGGAGGAGTAGTAAATAAGAATTCTTAGATAGTACCTAACTATAATTACTAAGGGGTATAATATTTCTAAATAATAAGGACCTTATTACCTTATTCTATACTATCTAATAGGCCTGCTATTAAGGTAGGTGGACGTAGACGTAATAACTAGCGGGGAATACTATATAAGTCTAAGTAGATAATCCCTATACTATTAGCTAGTAGCGAGGTATAATTAGTAAGACTCTAGTCTAGTAGAGGCTTTAATAGCGATATATATAGTAGTTTACCGCTTCGGAAGGCTCTTATAAATAGTGTAGTCTAAGGTTAAATAGACTAGAGATAGTATAGAAGGCTAAATAAGGGGACCTAGTACTCTAGGAGCTAGTACTAATATAGCTAGTAGTACTTATAAAGCTAGTAGATATCTTACTAATAGCTTATAACTAACTAATAGGCCTGCTATCGTAGCTAATAGACTATATCGCTGCGGAAGGCTTTATAAGAGGGCTAGTACTTAGGGAGCTAGTACTAATACCGCTAGTACTTAAGGAGCTAGTACTAGTACTACTAGTAGATGATCTTAATATACTAGAATAATTAATAGTACCTAGTAGAGGCTAGAAGGTAGTACTACTATTTATTATATTAGAATATAAATAGTAGGTAAAAGATATATTCTCTATATATAGACTAACCGTCGAGTTAGGATTTAGTACTAAGATTTAGTACTAATTAAATACTCGGGTTAGAGTCTTAGTACTAATTTAAATACTTATTACTAGCTATTAATACCGACTCGCTAAGGCCTTAATACCTTAGCGAATTAGATTAACCCGACTTAAATCGCTAAGGTATCGCTAAGACGCTAAGCCTCTAATAAAATAGTAGAAGGAACTAAAATAGTCTCTTTATAATATATATCTAGAATAATTATTATACTTATAACTTTATCTTCCTAGTATCTATTATATATTCTTCTTAGTATAGTAAGTATTTATATTACTAGTTTATATTACTCTTACCTTATTTATATATAGGGTCTATACTATATTAACTCTTATAAAACCTAGTAATAAAGTTATTAAATTAAAATTAGATAATCTTATTATACTTAATTCTATATTAAGTAGTATTCGTCCTAGCTAATCTATAAGTTAGGTTAGTTAGAGTATATTAAATAAATCCTTTTATTAGAAAAAGGAGCTTCTTTAAAATACTACTTAATCTATTAAAAAAGAATTCCTAGAATTAGTACTAGTAAGGAATAATAAATATATTAAATAGAATTCAGCCTTTAAAGTCTAATTTAAAGTATAGTAGTAGTAAACTACTATTAGTAAAAGTATTAAATTAAAGTCTAATACTAAAGTTAAAGATCTTCTTTAGTTTAAGAAAGCTATATTAGGTAAATAAGCTAATATCTAGGATAGCTTTACCTAATTAGCTTTAATAGTAGAAGGATTACTAAAGATTATATATAAGAAGTATAAGAAGCTTCTAGACTACCTAATAGTAACTAGTAATTTAAGTATATTTAATATAAAGAAATATACTTAGATAAGTAAATACTATTTATAAAAGCGGCTTAATCTATTATTATAAATAGAACTTTCTTTAACTTAGGTAAGTTATCTAAGGTAATACAAAGTAGTAATATAAAATTAATTCTTTAGGATAATATTAGAAGAAAAGTAATATTAGGTTTTCTACTAACTTTTCTTAAGAGAAGTAGAATAAATAATTATATAAATACTTTCTTGCCTTAAATTAGTCTTTTTATACTATTAACTAACTAGAGTTTTAGTAATTATTATTAATAGCCTATCTAAATTTAACTCTAATCTATTATACTAAATTATAGAGTATAATCTTTTTAGATTTTAAAGAAATATATATAAAAATCAAAGTAGATCTAGAGTATCCTTAATATATTTCTCTTATACTAGATACTTAGTCTAGTCCCTAAAAGGCTACCTATTTTAAAGTACTAGTCTATTAGATTAATACTAATTTTTTATATTAGGAATATTATTATAACTAATTTATAATATAGAAAGAAGATATATTCTCTATATATAGGAAACCTGCCTAAGTATATAGAGTATAGAAGCCTTCTATAAGGAAGACGCGTTAGGTAAATAGTACTATTAATAATAGCGATAATAGTAATAATAAGTAAACACCTATAGTAAATACCTATAATAAATAAAGCTATTATCCTAATAGTATATATATTAAGTAGTAGAAGATATACCTTAATTAGAAGCGCTTAAAGTAAAAGATAGATATAATCCTATAAGGTAAGAAATTTTATTATAAGGTATAAAATTTTACTTATATACTATTATTATTATTACTAATTTATCCCCTAGCTCCTACCTTAGGCCTATTCGCCTCCTTATATACCTAGATAAGCTTTAGTATATTTAACAGGCGATAATCTAGTATCTATTAGTTATCTTCTAGTCTATAATCTAGCTATCTAGCTAGGTACTAGGTAGACTAATTATAACCCTAATAAATACGGCGTTTCTAGAGTAGGCGTTTAATTTTATATTTAACGTCTTTATTAATAATAATAGGAGGGGTAGGTAAGTAGTAGTATTAATATAGGTTATCTACTAAAATAATAGTAGGTTTAAGATAGGCTATTAATATAATATTATAAATATATATTATATCTAGTAATTCTAACTTATAAGTAAGATAGCCTACTCTATTAAAGACCTTAAAGAGGCTAATATACTATTACCTAAGCTTCTTTAACGTAATACTAGGGACCTTATAACCTCTATAAAGGCGGAGGTTAATAAGATTACTAATATTAAAGAACTTAGCTATATATTTAGAATTATAGTAGTCTTTTATCCTAAGTAAGGTAAAAGTAATAGTATCTTTTATATTAATATAGGAAGGTTAATACTCCGTTATAATAATAGGTACTTAGGGTAATTTTATAATTAATAGCGTTACTTTTAGTAATAAGGGCCTTATTAGTAAGGTAGTTATTACTTCTAGTTATATATAATCTACTTTAGGCTTTAGTAGGTCTAATACCTCCCTTATTTAGAAGTTATAGAGTATTTTAGTAGGAGCTTTATTTATAAATATATATTTAGTAGAATTATTAAGCGTAGCTATTAGTTTTAGAAGAATAGATAGCTATATGGAATTATTTTTAATAGTAGTAATATAGTACTATAAGGCTATTTCCGTAGTTTAATTTAATTATTCTAATTAACTATTAGTCTAAGAGTACTAGGTAGCTAAGTATAATAAATTAATATCTAAATAATAAAAGATATTTTATTATAACTATATTATAAACTTATAATCTTAGTCTAAGATTATTACTTAAGGTAAACCCTAGTTAATATTAGCTAATCTATTAAGTAACTTTACTACTTAATCCTTTACTATCTAAGTTATTTTACCTAGAATAAGGGTAATTACTTTAGAAAATTTATATATAACTATTAAGATACTATTAAAGCCTTTTATAGTTAATAGAAGTACTAGGATAAAGTTAATAGTAATTATATAAAATAGATAAGTAGGTGTTAGGATAGGCTATAAAGATCTATATAGCTTATAATACAGGATTTGATTAAGCTAGTATTATAGGTAATAGGTAATATCTAATAAACTTATAAAGCTTCTTAGAAAGATTATAGATATATAGGCCTTTAATAAGTCTCTTATATATCTAAGCGTAGCCTAGATATCCTAATTTATTATATATAAGCTTAAATACTTCTACTTCTATAATAGAAGGAATATATAGACGTATACCTTATTTATTATCCTTAAAATATAAAACCTAATTAATAAGCTTATATACTACGGAAGTAGTATTATCTTTAAGGTCCTTATTTTACTTAACTATTTCTATTACTCTTACCTATTAAGGTTTATCTTAATAACCGGTAATAAGCCGTTTCTAAAAGGTATAACTTATCTCTACTAGGCTAATAGGGAAGTATCTTATAAATAAGGTATCTAATTTACCCTCTATATCTTACTATAAATAGTATTTACGGCTAGTTAGTCTTAATAAAGTATTAGGTACTATATTTACTTTACCTAGTTTATAATAAATATCTAAGCGGAATTATTAGAGATATTCTAAAGCTCTAATAAGATAGAGATTAAGTTTCTTAATTAATACTATATTTAAACTTATTTACCTTACTATTAAAATTATAACTAAGTAATTTATATAAATAATTATAATAGGCTTTCTTATAACCTTAATTATATAACAAACCTTTTTAATAACTTATACTAACCTTATAATTTTAAGCTTAGTAGGCTAATATCTTATCTTAGTATTAGTAAGTAAACGACTAAGAAATAAAATAGGTTACTATAATTTTTACTTAGGGAACTTAGATAGTATCAGCCCTACTATTATAATAGTAGAAGAAGGGCCTTATTTATAAGCGTCCTTAATAATATAATAGATAATAGTTTTAAACCTAAATTTCTTACTTATATCTAGGTTAATAAATAGTTAACGCTACTTATTAAAGTAGTAAAGAATACTTAGGGAGGTAAAAAGCTTTTATAAATAGTAAAAAGTAGGGACTAAGACCTTTAATCTACTAGCTATCTTCTCTTATATATTACCTCTAATGCTAATTAACTTTATAAGTAAAGTCTTACACCGTAGTAAAGGCTTTATAATAGTAGCGTAGAATACTATATACTACCTATTATAGCTTATTATACTAAGACATTTCTCTAGTTAACCTAGGATATCTAGAAATATAAGTATAATAATAGCTATAAGTTTCTTAGCCGCTATTAATAGACTAAGCGTATTAACCCTTTATCTAAGTAAATAGATAGATAAGTATCTAAGGAATAACTTTTTAAGAGATAGATAGATATATATTATATTTATTTAGTTTACTAAAGACTTTATATAAGTACCTAAGATATTTATTTAATAAGGTAGAGAAGATTACTATATTATCTATATACGCCTAGTAAAAGTAATAAAACTCCCGTAGTATAATATTAATTATATATTAGATATATACTAGAGAGTTCCTAAAACTTATAATAGGGATATTAAATATCTCCTAGCCTTTATTAGAGGCTATTATAAGATAATACTTATAATCCTACTTTACCTACTATTAATAGAAGAAGCTTACTATATTAACTATTAAAATATACAGAGTATTTTATAATAAGGTAAGTATCTCTAATTAAAGAGTAATAGGGTAGGTATTAGGTATTATAATTTTATTTAACGCTTTAATATTAATAATAACTTGGCCTTTTAAGCCGTTAGGAGTATTTTTCTAGATAATAAAGTAGGGGAATAAGAACAGCGTAGATATATTTATCTATTTTAACCTTCCCTAAGAATAAAGTTTATTAAATTCTATATTAATTACTTCTTTATCCCTCTAATTAAGAGGGTATATATATACTTAACCTAGTTTATATTAATCTTCCTAATTATTAAGTAAGGGAATTCTATATATTAAGACTTAGGAACGCCTATAATATTATTAGTATCTTTCTAAAGACTAGGAAATTTATTAACTATAGTAGTAATTAAAGTAGCTACTTAAGGTACGGTATTATAGATTATAACTCTAGTAGAATAATATACTTTAACTAGGGGTAAGGTATTAAGGGCCTTATTTACCTAAGGAGTACTTATTATAATTATAAAGGCTACTATAATAGTAAGTAAACCGCGTATATTAAACCTTAATTAGCTAGTTATCTTAGTAGGAGGTTTACTTATAAGAGCTTTATTATTAGGGTTAATAGGAAAATAGCTAGCTAACTTATATTTAATAACCTTATTAAGGGCCTAGTTACGTGTAAGTATAATAGGGCTATTACTATTATTATAGATAAAGATATAAGATATTACCGTATTAATAATATAAATATATAATAAGAGAGCGTTTAAAGTCTTAGGCTTAAAGATAAAATTATAGTCCTAAGGTAATCTTAATAAGTAATATTAAGATCCTAAGATTAATATTATAAAATTACTATAAGGCGGGATAGTAGTTCGCGTTTTAGTAAATATAGTAGTAGTAATTTATAGACCCTAGCTAACTACTATAACTAGAATCTTAATACCTTAATAGGATCCTATTTTTATAGAGTTATTACTAAAGTTAAGGACTATATATTCTAGTTTTAAGATATCTACCGCGATAAGTACCTTAGCTAAGAGGTTATCTATAATATAGAACTTATATTCTATTAAGGTAACTACTTATTTATTTTTAAAGTATATAGGGATCTTAGTAAATAAACTAGTATTATACTTCTTATTACTAATATCTCTTATAATTATTAGAGTAGGCGTTTTTTCTATTATAACTACTAGAAATACTATAAGTAAAAGTCCTTGATTAATTAGACTTACTTAGGCACTAGTATTAGTATAAATATAGTATTTAGTACTACCTTCTAAAAAGGCGACAGGGATAGTAATATAATAATATCCCTAGAAGCTATATCCCTTAATAGTAATATTATTAATATTAGAGTAGATAATAGGTAATTTAAATAATAATTTACCTAATAGGGTAAGTTTACTTTTACTTAATTTACCTAAGGAAGTAGATATTATAGAAGGCTTTAATAAGATATAACTAGAACGGATATATCTATATAAGATATTATTTAATTTAAATATATAGGTATAAGTATAATATATAGGTTTAGGTAGTTTAGGATTTATAAAGTAGTTCTCTATAATATTATTAATACTTAATTTATTAATAGTAGTAGAGCTTAAAGGCTCTAGTAGAGACTAGTCTATCTATTAATCTACTTAAGACTAATTAATACCTTAATAGTAGCCTTCTTTATAAGTATTATATTATTCCTACTTATTAAGGACCTTATTATTATCGCCTTCCTTATCCTTAGTAGTTACTTAGTAGGCCCGGTTATTATATAGACGCGGGGTATTTACTTAGAAAAGCGTATTCTAAAAAGGTAGCTTATAGTAGGGATTTTTATTATTATTATTATTCTACTATATCCTAGCTATTATATTTATGTTTCTACTAGTAATTTATAGCTATTAGTAACCTCTAGGTAAAATCCTTACTTAGATATTTTACAACTACTATTAATTATTATTATTACGATTTTATAAGTTATAGAAAGGATTATTAAATAGCCTATTTTTATAAGGATTTAATAGGTTATTATTATAAGGTCTAAAATTATTACTATATTAACTATTTTACTAATATAGATTTAAGTTAAAAGGAGGATAATTATATTGAAATATACTCTTAGTAAGGAAGGTTTACTAAGATAACTAAGTATAAAGTCTTAGTATATATAGATGGATACTCTTATAGTCTTAGATAAATTAACTAAGTATTCTACTCCTACTATTTTAATAGGTTATAAGCCTAGATATAGGGTATTTATTTAAATTACCTCTTATATAACTTACTAGCTTATTAACTAAGTATACGAAGTCTAGGGCGTTATATAGGCACGCTACGTAATATACGTACTATATTATAAGGTACTACTTATTATAAGTAACCCTTAATCTTTAACTAATAAGCGAGCTCACCGTATAATAATTAATTAACTAAAGAAAGTTAGGGGGAAGCCTTAAGGCTTATCTAGAGCGCTATATAAGCACGCTACGTATTATACGTACTATACTATAAGGTACTACTTATTATAAGTAACCCTTAATCTTTAATTAATAAGCGAGCTTACTATATAATAATTAATTAATGAAGAAAGTTAGGGGGAAGCCTTAAGGCTTAAAGTTATAATTTCCTAGCTACTAGGATTCTTCCTAGGAAGTTAGTACTACTAGGTTTTTCTTTATAATAATACCTACTAATTAGTTAAGTATACTAAATAATACTAATTCCGCCTATATAAAACGCTAACCTACTAGGTAGGATAAATATATTAGGGTAGTAAGAAAGGAGGTATAGCTGTTATATATATAGCTTACTAGCTTAGCTTGTAGAGAGCGGAAGCTCTCCGCTAGGCTACCTTATACCTATAAGAAGCTTCGCTTCTCTAATAATTAATTATATAATTATAATTAGTCTATTAGGTACTTACTACCTTAATAATAGTAGTAATACCTTTATTTATACTAATATCTTCTATAAATACTATATAACTATTTAAGAAGAACTAAACGCCGTCTTTATAGTACTAGTATCTAGTCCTCCTAGCTTAGGAAAGACTTCTATAAATACTATATCAATAATAATATACCTTACTATTAAGGACATTAATAGTATATTAAAGGCCTTATATAAGTATTATAATAAGGCTATTATAATAGACTTCTTCTCTATAAAAGCCTTTACTAATAAGTATTCTCTATACCCTAGAGAGTTAATACTAAGATAGAGAATTTCTACTAAGGCCCTAATAAATTTACCGCTCTTTCCTAATATTCTCTATATTCTATTATTATAACTCCCTAGGAAGTAGTAGAACTTACTTTTTAGTTAGATAAATTTATATAAACTAGATATATCTTTATATCTTTAATTAATAACGCCGCTCGCTATATTATCTCTTTTATTATAAAGGATACCCTTAGACCTACTAGATTAGGCTAAGAAGCCTCTTCCTCTACTAGATAAAGAGCTACCTATTCTAGATCTATATCCTTAGAAGTAGTTAGCCTCCTTAGGGCTATTATATAATCTTAGCCTTAAGACTAGGTAATTAATAAACCTACTATTTATAAGGCTATCTTATACTTTAATAAGGGAATAGAAGCCTCTTATAAGCTCCTTAATAGCCCTCCCTTATTAAGTAAATTATAGACTACCTTATCTCTTAATAGTACTATTACTACTAGGTAAATATAAGTTAAAGAGGCTATTTATAGATAACTAATTAGCCCTAAACCTAAACCTTCTAGTTATTAATAATTATCTAGTAGTATAGTAACCTTTACTATTAACCCTACTATATAAGTAACTATTAACCCTACTATAGCTTAATATATTTAGGAGAACCCTACTATACCTAGCCTACTAGGCCCTCCTAGACTAGCTAGTTAGCCTAGTTAGCCTAGTTAACCTAGCTAACTAGGTGAAGTAGGTACGTTAACTAGAGTTAATAGCGGCAATAATTATTCCTAATAGAACCCTAGGGACTTAAGATTCTTTAATCTTATATATAATAGTAAATCTATTAGTACTAGTTTAGCTATTAAGTATACTAGAAAGGATACTTACTTTTAGGATATTTATATATTTACTAATTAAGCTAAGTAAATATACTTACTTAAGGATCCTACTACTATTAAGAATAACCTTTAGCTAAGCCTTTATAAATAAGTACTTAAATAGTATAATAATAAACTCTCTAAGATAGAATAAAGGATAGTAACCTTTAGTAATAGTATTAATAAATAGGTATAACTACTACTAAGAAGGTTTTAATAGCTATTAAATATCTCTATTAATAGTATATTATATAAGAAGTTTATTATAAAGGATACTACTAGCTATTATAAGTTATAGGAGTTTAATACTAAGATATTATACTTTATAAAAGATACTAAGTTAAAAGATATAAAGATTTAACTTAATATTATATATAATATTATTAACTTCAAACTTCGCTATAATATTTACTATCCTACTAACTAGACCTCTATTAATAACTTCTTATTAGAACTAGAGGATAGGAAGTATAAATAGTAGGTTTATATAAGCTAGTAGAGAGCTTCTACTAGTACTCTAAGTAATAGGCTATAATAACGTCCTAGTTATAAATATAAGCTTATTAGGTAAAATAGTTAGTACGGTTTTTCTAATAATAGAGTAGGGTACTAGCTATTTTAATAGGGTAACTAGTCTTATAGTAATACTTACCCCCTATTCTTACCCTTTTAAAATAACTAGGCTTATTAAATAAATTAATAGCCTTATTAAAGCTAGTAGTTTTATTAAAATACCCCTTAGATCTTACCTCTAGTATAAAGGCTTTAAATTATAACTAGCCTAGTAAACGCGTTAAATTTTATATAGTAACCTAATTAACCTTAGTTCTGATAACTATTATAGCTTATAAGGCTAGGTTAAGGGAACCGCTAGCTAGGTAGTTAACCTTAGGATAATTATATACCGCGCTTTTTATTATAATAAGTATATTAGGCTATTATAGAGGATATAGCGGAAGACTTTACTAATAGTAATCCTAATAGTTATTAGGAGTATTATACTACTATATAACCGGGTAATACTTATAGTATTAAATAGCTAGACCTATTATAAGATTAATATAACTTATTCTATATAAGGGATAAGTCTTTAAGAATAAATAAAGACTTTATTAACTATAATTAATAAGTACCTAAAGTAAACTTTATAACTTAGTATAATATAAATAGTTATACTTACTCCTCTTATACCTCTACCTTTTCTTTAAGAAATAAGCTATTTATTTACTTATAGAAATACTACTAGATATTATAGAAGCCTTTTATACTTACTTCTATATCTACCCTTATAAGTGCTAAGAAGATAGGTATAACCTATTTTATAATACCTGTTATATTATTATTAGTTAAGTTAACTATTTATCTAGATTAATTAAAGGCCCTAGGATATAGCTTTAGAGGATAAAAATATACTACCGTAGGTATATTTTAGTCTATAGATATAGTAGATAAGTAGATAGAGGTCTACTTAAATAGTAGTTATTTAGTTATATTAGTTAATTAATTATATCTAGTAAAGATTCTATTAAATATAGAAATTAAGAAGATAGTATCCCTAATACTAGTATAAAGCGTTAGTAATAAAATTATAAAGACTAATAAATTTACCCTAATTAAAATATATATTAATAGGACTATTAATAATAAACTAGTAATAGCCTCTATAATTATAAAAGCTTATATTATAAAGGACCTTAAAGCTAACCTACTTATTAGTAATAATATTTTAGTATTATAAAAGATAATCTTAGACTTTAATAAGTAAATAGTAATATTAAGCTCTTATTAAGACTTTATATTATTAATAAAAGTTTAAACTTAGTTCTCCCTAAATACTAAATATATTATAAAGACTAAGGCGTCTATTATTATTCCGCCTTATAATACTATAAAGGTACCTATAGTCTATAAAGGAGATATCCTAGCTGATAGGGACTTCCTATTTAAACTAGAGTATACCTAAAACTTCGGCCTCTAAGGAGGTATCTTTATATATATTACTAATTTGTTTATATTAGAAGTCTATATATTTAATACTTCTCCTATCCCTATTTAGCTATTATAAAAGGCTCGTCTAGGCTCTCTTATTAAATATAATTAAGATAGCGCCTACCTTACTATACTAGTAGACGCCTATATAGCCGCAGGTAATACTAATATATAAAAGGCTTTACTATCCTTATAGTAGTAGTATATATTAATATTATATAACCTTCCTTAATAAAGACCTTAATTATAATAGTAGACCCCGCCCTTAAATATATCTTACTAAATAGTATTATAATCTATAAATTACCTAAGGTAGTATAATAAATTACTATAATAGCTACTAAATTCCTAGATATCTAGATAGATTAGGGTACTACTATTAATATCCCTAAAGATAAATAGATACTAATACTACTAAGACCTAATATAGACCTTAAGCCCTTACGCGTATACCTAATTAGTTAAAAGGATAAAAATCTAATTAATAAAATACTTAGGAAGTTATATTCTTAAGGGAAAATATTATAATTAAACTAATTAATACTCTTTAACTATCCTATTTTTATAGTCTAATAAGATATACTAGAAGGATATAAGAGGCGTATAATAGTAGATATACGCGGTCTAAATAAAATTACTTAATTAGATAATTACCCCTTATTATTATAATTAGAACTTACCTTAATAGTAGCTAGTTTCCTTTTTATATCTATTATAAATAGTACTAGTTAGTTTCACTAATTTAATATATAAAAATAAGATAGATATAAACTTATAATTATTTCCTATTAAGGTTAGAGATAGTACTATATTACCCTTATAAGTTATAAGGGCTCTCTACCCTATATTTAAAGATAGACTAATAAGCTTCTCCGCTCTTTTAAGAAGTTTATAAAGGCTTATATAAATAATATAGTTACCTTTTTAAAAACCTTACTAAAGTACCTAGCGTACTTATAAGTACTATTTAGCCTTTATTAGAGCTATTATATTAATCTTAATCTTAAGGAGACGTTTTTAAGCTACCTATCTATTACCTTATTAGGCTAGAAGGTAGACTCCCTTAGTCTATCTATATTAGAAGAAAAGCTTATGGTAATTAATACCCTACTATTTCTATTTTCTCTTCAAGACCTTAAGATTTTCCTTAAGCTTATAAGCTAGCTATAATTATCTATCCCTAGATATACTTAATATACTAATCTATTATAAAGATATAAAACTAACTTAATAGGGTTACTCCCTAAAGGTATTAAAGGCTTTATAAGGAAGATTTAGTTTATATAAGTAGTATATAATCCTATTAAGGATAAAAAGAAGGCTTTTATAGACTTAAAGTCTACTTTTAATAATCCTACTTTCCTTATTTATTTTAATAAAATAAGGATCTTATTTATAGACCTAGACACTTTTAAAGGTAGGGATTTACGGTAATAATCTATTACGTTAAGGATAATATAATAGAAGGCTTCTTGAGGACCTTAACTTAACTAATAATATTCCTTAATAAAATACTTAACTAAGCTAAGTAGAATTATTAGCCTATTAAACTAGAAGTAGCTAGTATTATATAGGTTATTAGATATACCTATTACCTTACTAAATTATACTAGAAACTACTAATAATTATCTATACTAATTATTTAGTAGTAATACCTATCTTATATTAGACTAGCCTCACTACTTCCTTAACTAATAAACTTAACTTATAACTAATTTAGGCCTTATCCTACCTATTATAATTTAACCTTATAATAAAATATAAGTTAGGGAAATCTAATATTATCCTAAACGCGCTATTTAGGCTCTAAGGGGATAAAATAACCTCCGCTAATATTATTAGGATACTAGACACCTTACTTATTAAAGGCTTTAGTAATAAGGGCCTTATTAATTATAGTTAATAAGGAGCTACTACGCTTAATACCTTATACGCGGCGGCCTTTATAAAGGCTTACTTAAAGGAGGATAAATCGCTAGCGCTTAATTATTATATTACCCTTATTAAGATATTAGAGGACTTTAAAAAGCGCCTATCTAAGGCGTATTAAGAGGATAGCTAATAGTCCTTACTACTTAAAACGCTTATAATAGTAAATAAGAACCCTATTATAATAAGTAATTATTCTTAATAGTTAAGATTATATTTTAAGAAATATAATAGCCTTATCTATTATATAAACTTTAATAATAGCTGTAAAAGGTTATATATCCTAAATATACTTAAAAAGAATATATTCTAGCTAGCCTATAATTAATAATATTATAATAGGTATTATTATACTTATAAATAAATAGTAGCCTCTCTATACCTCTATTACTTATAATAGCACCTACGTACCTATATAGAGTACTATCTAGAATATTAACTTAACTAAATAAAATATTATAAACCTTATAATAGTATAATCCTAATTGACTAGCCTATAATTCCTTTTTATACTATAGTAATAGGTTTTATTATAACGCTTCTACTAATAAATACAGAAGGCTATAATAGCCTCCTTATTATTATAAATAAATTCTTAAAAAGGGTTCTTCTTATTCTAGAGTAGACTATTTAGGTAGCTCCCTAATAGGTAAATATAGTCCTTATAAATCTTATAACTTATAACTAGGGTATTCCTTATAAGATAATTAGTAATAGGGATTCTAAGTTTATATTATTATTCTAGAGAACTATTTTCTAGAAGCTTAGTTATAAACTATTAATATTAACGGCGTATTACGCCTAGATAGATAGTCTATCTAAGTAGATTAATTAAATAGTAGAGATCGCGCTATAATACTACGTTACGTAAAATATTAATAACCCTAATTAGATAGTAGTCCTCCCCTATATATAGGGGTACCTTAATAACTCTAAAAGCTAGTCTACTAGTATTTCTCTAAATAAGGTCCTCTATAGCTTTAATATCTGTGATACCCTCGCTATACTCTCCTAATAGCTCCCTGCGGAAGACTTTAGTAGACTCTAACAGCTTAAATTAATAGCTTTCGCTAATATCTTCGCTAAGGTATACTATAATAGTAAGTATAAGTCGCTATTAATAGTAATAGGGGATAAAGCCTATCTTAGGCTAGGGGAAGGATATTATATACCTAGTATTACTAATTTAAAACTATATTAATAGTATATAAGGCCCTTTAAGATTATTAAGATGGTAGGCCTATTAGTATACTAACTTTAGCTAAGTCCTATTATATATATCTACCCCGTGATATTAGTAGCTTAACTTAAGCTAGTACTAAAGTTATCTAATCCCTACGCACGAGTATATAACTATTAGCCTCCTCTTATAAATAAGTTAGATAGCCTAATAGATAAGGCCGATAATTATAAAATTAAAGTAATTATTAGTAAATAGATATCTAGTTAAAAGGTTTAATATTTAATTAAGTAGAAAGGCTATAATTATAAATATAATTCCTAGTATAATATAAATAATCTATATAATACTCGGGATATAGTAAATAAATATATTAATTAAATATATTAATAACTACGTCGTTAAAGGTAATAAGGCCCTTAATATAACGTAGGCGTTGCTTTACTTTCTTTATAGCGGTATTATTATATATATAGCTCACTAGCTTAGCTTGCGAAGAGCGGAAGCCCTCCGCTAGGCTACCTTATACCTGTAAGAAGCTTCGCTTCTCTAATAATTAATTATATAATCACAATTAGTCTATTAGGCACTTACTACCTTGATAATAGCCTTAATCTACTAGGTAAAAGTAATATTAAAACTACTTTACCTATTTTTAAAAACTACTTATAAGATAGCTAATATAACCTTAATTAAGTAGTTATTAATATACTTTAATAATACTACTACTTATAAACCTTAAGGTAAAGGTAAGGAACCTCCTACTAAGTTAAAGGTTAAAAGAACTAGATTATTAGCTTATTATAATAACTTCTAACCTTTTTAAATAGTTATTAAGATTATAAGGTATAAGTATTATAAAAGGCGTTTAGATCCCCTATTTTTTCTAAGATAACTATCTTCTAATACTATTATAATTCTATTAAATAAAGATATTCTTTTAAATCATCCTCCCTTATCTTTTAATACTTTAAGCCTATTATTTATAAGCTCCTCTACTTCTAGTTAAGTATAAATATATTAGCTACCTATCTTTCCCTTAAATATTACTATTAAAGAGTTTAGGTAATAGTAGAATAAAACTTATTAAAGTTATTATATTTTTAAGTATAATTTTTTAAGGTATAATATTATACTTAATAAGGTAGCTAGGTAATATAAATATAAGTAATTTAATTGAAATAATTAAGATTATATACCTTAATACCTCTCTAATAACTCCCCTTCCTTAGGTAACTCTACTTAAGAATTATCCTTTAAAGCCCTTAATTATAATAATCTTTTTAATACTACTATTAACTTAAAGCTACTTAATTTAAATTAACCCTTAAAGCTTATACTTACCCTTATAAAAAGTAATATTAGAAGAAAATATTATTATTATAAATAAGATTAATAGCCTCCTACTTTATATTAAAAAGCTTAAAGGATTAAAAGGGCTTTAAATATAAACCTAAAAAATATATAAGTACTTAATATCTACCTACCTTTTTAAATTTTATAAGGTAGACTAGGTTATAACCCTTATTATTCTAGCTCTCTCTAACTATTTAATAATTAATATTATTAAAACTTATAAATCTACTTTTAAGGAGCTAGTTAAGTAGGAACTTAGGTATAAATTAGCTGTTAATATTATTAAGAGCTACTTAGGTAATTATTAAAATATACTCTTAGTAAGGAAGGTTTACTAAGATAACTAAGTATAAAGTCTTAGTATATATAAATGGATACTCTTATAGTCTTAGATAAATTAACTAAGTATTCTACTCCTACTATTTTAATAAATTAAAATTAGAATTCTACTAACCTTATTTACTACCTTATAACTATTACTTATTTACTTATAATAAGGACCTTATTATATCTACGGAAGGCTTCTTATATATATTAAACTAGATATCTTTCTTATAATAAAGCTTTATAAGAAGGCTGTTAATAGTAGACTTTTTAATTAGATAAGGTAAGGTCTATTATAATTCTTTATCTATATATTTATATACTAACCTAACTTATACCTCTTCTATAAAAGTAAAGCTAGTATTTTTACTATTAAGAATAATAGTATTAATATAATTAGCTAGATTATAATAAATCCTTATATCTTTAATTATATATTAGACTAATTTAAGTAAAGCTAGTAACTTACCTAGGGAGTTATAGAATCTTACTTTAAGACTCTTATACTATTAATTAATACTATTAGGATTATTATATAAGCTAGAGCGGCTAAGTCTATTAAGCTAGTTAATATACTATTTATTAGTAGTACTAAGTAAATAGGAATCTATATTCTACTTTAAGATAGTAGGATCTATAATAGCTACCTTAACTTAGAGATAGTTAATAAAATTAAAGATATTATAATAGATATTATAATTATCTTTTACTTTAATAGGTATTACTTATAAGTCAGGATTAAAGTATCTTATATCCTAGGGCTTAAAGGTAGAGGTAGAGGTAGATAAACGAGGTCCTTATTGAGGACCTATTATAATAGGCTATAAATTACCTAGTTATATCTAATTAAATATATATATAGCCTAGGTAATAATACTAGCTATCTTAGTTTACTAGGCCTCTAAGAAGGTAATAGTAGCTATACTTAGTACTAGTATTAGTATCTTAGATAGTAGTAGTATAAGTTTAAAGCTTATTAGGATAATATTTACCCTCTTAAACTTAATATACTAGACTTAAATATTAATTTTAAATTTATATTTATTAACTACCTACGTAGGTAGGAAGTATATTATAGTAGTAGGTAATATTTCTTACCTAGTATATTATAAGGTAGCGGATATAGTAGATAATTCTAGGGTATTATTATCTTTAGGGTTAGGAGGTAAGTCTTCTAGTTATAAGTAATATATAGTAAAGAACTTAAGTACTCTCTAAGACTTTATTATAAGCTTATTAGTAATAGGGCTACTACTCTTAAGGAATAAATTAATCTTATATAACTAATAAGGAGCTAGCTTATTAATTATATACTATTATAGAGGTAGAGGTAATAGTAAGTAGAGATATTACCTTTTACTTTAAAGTAGTAGTAAAGGTAATAGTAAGGGACTAAGTAAAAGTATCTAAATATAGTATTTCTTAAGGTAATAAGGGCCTTAATATCTAATACCTTACTATTTTACTTTAATAGCTAATAGACTAGTAGCCGTAGTAGCCGTTTATCTAATAGCGGGGATAAGAAGGTAGGAAGCGGAAGGCTATTAAGGACTAGTACTATAAAGCTAGTATTACTAGAGCTAGTAGTTCTTATTAATATAGTTATAATGCTTAGTAATATTAGAATAAGATCTATAGTATTACTACTATATATTATAACTAATTTATAATATTGAAAGAAGATATATTCTCTATATATAGGAAACCTACCTAAGTACATAGAGTATAGAAGCCTTCCGCAAGGAAGGCGCGCTAGGTAAATAGTACTATTAATAATAGTAATAATAGCGATAATAAGTAAATGCCTATAGTAAATATCTTATTACTTTTATACTACTTAATATCTATTATTCTAGGTATTTACTTATAATAGAACTAATAAAGATATTAATTAATTATAGAATTATAGATAAACCTTTTAGGGTTATTACTAATAATACTAGTAATAATAGAATATTAAAAGATAAACTAGAGAAATCTCTTATTTAGCGTAATATTTAATAGGATAAATTATAAAACTCTATTCCTTATATAACTTATATCTTTAACCTTATAATATAAGACTTTATTAAAGCCCTAGATTTTAAAACTTTAGATAATATAATAGTATTATTAAAGGATACTTAAGTTAAAGATATTTAAGTAAGTATAAGTCTATCTACTATTATTAAAAAGGTATAATATAATAGAGGTAATATAAATAGGTAATATATTTACTAATATTTATAATAGATCCGCGCTCTTATAATAGCTATTAACTTATCTTTATAATAAAAGCTTAGTTTTTAATAGTTATAAAAAAGCTCTATTAAAAAACTTAAAAAACTTATATAAGATATTTATATTTATTAGAATTCTACCTACCTAATACTTTATTATATATATTAGTTACGTGAATTTATTAATTCTTAGATAGATAAAAAATATAATTAATCTAAAAATTAATAAGATTAGCCTATAATACCCTTTTTAACTATTTTAACTATACTAAAATAATAATATATAATAGTAGGATACTTAGTAGAGTAAGTATTATTAATATTTATATTATAAAACTTAAGATAAATAAGAGGAGTTAAATAATAATAATATTTTAACCTCTTATAAAGAGATATATATGAATAAATTTACTAATTACTTTTATAAGTATTATAAGATAATACTAGTTACTAGAAGGACTAATATATAAGATATATAAAATATTAATAAGGTAATAAATATAATATAATAATATATTTAAATTTATACTAAATAATAATAGCCTTTAATATAAGTAAAGAGAAGTCTACTTTAATATTTAAATTAGAAGTCTTTGTTATAAAGTAAAGCTATTTAATAGAAGGTAGCGTAGATTAATACTTAATCTAAATTTACTTTAATATATAATAAGATAAGTCCTAATACTAGGATATAATAGTAGGGGAGGAATTATAAGTAGTAGTAGTAGTAGAGGTAGTAGGCTAAGAAGTAGAGGAGAGATACCTATATAAAGGCTAGGGAGCCTAGTAGAGGGGAAGGAACTTAAAGATAAAGGAATATATATTAGGAGAATATTAATAAAGGCCTTAAAAGTTATAATAGCTATATAAGATATATTAAAGGGAGGAATAATATATAAAATAGAAAGGATAATAAGGATAAGGCTTAAATATATAAAGGAGTTTATTATAAAAGTAAATTAATAGTTTAAAATAATATATAAGTTTAAAATAATAATAAAAGAGTAATCTTAAATAGGGAAGATATAAAGGGGTAGAAGGAGCTAGGCGTAGATAGTTAATTAAAGCTTAATAAGTATAAGAATAAGTAATATAAGCTTTAAAGGGATATTTATTATAATAATAATAAGTAATATTATAAAGAAGGGATTTAAGGTAATAGATAATAAAAAGGTTAAAACTTTAATAGTCTAAATTAAAAATAAAATTAAGAGAGAAATAATAAGGGTACTTATTAAAGAGTAGTTAATTAAAAGGTTTAAGATAATTATATTCTTAAGGATATAAGAGATTATAATAGTAAAGTACTTAATTAAAAGTAACCTAATACTATTTATAATAAAAATAGAGGTAAGGGAGGAGTTAAAGGAGAATAATAATTAGGTAAAAAAGGTATATAAATTAATAAAGGTATTAAGATAAACCTTTTTAATTATAATATATAAAGTATTAAAGAAGGTAGTAGATATATTAAAATAAAAGGAGGTATAAAAGGTAATTGTTTAATAATAATAAAAAACCTCTTAGGGCTAAAGATTATAAGGGTAGCCTAGTTATAAGTAATTATATAAGAGAAGAGAAAGGGAGAGGTAGAGAAAGAGAGAGCCTTATTATTATTAAAGCTCCTTATATTAAAGATAATAAATAAAGTAATTAAAAAGGGCTTAATAAAGAGATATAACCTCTTAAAATATAAGAGGTAGGAGAGGAATAAGATTATAATATAATACTTTTACTATTAATAATATAAGTATATAATAAAATATTATAAGAGCTTAATATAATATAAAATCTATATTAATAAATATAACTTAAAGGAATATAAAGTAAAAGAAGGGGAAATTAAGAGATATAATAATTATAAAAAGACTAGTTATATAACCTAGGAGTAAAGGTATATAATTAAAGTAAAGGAATTAAATAAACTTTATTAAAAAATAGTAGAAAATAAAAAGAAATTATATAAAGGCTTTATAAAAGGAAATAAGTAATAAGATACCTAAAAATACCCTTAGGGGGGGTAGATAATAATAGTAATAAAGAAGAAGAGGAAGCTTATATTAAGGTTTAAAGACCTTAATAAAGTTATAATATAAATAAGTTCTTAAAGAGATATAAAAGAAAGGGGAATTATACTACTATTAATAGTAATATTATAAAATAAGTTAAAAGGCTAATTATTCTCTAAGTAATAAAGATAAGTTAATAAATATTAAAAGAAATATTAATATAAGAGGCTTTAATTATTAAGGGAGTAGAGGTTATAAGGGATATCTAATAAAAATCCTTATAAAGGTATAAAAAATAATAAAACTATTATAATATAATATATAAAAGGAGTAGATTATAATAATAGTAATATTATTAAAAGATAAAGAGATATAATAGATATATATTTTAACTATTTAAAAATTATTATATATAAAGAGGATAAGTTTAATATATAACTTAAGTAGAAGAATATTCTACTTAATATATAAAATAGGGAGGGATATAAAAATATATTTCTTTATAAATAAATATTAAAATATTAATAAATAGAGAATTAAATTTATATTAAAGGACTTATACTCCCTAGAGATATAAGTTATAAGGAAGAAGGGGGAGTATTAATATATCTTTAAATATATAATATATATAACCCTAGCTTAAAGTTTAAGACCTTAATAAATAGCCCTTTTATATTATTAAGGATAAAGGAGTAGCTAAGTTAACTTAAGGAATATATATTAATAGGAGACTTTAACCTTTATTACTTAAATTAAAATAATAGGGGTAGATATATATATTATAAAGTAGTAGATATATTAATAAATATTATTAAAAAAAGGGGAATAAAGCTTATTCTATTAAAGGATATAATAATTTAAAAGGTAAAGAAAGTAAAAAGTACTATTAATTTAATATTTATAATAAAGGCTATTAAGTAAATATTATTAAAATATTATATTAGGCTAGACCTTTATTATAAGTTTAATTATATCTTAATATATATTAAAGTTAACCTTAAAATAAAGGTAGTAATCTTATAATTATAAAAGGTATAAAAGATAGTAGATTTAAAATAAATAAATAAATACCCTTTAATATTTATTATTAAAAGGGAAGTTAATAATTAAAGGGTAAATAAATAGTTACCTAATTAAAATACTTTAAAGCTTAATAAAAATTATAAAAAAGGAGGTATTATAAGTAAAATCCTCTTTAAAAGTAAAGTCCTTTTAAAACTTAAATTATATAAAGGTTATAAAGATAGTATTAAAGCTTAAGATAAAATATAATTATAAGAGAAGTTAAAGGAGTTTAAAGGTATAATAAAAGGCTTAAAAGATTAAAGGGAGGGTATTAAAGAAAGTAAAGGTAATTTATTTTAATTAAGAGGTATCTTAGATACTTAATAAACTCTAGAAACTAGTTAAATAAGGTTAAGAAAGAAATATATTACCCTAGGAACTCTTAAAGTTCCCTACTTTTAAGAAGGATAAAGAAGGTTTTAAGGTAAAGTTATTTTAAAAGAAGGTAGAAGTCTTTTAAAAAACCTTCTTCCCCCTACCCTTAAAGGTAGATCTAAGTAATATTTAAAGGTTTTAATATTAAATACCTTTAATAATAAATATAAGGGTTATTAAAGAGGAAGTTTATAAGGTAATTAATAAGCTAAAATAAAATAAAGTATTAAAGATAGATAAAATCTTAAATAAATTTTTAAAAATAGTAGAGAGGGAGCTACTACCTAGTTTTATATACTTATTTTAAATATATTTAAGGGTTAAATATTATTTAATAGAGTTTAAGAAGGCTAATATAATTATTTTAAAAAAGTTAAAGAAAGAGGACTATTTAAAATTAAAGTTATATTATTTAATTACCTTACTTAATACTTTAAGGAAGGTATTAGAGGTAGTTATTATAAAAAAAAACTAGGTAACCTTATAAAGGAATATAAGTTACTACCCTTATAATAGATAAAGGTAAAGAAGGGGAGGTTAATAATAATATCCCTTAAAATAATAATAGAGGTAGTATATATAATATAAAATTATAATAAGTTTAATATAATAAATATATTATTATTAAATATTATAAGGGCCTTTAATAATATCTCTTATAAAAGGTTACTTTATAACTTTAAAAAAAGGGTCTTAACCTTTATTATAAAGTAGGTATAAAGCTTTTTAATAAAAAGAGTTATAATAATTATATTAGGCTAGAAGATAAGTAAGATAAAAATAATAAAAATTTAAATCCTTTAAAGATTCTTAATAATATTATTTTTATTTTTATTTTTTAATTCTATATTTATAAAAGAGTATATAAGGATAAAACAAGGATAAAACTTTAAATATAAATTAGAGGCTTTATTAATAATATATAATAAAAGTATTAAAGAGAATTATAAAATCCTAGTAAAGATATATAAGGTAACCTTTATCCTTTATAAATATAAGTTAATCTATTTATTAAAGAGCTTAAAGAGGTTTAATATAAAAGTAATAATAGATTTTATGGTAGTAATAATATACCTTAAAGTATTAATATAAGTCTTTAAACTTTATATTAATAATAAATTAAGGTAGGACTTATATATTAATAAAATAAGGTTAAAGATAAAGATATAAAAGCTAGCCTTATTAATTATTACTAGCTTAATATAAAATACTATATTTAATAGGATAAGATAGGTATATAATATTATAATCTAGTTAATAATAACTTATATAATAAAGATATAATATAATTTAAAAGGGATATTAAAAGTAAAGAAGGTAAATATTATAATACTAGAAATTATATAAAATAAGTATTTAAAGATAATACTTAAGGCCTTTAAAGTAACTAGTATATAAATATTAAAGATAAAGTTAAAGGTCTTATTAATAAAGATAAGCTTTAATTAATTAATTTTATAAATATTAATAATATAAGGGATCTACCTATTAATTAAGGAAGGGAACGCGAGGATCTATTATAAATTAAAAGAGAAGAGGGGAAGAGAGAAGAGGGTTATAAAGACTCTAATAAAAGAAAAGTAGTCCTAGATAAAGGGAACCCTCTAAGTAATAATAAGGGGAGGGGATATTAAAATAGTAGATTAAGGCCTTAAAGGTATTATAGCTTTTACTTCTATTATAGTATAGAAGGCTTCTATATTATACTCTAGTTATTCTTTAATAGAATCCTCAATAGCTAATTAATTATATATATATATAAAACTAGCTTATAGCTATTAGTTACTATAATAATAGTAGTAATATTATTATAATTAATACCCTTATTAAGTACTATTTAACTACTTAGAGAAGGACTAATATTATTTTTATAGTACTATTATTATAAGTCCTTTAGCTTAGGAAAGATATCTATTTATATATAATACTATATATTAATAATAATATACCTTACTATTAAGGTCCTTAATAGTATATAGAGGTATTATACTAGTATTATAAAAAGACTATTATAGTAGACCTCTTATTTATAAAAGCTATTTATAAAAGCCTTTACTAATAAGTATTCCTTATACTCCTAGAGAATTAGTACTAAGGTAGAGAATTTCTACTAAGGCCCTAATAAACTTACTACTCTTCCTAATAAATCTCTATATCTTATTATTATAACTCCCTAGGTTAACTAAGAAATTATAGAACTTACCTTTTAATTAAGTAAATTTATCTAGACTAGCTACGCTTTTACTTCTATTATTAATAAATCTATATATTATATTATCTCCTTAATTATAAAAGATACCCTTAAGCCTACTAGGATAATAGAGCCCTTAAGATAAGGTACTTATTCTAGGTTAGTATCCCTAGAGCTTAGGAATATTATTAGGAATTCTAAGCTATCTTAGCCTTATAAGTAGGCTATTAATAAACCTTTAATTTATAAGGCTATCTCTTAATTTAATAAAGGAATAGAAGCCTCTTATAAGTATCTTATTAAACTATTATCTCTAAAGCTATCTTAAGTTATAGCCTAATAATAAATATCTAATATTATATTATTTATTCCTAGTAGCGCTAGTACTAGATAAATATTAGTAGAAGAGATAATCTATAATTAACTAATTAGTCTAGAACTAGAATTAAAACCTAAATATAATTCCTTAGGAAGTATATTATAAAATATTAACCTTAGCGTAATTATATAAGCTACTATTAACGCCGGAATAGCTTAGTATATCTAAGAGTACCCCCTTTAACCTCCTTAATAAGGTCCTTCTAGCCCTCTAGGTCTACCTAGCCTACTAGGCTAGACTAGCTAAGAAGGCTAGGTTATAATAGATACTAGTAATTAAGGCCCTTATTAGAATCTAGGTAATCTAGGGTTCTTTAATCTTATATATAATAGAAAATTAGTAAGTATTAATAAGGCTATTAAATACACTAGTAAAGAGACTTACTTTTATAATATTTACTTTTTATAAATTATACTAAGTAGATATACTCTTTAAAGGATCCTACTTTAATAAAAAAAATTATAACTAAGTCTTTATAATTAGGCTCTTACCTAGTAGATAAGTTAATTATTAGAATATAATTAATACCTTATAAAGATAGGTAATAGTATTAATAAATAAGTAAGGCTTCTATTAAAAAGGTTTTAATAACCTTTAAATATAACTATTAATATTATAATATATAATAGATTTATTATAAAGGATATAATAAACTATTAAGAACCTAGGGAATTTAGTATCAAGATACTTTAAGTTATTAAGGATACTAGGCTCTAACCTATTAAAGTATAACTTAATATTATTTATAATACTATTAACTTTAAATTATATTAAGATATTTATTATACTATTAATTAGACTACTATTAATAACTTTCTATTTAACTTAAATAAAGTAAAGTATAAGTAGTAGGCTTATACTACTAGGTATTATAACTCTAGTAGTAGTACTCTAAATAATTAATAAGGTTATATATTTAATAAAGGTAGACTTATAAGGTAATATAATTAATATAGTTTTCTTAATAGAGTAGGCTACTAGCTATACTAGCCTAGGAACTAATTATATAGTAATACTTATCCTTACACTCTACCTTTTTAAAATAATTAAACTTATTAATAAAATTAGTAGCTACCTTATTAATATTATTAAGATACTTTATAAATCCTACCTCCCGCTTAAAAATTATAAATTATAATATGTCTTATAAATAAGTTAGATTTATAACTACCCCTTTACCTACGCTAATTAAAAAGATTTAGATAAGGCTAAGGCTAAGGCTAATTTAATAGGTAAATAGGTAGTTAATTATAAGATAGTTACTAACCTTATTTCTCTTCTTAAAGGGCTTATTATATTAAAATAGGTAGAATAGTAATAGTTATTACATTACTAGCTATATAGGTAGAGAGAGATATGATATATAAGATACTAAGACGGGTACTAGCGCGCGTCTAATATACGGCTAGTCTAACTAATTATATCCTATTTTAATATATTTTAATACTCCTACTTAAATAAAGTACCTTATTAGTATAGTAGTATAACTAACTTATTAATATTCTATTCCTACTATCTAAAATCCCCCTTCTTAATTAAATACTAGGTAATAGGCGTAAAGGTAAGTAGATAGTAGTAGAAGTCCTATTTAAAGGGTAGTAATTTAGTAAAAACCTTCTAGACGTAGATTAAATAGACCCTAATAAGGTAGGTATAATTATAAGGTAACTAATTCTAAAGATATAACTATTCTAAAGATATACTTATTTTATAAAGGTACGCTATTAAGGTTTTTATATTATAGCGACTTAATAGTATATTTCTTACCTTTAATATATTAGATAAGCTTATACTAGGTAGGTAGGAGGGCGTTATAAGGCCTAATTTTAGTATTTATATCCTTAATTATATTATAGTTAAAAATAATAATATTAATACCTAGGTAAAGGATTATAACTCCCTAGTAGTACTAGTTATCTACTTCCTATTCTTATCCTACCTAGGTACGTATTTAGGTAGTAAAGATAGTAAGGCTATTATAGCCTAGGGGTATATTATACTAGAAGCTATTATAAGTATTATATTTACTAGTAACTAGGAATATATTACGCTAGTTCCGTTTTATATTAATAATAGGGTAAGAGATAGGATTATAATAGATATATATTATAATCTAGGCCTAATAGTTTTATAAGAAAGTAGTTAACTTATCTACTATAATATTAATTTATAAGCGGGAGTAGTTTAATATCTAGATAATATTATTAATAGTATAACTCGCTATTTAAGCTAGGAATATAAAAGGATAATAGAGCTAAATAGGCCTATAAAGTCTATTTTATATTCTAATATTATAGCGTAGAGTTATAAGGCTAGAAGGGTAGGTAGTTAAGAGCTAGCTATCCCTTAATTAGTTATAAGAGCGCTTATAAAGCCGCTAGGAGTACCCGTAGAGCCTTATAATATTAAAGACTCCTACTACTATAATACTTCTAGGCCTAAGGCCTTATAAAAGGAGATAAATTTATCCTTAGGGAGAGCTTTAATAAGGTTATTAACTACTTACTTATTAATCCTAACATATTCTAGCTTAGTATTACTAGTAGTAACCTATTTATATATATAATAATATTAAATATTAATATACTTTATATATATATAAAACTAGGGGTTCTTAGTTAGGGTAATAGCTCTCTAATTATTATAATAGAGTATTATAGCGGTAGGCTAATAGGTATCCTTAGAGAAGTCTAGCTTAATAAGTAGCTATTAGAGCTAGATAGCCTCCTTAGTAGCTTATATCTAGCCTATATATTCTACTTTATAACTAGGTAGGGTAATAGTAGGCTATTACTTTAATAACTAGCTTATTACTCTACTATTAATATTAAAAATATAGCTTATAATTAATTATTAAGTATTTTAGTTACTAGCCTAATTAGTATTACTATAACTAATAAGTAGAAAGATACTCTTATAAAAGGTAAGTTATAAGTTAGTTATACTTTAAAGGTAATAAAAAATCCTCTTAATAGCTATTTAATATAATTAATTTAGGTTTAATTTATATCTACTAACTATTAAGATTATATAAGTAATATCTAGCCTAATCCCTAATATAAGATATATTAGGGAGCTAATAGCTAACTAATATTCCTTTTAAAAGGTATTAAGGGTTATATAATCTTCCTTAAATACCTATAACTTATTTATATCTATTAGAGTTATTATAAGGTATAACTCTTATATATTAAAGTCCCTTAATACCTTTTTAATATAGGCTTTTTAACCTAATTATAATACTTAATTTACTTAATCCTACCTAACTAATATACTTAAATAAAAGGAATATAAGTTAAGGTTAATTATTTAAAGGTATTTATTAAGTATAACCTTAACCTAATTAATAGTAGTATAATTAGGTCTAGTAATTAATAAATTATTAATATAGGCTATAATAATAACTTAATCTTTATAATTAATTAAGATACTCTTATTAATAGTAAGTAGTATAAAGCCCTAAGTCTTTAAGAATATAAATAGTATAAAAAACTAGACTTAAAGTAATTATTTTAAGTTATAAAGTACTTTCTTTAAGATATAAATAAAGTATTCTTTACCCTTAATTATAAAGCCTTTAAGCTATTTAATATAAATATCTTCCTTAATATTTTTATAAAGGAAGGTAGTCTTAATATCTATTTAATTTAGTTCCTAATTAAGGGATATAACTAGTATAAAGATAGCTTTATAACTTATTAACTTTACTATTAAAGTAAAGGTCTTATTATAACTAATCCCTTCCTATTATTTAAAGCCTTTAACTACCTAGTATACCTTATAATAAAGGACTTTATTATAAGGCCCCCTTTTTAATTTAAATATCTACTTCCCCTAGAGTACCTTCTAACTTAGAGGTAGCTATCTAAGTACTTATATATTATTCTATATAAGGGAGTTAAATATATCTTATAATACTACCTCCTAGTCCTTTTTAGTATTATTTATTATAACTTCTTTATATAATTTAGGTTTAAAGGGCTTTATACCTTTAACTATTATTAGGAAGGTAAATATTATTAATAGATTTAAAGAGTTATTATATAGTTTATTAAGAGGTATTTAAAATTTAAGGTAATTAGATAGGATATTAACTAATAATAGAAGCTTATTAATATCTTAATAAAATATTATTAGATAGGCTTAATTTAGTTTAAGCTAGATATCTAATAAGGTCTTAGGGTAGAATTTATCCTTAGCTATTATATCTTTAATATAAATTAATAGTATATCTTTAATATAAATTAATAATACTTTACTTCTAAAGGGAGATTACCCCCTTATATTATTAAGTACCTACTTAGAGTAATAATAGAGGTCTATAAAGGTATACCTTTTAACCTTTAATTTAATATAACTTATAAGGACCTTCTTAATAAAGTAGATATTAGATAACTAAGTAAGCTTCCTAATTTTATTATTAATAAGATAGTAGATAGCCTTACTATTATAACTAATAAGTTAACTTATATAAGAATAAGTTTTAAAGTAATTAATTTTAATAGTAGTCCTACTAATATAATAAAAGGCTTAAGAGCTAAGGACTTATAAATAGGAGAGATTAAGCTAGTAGCTATTAAACTTCTTATAAGGTATAATCTTAATACTAGACTTAGGGGATCTATTTTATAAGTAACTAGCTATTTAAATAAACTTAGGCTAGTACTTATAATCTATTCTACTATTAACTAGTATAATATAAGCCTTATCTATTAAGGTCTTACTAAGTTACTTTATAGATCTATTAGCTTAGGGAGTATCTTATATTATACTCTCCTAGATAATACTATTAGCCTAGTAGTACTTAATAAAGGCTATTAAGTTAAATCCCCCTCTACTATTAATATAATAGTATTATATATATTATATAAGATACTCTTAATTTACCTTAAAGGCCTTAAAGGCTAATAGGAATTTATTTTTAACCTTAAATAGGGTAATATCTAATTCCTTAGTATAGTTATATAATATTATATTAAATAATTAGGAGCTATTATAAGCTATAATAATTCCTTTATAAACTTTATAAGGGCCTATTAAGTTACTATTAATATACTTATATAAGTACTTTCCTAAAGTAATAGGATAATTATATAAAGCCCTTATTATTTAGGTCTTTATATAGATATTATATATATAATCTTTAAAGATAATCTTATTAAGGTTAATTCTACTAGATATATTTATTAGCTATTTTAGGTTCTATTAGCCTAAATAACCTATATAAGTATACTAAAGGTTAATAAATAAAGAGACTTAAAAGGCCGCGAATATATATACTTTTAACTTAAAAAAAGTTATAATATAATTATTAAGGTTATAAAGGTAAGGGTTAGATAGTCTTATATATTAAGGTAGAAGATATTATTATATTAAGTATATATAAAGATATAGCCTTTATAAGTAATAATATACTCTTATAAGCTAAAGGAGACTTTAACTTTAAGATAAAATAGCTAAGATATTAAAATTAAAATTAATTAGGTATCTAGGATATAAAGTATATTAGTAAGGCGTACGTTTACCTTAATTCCCTTACTAATCTTATAAGGGATAACCGCGGTACTACGCCCTATTATATAGGGACCGGTCTAGCTAATCTTATAAATAGGGGACTTAAGAATAGCCTTATATTCTTTAAGGATATCTTAATTATTAATAATATATTAGTTATACGCTATATCTAGAAGGATAGTAGTAGTAAGGCTAGTTATACCTAGTATAGTTATAAAGTTAATAACTAAGTCTTTAGACTTTATAAGTATATAAGGACGCTTACCTCTAGTATTACTATTCCCTTAATTATAACCCCCTTAGTTTTAACTTCTATCTACCTTAATTATCTTAAGGTAGGCCCTTATTAACTTAGGATACTTAGTCTAGTATTTAAACTTTATATAACCTAAATAATTATAGTAGTTATAATACTTATTATTATATTATATATTTAACCTAGCCTAGTATAATAGGTAAGTAGTAGCTATAACTATAGTTATAATTATAATTAAAGACTTTATAAAGTTCTAATAAGCTTCTTTATTTATTATAACTAGTATAAGTTTATTAAATAAGACTATTATAATACCTTCTTTAATAGTAATAGTATATATCTAAATAAATATACTCTAAAAGGTATTAAACTTCGCGTTAAGATACTAGAGGTAGGTATTAATAATAAAGATATAAGGGAGTTTATATCCTAGGTTAATTAAGTTAGAGTTAATAATTTTAAATTTACTTATATAATTACTAATATCTTTATAATTAATATAAAAGAGGGTATTAAAATTATAAATAATCTTATTAAGGATACTAGTACCTTAAGGCTTATAAAAGTCTTTAAGGATCTTTTAAGCTATTAAGGGGATAGTCTTATCCTTAATTATATTATAAGTATTAATATTATAATATACTTTTATTACCTTATAAGCCTTATTATACTTATTATCTTAAATCTCTTAAAGATTTTAGGTTATAAGGATAATATAATCTATCTTAAGGATAGCTCTAAGGATATTAAGGATAATATAAGACTATATATTATAAGAATATAATAGCTAGTTATAACTAGATTCTAATATAAGAATAAGTATAAGGGGGTAGTTACCGCCCCCTCTAATCTCTACTTTAATATTAGTAGGAAGTATATCTATATCTTTAATCTTAATATCTAGATTATATAGATTTAGCGTTAAAGATTAAGTTAATACTAGTATTAGTAATTATAAATATATAGAAGGTAGTCTTAACCTAGTAGTAAGGCTAAAGATAATACTTTTACCTAGTATTCTAGGGCCTTTTATTAAAAATAATAGTAATTAATTTTAGGGATAAAGTTTTAATATTAGTAAAGGTATAAAGGTAGTATTATTTAATAGTATCCCCTAATAATTAATAGTAGTAGCTACCTCTTAGTTAATTTTATAACTAATATCTTAGTAAAGATATAAGAAATTAAGGAAGTAGTAGTTTACTTAAAGGTTAGCTAGAAGACCTTTAGGATAAATCTTAGTTAACTATAAATAGATTTCTTATTTAGATTCTTTAAGTTCTAGTATAAAGTAATTAGAATAATAATAAGAAGGAAGGAGAGAAGAATCTAGGGAAGATAGGATAGATATAGCTAATTTATAAGGAGGTTAGTAAATATTCCTAGCCTTCTCTATCTTCCTAGCCCCCTTTTATAAGAATACTATATATTATCTATAATATTAGCTAGGTAATAAGTATAAATAATTATTACTAAGGTAGTTAGTATATATAGGGAATAGATATTATTCGTATAATTAATAAACTACTTACTAAGGGGTTACTATTATTAAGTTAGGGGGATTTTAGCTATCTTAATAAAAATCTCTATTAGTAGATTCCCTAGCCCCCTTTTTCGGTGGTACGTAGTATTAATATAGAGGTAATCTATAAGGGAAAGTATTAATACTAGTCGTAGGGTAAATAAATAAATAAATACCCTGCGCCTAGGCTTATAACCTATTAAAATAGGTAGAATAGTAATAGTTATTATATTACTAGCTATATAGGTGGAGAGAGATAGGATATATAAGATGCTAAGACGGGTACTAGCGCGCGTCTAGTACGCGGCTAGTCTAACTAATTACATCCTATTTCAATATGTTTCAATATATTAGGCTTCCGTTAAGGATATTATAAAAGACTTCCTTAAAGGATCTAAAGAATTAGGATACTAGTAGTATTATACCTTATAAGTTAAGGGTAAGTAGTAAGAGGATCCCTTATATTATAATAGCTCTTATAATATAGGTAATAAGCTATTAAGTAGAAATAATAATAACCTTATTAACCTTAATAATAATATACCCTAGGTAAATTTTATCTCCTAGTTAAAATTAATAATATATATCTATTCCTTATACGCGTTTATATTTACCTTATAAAATAAGCTTTTTAGCTACTTATAATAGTAGTACTAGATTATATAAAAGCCTTTAACTAAGATATCTTTATAAATAAGGTCTTTATTAAGTTTAATAGTAAAGCCTATAATAAATTATACTACTTTATAAGTACTTATACTTATAAATTTAGCTATTATACTAGACTAAGGAAAGGCGCCTAGTTATAAATTTTATAACTAGAAGTACGTAATTATTAGTATCTTATAGTCTATACTTACTACTATTATACTAGCTTAGACTAAGGTTTACTTTAATAGTAGTTATTTAGTTACCCTGAATAATTAATCTTATTTAAATAGGGTCCTTCTTAATACTACTATTAAAAAATTAGTATTACTAATACTTATATAAGCAGTTAGTAATAAAATCATAAATATTAATAAATAAATATTAATTAAGATATATATTAGGGGTACTATTAGTAGAAAGTTAGTTATAGCCTTAATAGTAATAGAAGTTTAATATAATTAAAGATCTAAAGGCTAACTTACTTATACGTATAAATATATTAATTTTATAATAAATAATTCTTAACCTTACTAATTATAATTTAATTATTAGTTTCTATTAAAGCTTTAATACTCCTATTAATATTTATAATTACTTATTACCTAATATAAAGTATATTATTAAAGTTAAGTCTACTATTATTATTCCTCTTTATATAATTATAAGGGTTCTAGTAGTCTATTAAAGAGAGATACCCTCTAATAGAGACTTCCTCTTTAAACTTAAATATACCTAGGACTTTAAGGATAGTAGTATTTATACTTATATTACTAATTTTATAATCTCTTTTATTTATATCTAGACCTCTTTAACTACTTTAATATAATTATTTTATAAAGCCTACCTTAGTTTACTTATTAAATATAATTAAGATAATACTTACTTTATTATCCTAATAAATACTCCCCTTATAACTAGTAATACTATCTCCTAGAAGTTATCTATTATAAAAGGCTTTATAATATTAGCTACTACTTATATAAGAATTATATAGCCTATTATAATATCCTCTATCTTAATAATAAGGTCTTTAATTAATTCTACTTTAAAATATATTTAACCTAATAGGGTTACTATTTATAGACTCCTTAAGGTAGTAAGGTAAATTACTATTATAACTATTAAATTCCTAGAAATCTAGATAGATTAGGGGTTAATAGTAAATATTTTAAATGAAGAATAAATACCTATCCCTTTAAAGCTAGATATAATATTAAAGCCTACTTAAGTCTATCTTATTAACTAGAAAGATTATAAACTTATTAATTAAATATTTAATAAGTTATATAATTAGGGGAAAATAACTTAGGCTAGTTAACTTATATCCTTTAATTATCTAGTTTTTATTATTTAATATAATATAATAAAGGGATATAAAGGTTAAGTAGTAATTAATATTAAAGGCCTTAATAAGATTACTTAAATAGATAGTTACCCTTTATCTTTATAATTTAACCTTATATTAGCTATTATAAGCTATTTATATATCTTTATAATAGATAGTACTAGTTAGTTTTATTAGTTTAAAATATAAAGAGAGGATTATTATAAGCTTACTATTATTTTTTATTATAAGTAGGAGTAGTATAATATTACTTTAATAGGTTATAAGGGGTCCCCTTTATATATTTAATATTAAATTAATAAACTTCTCTAACTATATAAACTATTTATAAAGGTATATATTAATAATATAATAGCCTTCTTAGCTAGCCTACCTAAGTACCTTACCTACTTATATAAGCTCTTTATACTCTTCTAGGATAAGTAGATTAGCTTTAATCTTATAAAAACCTTCTTAAGGTATCTATCTATTACCCTACTTAATTAATAGATTAATTCCTTAGGCTTATTAACCTTAGAAGAAAAGCTTTTAACTACTAACTCTCTTTTATTTTTATTATTATTAAAGGATCTTAAATTCTTTCTAGGTTTAATAGGCTAGTCAAGGATATTTATCTTATAATATACTTAGTAAGTAAATTTATTATAATATTATAAAATTAATCTTACTAATACCCTAGTAAAGGGTATAAAAGGTTTTAATAAAAAGATATAATTAGCGCGTACTATATATAAACCTATAAAAGTAGAATTAGAAGCCTTTAAAAACTTAAAGATAGCCTTTAATAACTCTATAAATTTTATTTATTTTAATAAAATAAGGATCTTATTTATTAACTTAAATACTTTAAAAAAAATAGGGCTTTATAATTATAATTTATTATATTAAGGGTAATATTATTAAGGGTTTTAATAGAATAGATATTAAATTAATAAAATTCCTTAATAAAATATTAAATTAAGCTAAATAAAACTATTAAAATAATAGAACTAGAAATTACTAGTATTATATAAGTTATTAAATATACTTATTACTTAATTAAGTTATTAAAGAAGCTACCTACTATTATTTATATTAATTACTTAGTAGTAATGCCTATCTTATAATAAATAAGCCTTAACTTTTTATTTATAAATAAGCTAAATTTATATCTTATTTAAATATTATCCTATCTATCCTAATTTAATTTAATTATTAAATATAAATCTAGTAAATTTAATATTATCCCAGATACTCTCTTATAACTCTAAGTAGATATTCCCCTAATTAATAAGATTAAAATACTTAATACCTTATATATAAGAGCCTTTAATAAGTTATATTTATAAGAGTATAAATAATTATTATTATATTATATTACCCTTATTATTATATTAGTAATATTTAAGGAGAAGCTTATATAAGTATATTAGAAAGATGCTTAGTAGTTTTAAATATTATAATTACTTTAAAAGAGTAATAAGGACCTTATTAATATTAATAGTAAAGATAAAGTAAAGTAGCTAGGATTATAATTTAAATTATAAGATAGGATAATCTATTATATAAATTTTAATAATAAAAGGGAGAGGCTTTATATATTAAAGGCCTTAAAAAAGGAGGTCTTTAAACTAGTATATAATAAGTAGTATTATAACGGCTACTATTATATATATAATTAAATAGTCTCTTTAATATATATATACTATCTATTAAAGTACTTATAAATATATATTAACTACTATCCCGCCTATTAATTAAACTAGACTAAGTATTATAAACCTTATAATAGCTTACTCCCTATTAATAGACTATTTATTCTATTTTATATAATAGTTATAGATTTTATAGTTATATTACTATTAATTATAAAAGGCTTTAATAGCCTACTTATAATAACTAATAAGTTTTCTAAGCGCCTACTATTACTCCTTAGGTAGTCTATCTAGTTTATAAGCTAGTAGGCTAATATTATATTAGCGGTATTAATATCCTATAGTTAGGGAGTACCTTATAGGATTATTAGTAATAGAGATTCTAAATTTATATCTTCTTTCTAGTAGGCGGTCTTTTAGAAACTAGGTTATAAACTACTAATATTAACTTTATATTATATATAAATAGACGGATAATTAAATAAATAAATTAAACTATTAAAACTATTATAAGATATTATATCTTTAAATAAGTAAATATTAACTCTATTAATTAGATAGCTATCCTACCTTATTTATAGGGCTACGTTAATAATTTTAAGAATTAGTTAATAAGAGTCTCTCCTAATAAGGTCCTTATTAGGTTTAAATATATAAGATATACTAGGTATACTTATATAGCTACCTATTAAAGACTTTAGTAGGCTATATTATATAAAGCGTAATTAGGCTAAGGAATTTATAGCTTTTATAAATATCTTTACTAAATCTATTATAATTCTAAGTATTAACCCCTATTATTAGATAAGGGTAATATAGTATACTTATAACTAGGTAATAGTTATTAGATTCTAGGTATTTTAAATTATAAACTTTATAACTAATATATAAGACCCTGCTTAATTCTTAAATATATAGGTCTATTAGTATATTATTTATAACTTCCTTTATTTATAAGAATCTATCCTATAGTATTAATTACTTAGTTAGAACCTTCTATAAAGGGATTAGATCCTTATAAATATCTTAGAAATATATACCCTCCTATTATTAAGAATAATAGCCTTAATAGTACTAAATTAGACGTCTATAAACTAGAGGCTATTATAGGTAAGTGGATTAGTAGGAGTAAGTTTTAGTATCTTATTAAATAGAAGGGCTATAGCTATAAGTATAATATTTAATATAGTAAGAAGGATCTTTCTAAGGCCTTAGGCCTTATTAATAACTATAAGCGAAGGCCGTATAGTAAATTACGTAGGGCTAGTAAAGTATAAGGACCTTATTATTTACTTTTATAAGGGTATGTTTACTTTTATAGTAGTAATATAGGCGTTACCTTCCTATTTATTTATTAGTATTATTACAGCTTTTACTTCTATTATAGTATAGAAGGCTTCTTTACTATACTCTAGTTATTCCTTAATAGAATCCTTAATAGCTAATCAATTACATATATATAAAATCAGCTTATAGCTATTAGTTACTATAATAAAAGGTAAAGAAATAGTAAGGAAGGATAACCTTACCCCTAAAAAGATTAAGGGGTAAGTAAAGGAGAAGTAGAAAGAGAGGTAGCTAAGATACTAAGAAAGTATCCCTAATTATATAAAGATAATAGTATAAAAGGGGGAGGTTTAAAAGATAAATATTAATTTTTATATTAAACTCTTTAAAGTTAAAAGCCTTATAAGTATCTAGTTATATATAAAGAAGATAGGACTACGCGCCTTCCTATATAAGAGGAGGGTACTTAAGGTTAATAGTACTAATTATAAATATTAAATATATATTTATATTCTACCCTAACTATATAAAGGGGAGGAGGTAGATACTTTAAGAGGTAGGGTTAAGTAACTTCTACTAGATAGTATTAACCTTAAAAGGGTTAAAGGTAGTAACTAAGTAGATAATCTAATAAAGTATATTTAATTAATTTATATTAATAAAGGAATAACTCTTTAAGGTTATATAAGAGTAGATAGGCTCTAATTAAAGAATAAAGGGATAGGTAACCCTAGTAAAAAAAGAGAATAAAATAATATAAAGAATATAAGAAGGGGTAGTATATAATATCTAAAAATCTAGAAGTATAATAATAAGTAAAGTAGGGGATAAGGTTTTCTTTTATAAACTATAGTTTCCTTTAATAAGCTAGATATAAACCGCCCTTATTAGCTCTAAGTAGCTAGATAGTAGAGTATAAAATATAAATATAAATATAAATATAAAGCTATTTAATACTTTTATTCTAAAAGTCTACTAGAGGATATTCTTATATAGGAGTACTAGAGGGATAATACTTTAGCTTATCTAAATCTAATATAAATAGCTAAGGATATCCTTTTATATCTAATATTATTTATAAGTATTAAGAGAGTCTTTAATCTTACTTAAAGAGTATATTTATAAAATCGCGTATAATTAGAACTAAAGTTTATAAAATAAGTAATACTTCTAAAGTATTATAATTAACTTATAAGTTTAAACCCTAAAGAAGCTCTTACTAAGCCCTAAGATATTTTTTAAAGGGAAGAAGATACTAATTAAAGTATTAATAGAGGTAAAGATCCTTTTAAATTAGAATTAGTAGATATCTTAAGATAAATAAATTAGTAGTTATTAAATTAAAGTTATTTAATAATTAGGAAATATATTTATAAACTAGATTTAATTTTTATATATAAATATAAAGGTAATATAAGAAGGTAATATAATTCTTTATCTTATTAAGAGCGCTATAATACTAGAAGTATTATAATATTAAGAGCGCCGTACTATCCTAGACTTACCCTCTACTTCTAATACTATAAAACTATTACTACCCTTAAGTATTAAATAGTATAATATTAAAGCTCTTTATTAATTCTCTTATAAGCTATAGATTCCTTTATATTATAATAATATATTTAGTGTAGATATAAAGTAGATTTAAATCTATATTATAAGATATATTAATAAGTAATTATTATAAGGATTAAATAGTAATATAAGATAGTAATATACTTACTAGAGAAAAAGGATATTATAAATACTTTTATAATATCTTATAATACTATTAAAGCTAAACTCTAGATTTAATATAAGTATATATTAATTCTTATAATATCTACTATTACCTCCCTTATAAGATAATTAAATAGTAGCTTTAATATAAGGTTATTAATAAACTTTTAATATTATCTTATCTCCCTTAGAGCTTTAAGATTTATATTAACCTTATACTTTTATCTTATAAGTCCTATTAATTATAAAGGATTAATTAATTATACTTTAATATATTACCTATTTATATTACCTTTCCCTTCCCTTTTAATAATATATTCCCCCTCCTACCTTATATAGGCTTTAGCCCTCTAACTTTCTTAGCTAATAATTATAGTATTTTATTAGCTACTTATACTATCTACCTATTAATATATAAAGTAAGAAATATACTATTAAATAATATTATAAGTCTACTTAGTATAAGCTATTATTAAAGTTATTAAAGATACTTAATAATAAATAAATAAAGGAATATAAGGTTTAAAAGTTTTAATATAAGGTAAAGTAATATTAAATAGAATATTCCACGTAATTATAATATAATTATAGGTATAATTACCCCTTAAAATCTTCTTTCTAACTCTTCCTACCTTTATATACTTAAGATATTATAGTAAGATAGGTTATTAATATATAATATATATTTATTACTAATTATATTACCTAAATATACTACTAGATAAATAAGCTAATATAATATTATAATAATATTAAGTCCTTATAATTAAAATCTAAAATTAATTATAAGTAGAGAATAGGTAAAAGACTAGGATAATAAGAAGAAGCTATTATATATAAAAGTATCTAATAACCGCGTAGTAGTATTAAAAAGGATTAAGAAGTTAAAGGAATTAGATATATAAAAGATAACTATTAAAGAGGATTATACAAAGCTAGTAATTAGGGTTAAAAATATTATAAAGGAGGAAAGATATAAGAGAGGGATTTATAATAATATACGTCGGCAAGTTCTGAAAACCCGGAGGGATACCCGGGGCCGGCCCCGGGCCGCCCCGGGCCCCCAGGGCCGTGGTTTGAGAAAGCTTGCCCTAGGGCCGCAAGGGCAGACACGAGTCCGCCCGGGGCCCTAGGGGCTGCAAGGGCTGCCTACCTAGCGCCCGGGGCCGCCCCAAGATTAAGCTTCCGGGCGCTACGTGATAGCCTATAATTAGGCTTCCGGGCGCTAGGTAATAGCGTCAAAGTACCCGTAACAGTAACGCTGTCGCATTGTCATCCACCCCGAGTTAATATAGCTACCACGCTATTAACCCCTACTACGGCCCACCCTAGCGCATTGCCCCCGCGTAGAAATTGGCTGAATCGATCGATTCCGGGGTCGCTTTTAGGGTGGCGTTGGGGGTGGCTCCGGGGTACGCTACCCGAGTCCCCCGTCGATTATGGAATATTAAAACTTCTGAATTTCCACTTAGTAAGCAGTCACGTGACATGGTTTCGCTTAGTAATCAGTCACGTGACTTCCTAAAAATCTATAGACCAATAAATTTCAAAACCATTACTTAGTCAGCAGTCACGTGACACTACCCTTGAAGCCCGGAGCGGCCCCGGGGCCTTGCGACACGCTGCGACAGGCCCGGGGCTGGCCTGGGGCCTGCGGGTACAAGGCCTTTACTAAGAGCATAGAGGCGAGGTAAGATCTTGCCGACGTAATTAGGTAATATAATACTTCTTAAATAGTTAATACTATATAATAGAATATTTTAAGATAGAGTTACGCCTTAAAGTAAGGAATAAGTTAAGCTAGATAAACTAGTAAATTATATATGAAATATAAATAGTATATCTAGTTTTATAAAAGAGGTAAATATATAATTTATCTTTAATTCTATCTTCTAATTAACTTAACTTTTAGAATACTTTTAAAGAAGATATAAATACTATTAAGCTAGAATTTACTAGATTTAATCTACTTATTATATAACTTATTAAGTAAAGGATTATATATTATAAGAGTTTAAGGGAGTTAAAAGATATATAAGACCCTAATATTATATATACTTATATTAAGTTTATATAAAAGTATATTAACGCGTTTAATATAAAGTATTATATTATACCTAACCTTATATAAAGGAATTAAGATAAGGAGGATATCTTAATTAAAGTTAGGGCTAATAGGAAATAAATTAAGTATACTATTAAAGAAGATAAAGAAGAGGATAGGAAATATAATTTAAAAGATACTTAATAGGGACTCTTTTAATTTATATAGATTAATTAATTTAGAAAGCTATTAAGGCTATTAAGAATAATAAAGTATTAGGGAGGCGGAAGTATTCTACTATTACTTAAGCGAAACGTATAAAGTAGGGTAGATTCTATATTAGTATATTAGTAAAATAAAAAAAGTAAATAACCTTATTTACTAGGACTTATTAGTTAACTATAGTTAGTAATAATATTAGTAGCTATCTATCCTTATATACCTTTACTAATTCACCGGCCTTAGATAGATCTATAAGGTTATACTATAAATTATCTTTATTATTATAACTAACCTATTTAACTAAGTACTAAGTCTTTCCTCTTAAATACCTTTTATTTAGTAATCTCTTAATTTTATACTTATCCCTATAAATAGCCCTATCCTTAGGGGTAATAGGTAGAGGCCTATTATTAAAAGTCCTATTATACAGATCTACCCCTTCTACTTTCGGCTTAAGTTATACTACTAATACTACCGGCTATATATATATTATAGGGGGTAGCTTAAGCTAATAAGCGAGCGATCCTACCTTTTATAGAATCTTAAATAGGCTAGTATATTATTATAAGAGTTTCCTATTAGAGACGCTAGGGATCTTATATCCCTTATATAGATGGAGGAAGACTTTATTATTTTAATTAAATTATAGACTTTTATACTTACTATTATACTAGGATTTTATTATAGCGTTACTAAAGGCTATTATATCTTCTACCTATTCCTTATAAGCGAGTCGTAAGCTATTAAAGGCTTCTATAGGGATACTATTAATTACTAGTATATCTATACTATTATTTACCTTAAAACTATAGTAGAGCTCGTTAGGAGCGTATCCTATAGTAGTAGGAGAGTTATTAAGGTTAGCCTAAATATATAGGAGCGTGTAATCCTATTAACTCTAGGCATCTAAATAGTATATAAGGTAGAATTATATAGCGATTTTTATAGTCTAATTAGTATACTTACTCTATCTATTAGTCTATAAATAATATACCGTAGATATAAGAAATTTAACTCTAAGGCGCTTAAAGATCTCTTACTAAAAGTCTAATATAAATTAAGGGTCTTAATTACTAATAATACTACGTGGGATACCCTAGTTATATGATAGTAAAGATAAAATTATAACTTAGGCCTACTAGGGGGCTTTCTAAGTATTAATACTAGGTATAAGAAGGACCTTCTTTAAGAACTTATAAGTAATTACTAGTAGGTAATTTATACTTAATAGGGTAGTAGGCAGGGCGACTACGAAGTCTATTATAATTATATAAAATAGTATAGGTAGTATTAGTATAGGGACCTATTCCCTATATAGTAGATATCTTCTTATTTAATTAAGTTAGTACTAAGGGTAGTAGCTAATATAGGCTTAGAGGTTTTTAGCTAGATATCTAATATATACTATATAAGAAAGTTAGTTATAATATCTATAATAACTATTATAATTAGAAAAGTTATAAGCTTATTTAAATAATTCTTTCTTTATAGTAGGAGGAATATATAATTATTACCTTTTCTCGCTATTAATATAAAAAATAAGCCTATCCCTAAGAATAAATAATATCCTAGGTTTATTATATTCCCTACTTATATTACTATTTACGGGAGGCTTTAGTATATTAAGGATCTTTTACTATTATTTATTATTCTAATAGCCCGTCTATAGTTAAGATTTAAAATCTTCTATTATTTTTATATTTATTATATAGTAGATAGTAAGGCTATTAAAGTCTTTAATATTATAGAAAAGACTACTAGAGGATATAAGGAGAATATTAAGAATCCTATCTAATAAATTAGCTATTTTTATCCTATTTATAGTTATATTTATAGTTATATAGAGCCTAGATAGTATATTAGGTATTATATTTAATTTACCGGATTTATAATATAATTCTAAATGAAATAAAGAAAGGTACTAAGAAGCCTATATAAGCTAGAGATTTAATTTATTTATACTTATAATCCTTAATATCAATTATTTTAATATTAGGATTATAGTAGAATAATTAGTATAAATAATTATAGGCGGTTATAGATTTAATTTAATTATATACTAAACCTTCCTAATAACCTATATAATACCAGCGATTTTTAATTTAGTAGGCTAATAGTTCTTCTCTATATTATTAAGATAGCGGCTAAAAAATATAATAGGCTATATATTAATCCTTATAAAAGGCTTTAATAACTATATAGGATCTCCCTTTATATAGTATATAATAGCCGTAAATCCTACTACCTTTAAGGTATCTAGATCTATATATAGAACCCTATTATAATTATAATAAATAAGAAATTAGGAAGTCCTAAAAGCCTTTTATAAATCCTAAAAAGCGCTAAGCTCCTCTTATATAGGCTTATAAAAAATTACCCTAATTACCTTTCTTTTTTATATATAACCTTTTATACCTATATTAAAGCCCTTATTCAGGACCACCTTTCTCTTTTATAAGGGGTCTACCCTCTATATATATCTCTTAATTAATAAACGGAGCTAACTAGTTAGTCTAAGAAATATTTCTAGGTTAGCTAAGTTTTATAGAAATTATAGTAAGGTAATAGCTACGATTTTCTCTTTTATTATAAATATCCCTAAGCCGTTAATATACTAGCCTAGTAGGGTAATAGAAGGGTAGCTAATATATAACTTTAATAGTAATAGGCTTATACGCTTCTTTTAGAATAGATTAAAGACCTTATATAAATATTTAATATATTCTTATAAGGTATATAAGTAGATAATAATATTATTAATATAGGCTTTAGTAAACGCCTAGTGTTACTAGAGAATAGTATTAGTTTAGTACTAGATATATAGAGGCGAGCCCTTATAACCTATAAGGGCTACTAAAGACTACTCCTAGCTATAATAGCTTATAATAGTAAGCTTATAATAATCCTTAACCTAGATATAGAATTAATAGAATTATCCTATAGTATTAATAACTATAATATATTAATAACCCTATAATAATACTATAATATTAGCTTATAAGGGGAGCGGATATATATTATTCTCTATAATTTTATTAAGCTCTTATATATTAATTATAACGCGGCCTTTTTACCTAGTAGGAGTGTTATACTAAACTATAAAGTAGGGATAGCTAAATAGGGTAGGCTAATTAGCTTATATAAGTTTTCCCTAGGCTTAAAGCTTATTAAAGGTTTTATTAATAATATCTTTATCCTTTTACTTAAGAGGATATACTTATATAAGCTTAGATAATATATTTAGTTTTAATAGAATTAGTATCTATTACTCCTTAAAGATATTAACCGTGCTTCTACTATCTATAAAAAGATCCTAGTAGGAATTAATAATATTTACTAGCTAATCCGTGATATATAGTTCTCTATAGATCCTAACTCTATTCTTAAGTGTATTCTTAAGACTAGGGTTAATAATAGTACTTAATTCTAAGGAAAGAGACTAATTAATAGATACTATAAATATAGTAGAGGTTATAGAAGCCTCCTCATTAACTATAATTAATAAGGATATAATAGATATAGCTAATATAATAGCTAATATAGTAATTTTAGCCTATTTACCCTTCTAACTATTATATTAACTACTAGTTATAAGGCTAGAATAGTAAGTATTAACTATAAAATATCTATTATAATTAAACTCTTCTATAATACCTAATCTTACCTTCCTAGGAATAAAGATATCCTTATTAGTATTATTTTTAATAAAGACCTTCTTAAGAGAAGTATTAATAATATAAGCGAATATATTACTAGCGTATCTAAGATTAAGATTATAAGAAGGTTTAAAGAGTAGGTCTTAATTATCTAGTAAAGTCCTATTAAAGATAATGGCTACTAAGGCGGTAGTCTTTATAGGAATTAAGAATTTTTTCTTATTCTTAATTACTCGTTTTACTAGTAAAGAGTAAATTTAAGTACTTATTAGGATTTTAATATTTTAATAGCTACTAATAGTAATTTATTACTCTATAAAACCTAATATTATAGCTTCTAGAGTAAGAATATTAGCTCCTATAAGTATTTTAGCTTTAAGATTATCTATAATATAAATTTCCCTAGTAATACTTACATCGGCAATTCGGGAAGTTAGCCTACTAGTTTTAAGTTACGTATCCTGCGTAACCCGCCCCTAGCCAGCCACGAATATATAGAGTAACTTCCTATTACCTTAAGCTATAATAGAATAATATTACGGCCTAACTTAGCTAGGATCAGGCTAAAGTTAGGCTAAATAGATTTAGATAGGCGGATATAATAATATTCCGGATATATTATTCTAAAAATCTAATACCTTTATACGTAACTATGTAATATATAATTATAAGGTAATAAATATTATTAATATATCTATATTACCTACTATATATAATATTATAAGTATACCTAGTATATTTACTATTACTATTATTAGGGTTAACTAATATTTCTTTCTCCTACTTAATTATATCTAAGGTATACTTAAATTATAAGTCTAAATTAATAATAGTCTATACCTATTATGGTATATATAGTCTTAAGGTTTTATAAGGAGGATTAGAAGGTATTTCTTAAATAATAAGCGTCTTCGGTTTTATAAGTAGTAGAAGTTCCTTACTATAATACCTCGCCGTTAATAGTTAGTTCTTAATACCTGAGTTTATTAAGTAGGCGATAAATTTCTACTACTAAAAAGAGGTAGCTAGTAAGATAAATAAGCGGGGTCTCTCTAATATTTAGTTATAAGGTTAGTCCGGCGAGTAGTAGATATAGCCTCCCTATTAGGCTCTATTCTACTAAAGCTACGCGTCTAATAGGCCCTTATAATATAAATATTAGATATCACCAGCTTAAACTAACTACCTATAGAAGTTAGTCTAGATTAGGAAGTCTAGAATAGTGGAATATACTACTAAGCTATCTACCCTTATAATTATTAACTACGTCGCTATTTTAAGATATATATTTAAAAATCTACTATATATATATAATAGTAATATTAATTAGCTAGGTAAGTAATAGAGATAGTAACTAGTAAGTAACGGAGGTAGTAACTAGTAAGTAATAGAGATAGTAACGGGCAAGTAATAGAGATAGTAATAGGTAAGTAATAGAGATAGTAACTAGTAAGTAATAGAGATAGTAATAGGTAGGTAATAGAGATAGTAACTAGTAAGTAATAGAGATAGTAATAGGCAAGTAATAGAGATAGTAACTAGTAAGTAATAGAAATAGTAACGGGCAGGTAATAGAGATAGTAACCAGTAAGTAATAGAGATAGTAATAGGCAGGTAATAGTAATAGTAATAGGTAAGTAATAGAAATAGTAACGGGCAGGTAATAGAGATAGTAACCAGTAAGTAATAGAGATAGTAATAGGCAGGTAATAGTAATAGTAATAGGTAAGTAGTAGTAATAGTTAGAAATCTAACTTATTAAATATTAAAAAGTAAAAATTAAAGGATACTTATAGGAGTTAAACTTAGTTAATAGGTATTCTACTAATCTAGTTAAAGTATTCTTAAGGGTATTAATACGCAGAGTTAAAATAGTAGCCTATATTAGTATAAGGCTACTATATAGTAGCTTATAAGTAGTAGGTACAGCTAATTATTATTATTATTATAGATAAGATAAGATAAGAAATAGGAATTAACTTATATAGTTAACCGCTATACTACTAGGACTTTCTTTATATAAATTATATCTTATTCTTTTACTTATCCTTTCTACGCTTAGGAAAGGTTATACTTATAATACTATTAGGTATATAACTACTATAAGAGACTACGTAGAGTAAGATCTTAGACTTAAAGAGAATAGTATATAGAACGTGATAGTATATATAATAGGTTTATATAATATATTAATTTACTACTTATATACTACCTATATATATCTATCTACCTTACCTATATTCCTTATATAAGGAGTATAACTAATAATATATCTCTAGGTATTATAAGTACCCTAAGATATATATAGTATAGCTACTTTAAGTAAAATAGATCTATCTTATTTAAAGATTATATAATATATATTTAGTTATTATAATATATAAATAGCTACTAATTATACTATTAATATTAATATT
>JAABUR0100000816.1_pt1 | contig 62203 bp, 67 predicted proteins | sample 5560091 | NCBI WGS metagenome assembly JAABUR01 (sample SAMN10711879, study PRJNA513375) | rock metagenome | isolation source: Antarctica rocks | place: Antarctica: Victoria Land, University Valley sud
CTGATGCTCCGGGCTACGTGCTCAATCCCACCCATCCAACCACCCGATCTGTCCGAAAACGGGCCTTCATCACACCACGGGTCTGGCCGTCAACCATGCGTGGCTGAAACTGATAGGTGGTGAGGGTCGAGGGGTCGCGCCCCTCCTTCCAGCCATAAGTCTCGTAGTGCAGCAGAGGGTCGATGTGTGCCGCCGCCACATCCGGGTTGTGCGCCAAATAATAGCTGGTGTTAAACAGCGCGTCGGGGTTCAGCCCCTTGAGCCAGCCGGTCGCATCGTAGCTGTAGGCCGCCTGCTGCGCTCCAGCTGTGCCGCCAGGGATCAGCGTCGCCCCGAGCTGCTGGTCGTAATGGGTCGTGCTGACCAGCGGGTCTGCCGCTGCGGTGCCGCCGGTCAGGAAACTCACCCGGCCCTCGTTATGGCCATACGTCATGAAGTGCTGCAGCGGGTCGACGCCGGCCGCGGCCACGTCGGGATTGGCGGCCAGGTACTTGGCATCGTCGAACACCAGGCTGGGCTGCCGTCCCTCCTTCCAGCCATAGGCCTCGAAATGCAGCAGCGGATTGGCGCCAGCTGCTGCAACGTCAGGGTTCTGCTTCAGGTAGTAGTTTGTATCGAAGTAGGCGCTGGGATCGCGGCCTTCCTTCCATCCATAGGTTAGGTAGTGCTGATACGAATCGCCGCCCGTTGCGGCCACATCCGGGTTGTGCGCCAGATAATACGCCGGGTCGAACAACGGGTCGTTGCCCGTGAGCGTCACGCGCTGCGTGGCCGACACCGTCTCGTGTGTCACGTTGTCGGTCAAAATGTAGTGCACGAGGTCAGTGCCGGCGTTGGCGGATCCGATCAGGCCGGGCTGGTAGAGGATGTTGCCCAGTGCATCGATCCGCACCGCGCTTCCGGTCGGGAAAGCCGGGTCGTTGACCAGTGCTACGGATAACGTGTCGCCCGGTATTCCCGCGACGGCGCTGCCGATCGTCACCGTGTTGCCGGTCGCCACGCTTGCGGCGCTGACCGAGGTCAGTGTCAGCAAGCCCGGCAACAGGGCGGCGTCGGTATCGGCATTGCCGGCGACGAGCTTGATGCCGGTCTGGAGCAAGCTCGTCCCGGCGGCAGTGCCGTCGGAGGAGAACAGGCCGCGCGCACCCGATGCCGTCACCCCGTCGAACAGGACCAAGTTTCCCATCGCCATGATGGCATTTGGGCTGAGCCCGGCAGCGCTCGCCCCGGGAACCTGCAGCACAGCCGTCCCTGCGGCCGTTCCATCGGTGATCCAGATTCCGCTGGCATTGTTGGGCCCGGTGGCGACGAACGCGAGGCGGCCCCCGGACAAGGCCACCATCGGCGAGCCGTAAGAATTGCCGAACACGCCAGGCAGCTTGATGGTGCCGACAGCAGTGCCGTCCGTGATCCAGACGCCGTACTTGCCACTCGCATCCGCGGCCGTAAAGCCGGCCTTGGACCCGAACGACAGCAATCCTGCTGGGGAGCCGGTGTAGCCGCCGGTGGGGTTCAGGCCGCTGACCGCCAGTTCGCTCGTGCCCGCGCCCGTGCCGTCCGATACCCAGAGCAGGTTCCTCGACGACGAGTCCTGTCCCTCGAACACCAGCTTGCTGCCAAGCGAAGCGATCGAGTGGATTTGCAGCCCGAGAACGGAAGCACCATTGACGGCAACCTTCGTGGTACCTGCGGCCGTGCCGTTGGAAAGATAAAGACCACTGCTGAACGTTGACGGAGAGGCGCTGAGCGCGAGACGGCCGGCGAAGTTCGTGAGACTGGCGGGATAGAACCCCTGCGTGCTCTGGCCGGCGACCGGGATCTCGACCGTGCCGGCCGCCGTGCCGTCGGATGTCCAGAGCGTGTAAGCCCCTGCGATGTCACGCCCCTCGAAATAGAGCTTTCCCGCGTAAGCCTTGGTGCCCGTCGGCGACAGGCCGGACGTCGAGATGTTTGCCGGCGTGATCTCGCTCACGACGCTGGACGCACCATTAAGCGTGAACAGATTTGCCTTGCCTGCAGTGTCAAACCCTTGAAAGTACGCCGAATTGCCAAGAACCGCAAACGACGACGGATATGGGCCGCTCATACCACCGCTGGTCGTGCTGACCTGCTTGGTTCCCGCTGCCGTGCCGTCGGTGAACCAAAGATTGCCTTTGCCGAGTGTGTCGATCGAAGTGAAATACAGCCGCGCGCCGGTCATTCATGTCCATCCGTTCCAAGCCGCCAAGGATGTCAGTGAACGGATGCGCTGCCAATTGGTACGGTAACAGAATAATGCAAAACTACAGGGATGTCTCCCTTTTGCCACAGCGGCGCGACAGCCTCGACGACGCATCAATCAACGCTCGCGCATCTTCGGTTGTCGTGATCTCTCTAGCCGTCGTCACCATGACCGGCTACGCAGCCGCATGCAGGCCGCCATCCGCGCCGTTATTCCTCGTGTCGCCCTAGTCACCGGTGGCGCACGCCGCCTTGGCAGCGCGATCGTGGTAGCGCTCGCCGATGCAGGATTCGATATCGCAATTCACTGTCGGAACACTAAGGAGGACGCGGATACCTTGGCCGCACAGGTCCGATCTCGGCGCGTGCGCGCAACGGTACTTACAGCGGACCTTGGCGACGAGGCTGCGGTACAGGGCTTACTGCCCGCCGCCGCCGCAGCGCTCGGCCCCGTCGGCGTGCTCGTCAACAACGCCAGCACGTTCGAGCGCGACGAGTGGGACGACGCCACCCGCGCGAGCTGGGACCGGCACATGGAGCCAAACCTGCGCGCGCCGTTCGTGCTGACCCAGGCCACGGCGCGCGCCTTGCCCGACGCAGCGAGCGGCGTCGTCATAAACATAATCGACCAACGAGTCTGGTCGCTGACCCCGCATTTCGTCTCCTACACCGTCTCCAAGGCAGCGTTATGGGCGCTGACGCAGCAGATGGCGCTGGCGCTGGCGCCGCGTATCCGGGTCAATGCCATCGGTCCCGGCCCGGCCCTGCCGAGCCCGCGCCAGACCCCGGAGCAATTCGCCCGGCAGTGCGCCTCCGTCCCGCTGCAGCACGGCACCAGCCCAGAGGAGGTCGGCCGCGCCGTCATCGCCATTCTCGCATTGCCGGCAATGACTGGGCAGATGATTGCCCTCGACGGCGGCCAGCACCTGCAATGGCAGTCCGGCAACAGCGGGGCAGGCAGCAGCGGAGTCGAAGAATGAACATCTTTGCCGAGCCGGGGGTCCGCCACGTGTTCCTGCGCGACATGGTGCTGCAGGCCAGCATCGGCTGGTATGCGCACGAGCACGGGAGCACCCAGCGCGTCCGGATCAACGTCGACCTCGGCGTCGATGAGGACAGCGACATTTCCGATGAGCTGCGACGCGTCGTGAGCTATGAGACTGTTGCAAAAACAGTGCGTGCGATCGCAACGGCCGGCCATATCAAGCTGGTCGAAACCCTCGCCGAGCGGATCGCGGTCGCCTGCCTGATCGACCCGCGGGTGCGGCTCGCGCGGGTGCAGGTCGAGAAGCTGGACGTGTTCTCAGACGCTGCGGCGGCTGGCGTCGCGATTATTCGGCACAGAAGTGGAACAAGTAATTCGGCCCCGGTTTGATGTTGTCCACGGCAGCCCGCTCAATCCCAATGATTGCAGGGACATGCGCGATGACGCTCAGTGTGAGGACTCACGGCAACACACAAACATAATCAAAACAGGCATCTAGCGTCTCTGCCCAAAGTTTGGGCAATCCTATGGAACGCCTGTAAATCCGCGGTAATACGCTTTTCATCCGCAGCTCCTCCACAGAGTTGTCCACAGCTTCCGTGGATAGAAAACGGCGCTCCCCACTGCAGCTGCACCACCGGGGGCACTTGAGGCGGAGGCGTCTGCGCCCCTATTGAGACCCATGCCCGACGTCGATTTCCCCCTGGCCCAATCGCCGCAGAGCGAGCCCGGCCAGACGCAAGCCATCATAGCCCCTATCGAGACCGGACCGAAGGGAGTCAGCGTCATCGAGCGCGCGCTGCTGACGATGCCGCTCAGCCCCGGCGTGTATCGCATGCTGGATGCGCGTGGCGACGCCCTTTATGTCGGCAAGGCCAAGAGCCTCAAGAAGCGCGTCTACTCCTATACGCAATTTGCCCGGCTGAACGAACGGCTGCGCCGCATGGTGTCCGAAACGGTCTCGATGGAGATCGTGACGACGCATACCGAGGCCGAGGCCCTGCTGCTGGAAGCCAACTTTATCAAGCGGCTGAAGCCTCGATTCAATATCGTTTTACGTGACGACAAGAGCTATCCGTGGCTGATGCTGACCGAGGACCATCCGTTCCCGCAGATCGTCAAGCACCGCGGCTCGCGGTCGCGCAAGGGCAGCTATTACGGGCCGTTCGCCTCGGTGTGGTCGGTGAACCAGACGGTGAACGCCATGCAGCGCGTGTTCCTGCTGCGGTCGTGCCAGGACAGCGTCTTCTCGAACCGCAGCCGCCCGTGCTTGCTGCACCAGATCAGACGCTGCTCGGCGCCCTGCGTCGGCCGGATCGGCGCGGAGGACTACGGCCGCCTGGTGGACCAGGCCCGCGCCTTCCTGGGCGGCAAGGCGAACACGGTGCAAAAGGAGCTCGCCCACGAGATGGAAGCGGCGGCGGAGCACCTGGAATACGAGCGCGCGGCGGCGATCCGCGACCGTATCCGCGGCCTGACCCACGTTCAGGGCACCGCGGTCATCAACCCGGCCAGCCTGACCGACGCCGACATCATCGCCGGCCACCAGATCGGCGGCCAAACCTGCGTGCAGGTGTTCTTCATCCGCGGCGGGCGCAACAACGGCAACCGGGCGTTCTTCCCCACGCACTCACGCGATATGGAGCTGGACGCCGTGCTGGCTGCGTTCGTTGCGCAGTTCTACGACGACAAACCTTCGCCCGAGACGGTGCTGCTGAACCACCCGGTCCCCGAGCAGGAGCTGGTCGCCGAGGCGCTCTCGCTGAAGGCAGGCCGCAAGGTGACGCTCGCGGTGCCGGTCCGCGGCGAGAAACGCGCCGTCGTGCTGCATGCGCAGACCAATGCGCGCGAGGCGCTGGAGCGCAGGCTGGCCGAGAGCGCCGGGCAGACCAAGCTGCTGGAGGGCGTGGCCGAGCTGTTCGGCCTGCCTACGACGCCCGCCCGCATCGAGTGCTACGACAACAGCCATATCATGGGCACCGCGGCCTATGGCGTAATGGTCGTGGCGGGGCCGGACGGGTTCTTAAAGAACGCCTATCGCAAATACAGCATACGCGGCCCGATCGCGCCCGGCGACGACTTCGCAATGATGCGGGAAGTGCTGGAACGCCGGTTCGGCCGCGCCCTGAAGGAGCAGGCCGCCAGCGAGAACGGCGAGGGCGAGGCGCCTGCCCTGCCGGACCTCGTGCTGATCGACGGCGGCGCCGGGCAGCTTTCGGCGGTGCGCGGGATCATGCAGGACCTCGGCATGCACAATATTCCGCTGGTGGCCATCGCCAAGGGGCCTGACCGTGACGCTGGGCGCGAGTGGTTCCACACCGATGGCCGCGCGCCGTTCCAATTGCCCCCGCGCGATCCGGTTTTGTACTACCTGCAACGAGTTCGGGACGAGACGCACCGTTTCGCCATCACGACCCATCGCGCCGGCCGCAGCCGGGCGCTGGTCACGAGCGAGCTCGACGAGGTGGAGGGCGTGGGCAGCGCCCGCAAGCGCGCGCTGCTGAACCATTTCGGCTCGGCCCGCGGAGTGAAGGCCGCCGGACTTGCGGACCTGGAGGCGACGCCGGGCATCAACCGGGAGACGGCGCGGCGCATCTACACGCACTTCCACCCGGGTTCGGCGCGCCAGGCTGGCTGACGCCGCTGAATTGACGCGCTGGACGTCCGCCTGTCTCTTGACTAGCGTTTTAGCCGCGGAATGCCTGCAGGAGACAGCATGAACCAGCTCGACATGAAGGGCCGCACGGCCGTGGTCACCGGCGGGGCACGCGGTATCGGCCGCGCCATCGCCGAACGTATGCTGGCGTCGGGCGCGACGGTCGCCATCTGGGATCTCGACGCGGCGGCGATGACCCAAGCCGCCGCGGAGCTGACACCTCAGGGCACGGTCAGCACGCACCAAGTCGAGCTGACCGACGAGGCGGCCGTGCGTAACGCGGCCGACGCCACCCTGGCGCGGCACGGCGCCGTCGACATCCTGGTCAACAACGCCGGCATCACCGGCGGCAACGCGCCGACCTGGGAGCTGCCGGCCGAGGCGTGGCGCCGGGTGGTCGACGTGAACCTGGTCGGGCCGTTCCTGGTGAGCTCGGCGCTGATTCCCGGCATGGTGGCGCGCGGCTATGGCCGGGTCGTGAACATCGCCTCCGTTGCGGGCAAGGAGGGCAACCCGAATGCGTCGCATTACAGCGCCAGCAAGGCCGGGCTGATCGCGTTGACGAAGTCGCTGGGCAAGGAACTGGCCGGCAAGGGCGTGCTGGTGAACTGCGTGACCCCCGCCGCCGCCAAGACCGACATCTTCGCGCAGATGGCGCAGCAGCAGATCGACTACATGCTGTCGAAAATTCCCATGGGCCGGTTCGTGGACGTGCAGGAGATCGCCGCGCTGGCGTGCTGGCTCGCGACTGAGGATTGCTCGTTCAGCACGGGTGCCGTGTTCGACATCACTGGCGGTCGTGCCACTTACTAAGACGCTTTCAAGCCGCCAGCGCGGATTGGCTGGCTGACCCGGGCGCGAAACCGGGTTAAGATGCACCGGCATGCTGACCGATCTTCCAAACCTGCTCACCTTATCCCGCATCGCCGCGATCCCGCTGCTGGTGGCGATCGTTGCGGTCCGCACGCCGGCGATGGACTTCCTGGCGTGCGTCGTGTTCAGCGCCGCCGCGATCACCGACTACTTCGACGGCAAGATCGCCCGTGGGCGGCGGCAGATGTCCGACATCGGCCGCATGCTGGACCCGATTGCCGACAAGCTGCTGGTCGGCGCCACCTTGATGCTGCTTGCGGGGCAGGACCGGCTTTCGACCTGGGGCTTGTATCCCGCCATCGTCATCCTGCTGCGTGAGATCCTGGTTAGCGGCCTGCGTGAATATCTGGCCGGGCTGCGGGTGGGCCTTCCCGTCACTGCCCTGGCCAAATGGAAGACCGGGTTCCAGATGGGCGCGCTCGGCACCTTGCTGGCCGGCGACTCGTCGGCGCAGTTGCTCCATTTGCGGTTCCTGCCGGTCTCCGTCATTGGAGAGGCGATGCTGTGGGTCGCGGCCGGGCTGACGCTTTGGACCGGTTGGGACTATCTCGTGGCCGGATTGCGGCATGCGGCGGCGCCCCGGGCGGATGCGCAGGGTGTGCAGCGTCCCTGAGGACACCCTATAGTCTTGAGCATTCGTTACGGCACACGCACACTCGCGACGGCCACCCGGCCGCTTCAGGAGCATCTACCCACATGCGGCGCACCGTCATGCTTGGCCTGCTCGTCCTGCTTCCTGGTTGCACCGGGTTCGGCGAGTTCCTCGATCACGCCGTCACGGCGCCCGGCCGGAACCCGAACCTGCCGATGGCGGACAGCGAGAACGTCCGGCGTTCGCTGGGCCAGCAGATCGACGTCATGCCGCTGACGCCGGAGTCCGGCAACGTTTGGCCTGGCCCGCAAGCCCCGGAGCCGACGCTCACCGACGTGCAGCGGCAGCAGCCCGGCGCGGAAGGCGCCCGCGGGTTCGACCAAACCACGGTGCCGGGCGCCGAACCGGGCCTGCCCGCCGGGCGGCAGCCAAGGCCGACGACGCGCGGCAGCTCGACCCCGCCCGGCTCCGTTGAGCCCGGGCTGCCGCCGGCGCCGCGCATCGGCGTGCGGCCGCCGCCGCAATCATCGGCGCCTGGTCCGGGGCCGCAGGGTCAGGTGGTGCAGACCCCGCAGGGTCCGGCCGTGGACGCCGGCGGCACCAGCAGCTACCGCCAGCTCAATGCGCCCAACGCCACCGGGTCGATCATGGTGCCGAACGGCAACGGCACCAGCACGATCATCAACCCGAATGGCAGCATTCAAACCATTCCGACGCCGCGCTGATGGCCCGCATCCTTTATTTCGCCTGGTTGCGCGAGCGCATGGGCCGCACGGAAGAGGAGCTGCCGCTGCCTTCCGGCGTCGAAACGGTCGGCGGTTTAGTGGCGCTGCTGCGGGAACGCGACGCCGCCGGTGCGGCAGCATTCGCTCATCCGGCAATGGTGCGGGCCGCGGTCAATCAGGAGTTTGCGACGCCCGAAACTGCTGTGCAGGACACGGACGAGGTTGCATTCTTCCCGCCCGTGACGGGCGGCTGATGGCGGTCGTCCGGGTCCAGGCGCCAGCGTTCGACACCGGAGCGGAGCTTGCGGCGATGCTGGCCGGGCGCACGGACGTCGGCGGCGTCGGATGCTTCGTAGGCCTGGTGCGGGACAGCGCCGGCGGACAGCCGATCCTCAGCATGACGCTGGAACACTATCCCGGCATGACCGAACGCGCGCTGGAGGCCATAGCAGCCGAGGCTGAGGCGCGCTGGGAGCTGCAGGGCTGCACCGTCATCCACCGCTACGGACGGCTGCTGCCCGGCGATCCGATCGTTTTGGTACTGACAGCCAGCCCGCATCGACAGGCTGCGCTGGATGCGACCGCGTTCCTGATCGACTGGCTAAAGACCCGTGCGCCGTTCTGGAAGCAGGAGGAGCTGGCCAGCGGCGGCGCGGAGTGGGTGGAGGCCCGCACCGCCGACACCGAGGCCGCGGCGCGATGGGCCGCAGCGCCGGAGCCGGCTCGCTACGCTGAGGCTCGCGGTAACGACCGCGCCTAATTCCGCCTTAAAGGAACGCTATCTCCGCAGCATGTCAGCCATCCTCGCTGTGTGCGCCGGCGCCGTGCTCCTGGTCTGGCCTGCCTTGCTCAATGGCTATCCGCTCGTGTTCAGCGACACCGGTGCCCTGCTCGAGATGGGGCTGGAGCCGACCATGGGATGGGACAAGCCGTGGATCTACGGCCCGTTCCTCGCGCTGTTCCATTGGCGCATGACGCTTTGGCTGCCGCTGGCGGCGCAGGGAATGTTGGCGTCCTGGGTGCTCTGGCTGTCGCAAAAGGCACTCGGCGCGGCGGTGGCCTGGCAGCACCTCGCAGTCTGCGCTGTGCTCGCCGTTGGCAGCGCCGCCCCATGGTTCACGTCGCTGCTGATGCCCGACTTCTTCACGCCGGTCGTCGTGCTCTGCCTATTCATCCTCGGCTTCGGTCATGGCCGCCTTTCGCGTATCGAGCTGGGGTGCGTCATGGCCATAGGGTCAGTCGCCATCGCGGCGCACCTGGCGCACCTGATTGTCGCGAGCGCCTGTCTTGCCGTGCTGGCACTGCTGCGTTGGCGCCTGGAGTGGCGCCCAGCCGTGCCGCTGGCTGCCGCCTTGGCGATGCTGCTGCTGAGCAACGTAGTTGGCAACGGCGTCCTCGGCGTGTCGCCCTATGGTTCCGTGTTCGCGCTCGCCCGGCTGGTCGCGGACGGGCCGGGCCGGGCCTACCTCGATCGCGCCTGCCCCGATCCCAGCCTACGCCTATGCGCCTGGCAGGGGCGCCTGTCAGCCGATAGCGACGAGTTCCTGTGGCATCCGCAGGGGCCGGTGTGGGCCAATGGCTTCGGCCCGACACGGTTTGCACCCGAGGCTGCGCGCTTGGTGCCGGCCATCATAGCGGCCTATCCGCTCGACGTGCTGCGAGCGGCGGTGGTAAATACGCTGCGGCAGCTCGTTCTGATGCAAGTCGGCGACACGCTCGGTTCGGACCACCTGGACATCGCGGTCCTGCCGCGCCTGCGACCATATTTCCCTACGACCGAGATCGCCCGCTATGAGGCAGCCCTGCAATCGCGTGGATTGTTGCGCGACGCTGCAGTGCCGTTCAGGCCCTTGCACGCCGCGCTTGTTTTAATCGGCATTGTCGCCACAGCGGGTCTTACTCTGCGACATCGGCGAGCCGGCCATCCACTGGCTGGCTTGGCGGCGCTGGCGCTGGCCGCACTGCTGGCCAACGCCTTCGCGACCGGCGCGCTGTCCGGCCCGCACGACCGCTACCAGGCGCGCATCGCCTGGCTGGTCCTGCTGCCGCCGCTATTCTATGTCACGCGGCTCTACGCCGCACGGGCGGAAACCTCGGCCGGGCTCATGCGAACGAGGGCCTCATAGTCCCGCAGCAGCGTCTCGGTGATCGGGCCCGGCGTATAAACATTGCCGGCGATCTCGCGCACCGGGGTGACCTCCGCGGCGGTGCCGGCCAGGAACACCTCGGTCGCCCGCGGCAGCTCGTCCAGCTCGATCGCCCGCTCGATCACCGTCATCTGGTGGCGCCGGGCAATGGACATCACGGTGCGCCGGGTGATGCCGTCGAGGAAACAGTCGGGCGTGGGCGTGTGGACGGCGCCGTCCATGACGAAGAAGATGTTGGCACCAGTGGCCTCGGACACCCGGCCGCGCCAGTCGAGCATCAGCGCGTCCTCGAAGCCCTCAGCCTCGGCGGCGTGCTTGGACAGGGTGCCGATCATATACAGCCCGGCTGCCTTGCTGGCGGTGGGCGCCGTCTCGGGATGCGGGCGCTTCCACTTCGCCATGCCGAGCCGGACGCCCTTCATGCGGTTGTCGCCGAACAGGTTCGGCCAGGCCCAGCAGGCGATCGCCAGATGGATGCGGGTCTGCTGGGCGGACACCGAGAGCTGCTCCGTTCCGCGCCAGGCGATCGGCCGGACATAACCGTCGGCCAAGTTGTTCGCCGCCAGCACCTCTTGGCAGGCTGCGTCGATCTGCTCGGCAGTGTAGGGTATCTCGAAGCCCAGGATACGGCCGGAGGCGATCAACCGATCGGTATGCTCACGCAGCTTGAAGATGTTGCCGGAATAGGACCGCTCGCCCTCGAACACGCCGCTCGCGTAGTGCAGGCCGTGGGAGAGCACGTGCAGCTTGGCGTCGCGCCACGGCACCAGGACGCCGTCCATCCAGATCAGTCCATCGCGATCATCGAAAGGAACTAGCGCCATGTCCGCTCTCCTTGGTAATATTGTTGCTTCAACGAGACCAACGGTATAATGCAGGATTGGGTAAGTCAACAAACCTGTCGTATGCGTGAGGAATGCCTGCTATGCCCGAAACGCGTTCTGCCATGAGCTCCAGCCACGATCCGCAGGGTCTTGATCCCCGAATCCATGATACCCGAGGCTCGGCCGGGTCCAACCTGCTTTTCCTGCGTGAGGAGCAGATGCGGCTGGCGCAGGACATGCTGTTCTTCGCCTATCGCGACTTCACCGGTGCCGCAGACATCATCCTCGATGAACTCGGCCTCGGCCGCGCCCATCATCGCGCGCTGCACTTCATCGGCCGGACCCCCGGCATGACGGTCGGCGACCTGCTGGCGATCCTGCGCATCACCAAGCAAAGCCTCGCCCGCGTGCTGACGGCGCTCATCGACCAGGGCTATGTTGTGCAATCGCCGGGCCGCAACGACCGCCGGCAGCGGCTGCTGAGCCTGACCGACGCCGGGCAGGCGCTGGAACGGCGGCTGTTCGAGCGCCAGCGCGAGCGCCTGGCCGTCGCCTACCGCGAGGCTGGCGGCCCGGCCGTCGAGGGCTTCCGCCGAGTGATGCGCGGGGTGATGGACCCTGCCGCCCGCGCGTATATGGAACAGGCTGAAAGCGCCGTTCGGCCCGGCACCCGGATCGGACGTTAGGGCGGCGGGCAGGTGACCGACGCCCACGTTCTGGTGGTCGATGACGATGCCCGGCTGAGGGCGCTGCTGTCGCGCTACTTGGCCGAGCAGGGCTTCCGCGTGACCACCGCCGGGCACGCCGCCGAGGCGCGCGAGCAGATGCGGTTCATGCAGCCCGATTTGCTCGTGCTGGACGTGATGATGCCCGGGGAGACCGGACTCTCGCTGACGGAAAGCCTGCGGGCCGAGCGCGCCGGCCTTCCCATCCTGCTGCTGACCGCCCGCGGCGCGCCCGAGGATCGCATCGCCGGGTTCGAGGCCGGCGCGGACGACTATCTTGGCAAACCGTTCGAACCCTATGAGCTGGTGCTGCGGCTGCGCGCCATGCTGCGCCGGGTCGCCCCGGCCTCGACCGAACCCGCGGGACCGCTGCCGCTCGGCGCATTGCAGTTCGACGTCGACCGGGCGGCGCTGAGCGGGCCGGACGGCATCGTGCACCTTACGGGCGGCGAGGCCGCGCTGCTGCAGGCGCTGGCCCGCAAGCCCGGCGAGGTGCTGTCGCGCGACTGGATGGTCGAGACATTGGGAATGGACGAGGCCGGCGAGCGGGCCATCGACGTGCACGTCACCCGATTGCGCCGCAAGATCGAGGCCGACCCGCGCGAGCCGCGCTTCCTGCACACGGTGCGCGGCCGCGGCTATGTGCTGAAGCCCGGGACATGATCGGCGCGGTCTTCCAGGCCATGAAGCGGCTGCTGCCCCGTGGATTGCTGGGCCGCAGCCTGCTGATCGTGCTGGTGCCGCTGGTGGCGCTGCAAGCGGTAGCGTTCACCATTTTCTACGGCAGCCACCTGGACATCGTGTCGCGCCGGCTGTCCGGCGGCATCGCCGGCGAGGTCGCGCAGACGATCGAGCTGCTGGACCGCTACCCCGGCCAGGAGAACGAGGCCTGGATCCTGCGCACCGCCTGGCTTCAGTTCGAATTGGCGATGCGCCTGGTGCCGGATGCGCGCCTCGAGCCGTATATCCATGTCAATTTGCTGGGTCCAATGGACGACGACTTGGCCGCGGCCTTGGCGACGAAGGTCGGGCGGCCGTTCACGATGGATTGGTCGACCGACAGCCGCTCCGTCCTGGTCCGCGTGCAGCTGCCAAACCGCGTCTTAGAGGTCGAGGCGCCGCGCAAGCGCCTGTATGCCACCACGATCTACCTATTCGTGCTTTGGGTGGTGGGCACGGCGCTGTTGCTGTTCGGCGTGGCGGCGCTGTTCCTGCGCAACCAGGTCCGCGCCATCCGCCGGCTGGCCGCGGCGGCGGAGGCGTTCGGCATGGGCCGCGACCGCGGACCCATCAAGCCGGAGGGCGCCACCGAGGTGCGCCAAGCCGCCGGGGCGTTCAACCGGATGCAGGAGCGCATCCTCCGCTTCCTGTCGCAGCGGACCGAGATGCTGGCCGGCGTGTCGCACGACCTGCGCACGCCGCTGACCCGGCTACGTTTGGCGCTTGCGGTGCTGCCGCCTCATGCGGACCTGCAGCAGGACGTGGCCGACATGACGGCGGACGTCGAGGAGATGGAGCGCATGGTCGGCGGCTACCTGGCATTCGCCCGCGGCGAGGGCAACGAGCAGGCGCAGCCGGTCGACCTCACCGCACTTCTGGAAGAGGTGGCCAGCGCCGCGCGGCGCGCCGGCGCCTCGGTGGAGCTGGATAGCGCGACGACGCTGATGCTCAATCTGCGGCCGGACGCCGCCCGCCGCGCCGTGACCAACCTGGTCGACAATGCCCGCCGCCACGCCCGCCAAGTCCATCTCTCGGTCGAGCCCAGGGAGCGAAGCGTGCAGGTCGTGGTGGACGATGACGGCCCCGGCATCGCGCCCGACCGCCGAGAGAGCGTGTTCCGCCCTTTCGAGAGCGGCGCGCTTGGCGGCACCGGACTCGGCCTCACGATCGCCCGGGACATCGTGCGCGCCCATGGCGGAGATATCGTGCTGGAAGACAGTCCGCTTGGCGGCCTGCGCGCCCGGATGCGGCTGCCGATCTGACCAGCTCGCAACGACGTCAGATGATGTTCAGCTCCCGCAGCGGCCGATTGGCGGCAATGCGGGTTACCGCAAGCGGCGACAAATCCAGCGTGCGGTAGGCTCCGTGCAGAATCAGCTCGCTGATGCCGCGGCCGACCCCCGGCGAATGCTGCATGCCGTGACCGCTGAATCCGTTGGCGAACACGAGATTCGGCACGTCCGGATGCACGCCGAGCAGGCAGTTTTGGTCGAACGTGTTGTATTCGTAGTGCCCGGCCCAGGCGCCCATCCTGCGTATGGCCTCGAACGGCGGGACACGAGCGGCGAGGGCTGGCCAGATCACGTCGTCGAACAAGGCGTGGTCCACCTCCAGCGCGAAATCCTCGGGGTCGTCGGCCTCGGGCGGGGACCAGCCAGCCAAGTAGCGATCGCCTTCAGGCCGGAACCACACGCCGGACGTGTCGATCACCAATGGGCAGCCCGGCAATTCCGATTTGCAGGCGAAGATGAATACGCAACGCTTGCGGGCCTCGACCGGCAAGGCTAGGGCCGCCATCGCCGCAACCGAACGCGCCTGGGGTCCGGCGGCGTTCACGACCGTGCCGCACGCGATCCGCCGCCCGTCCAGCAGGCGAACGGCGGTCACCCTCCCCCCGCTCTGGTCAAACGCCGCCGCCTCGCCGTGCACATACTCGGCCCCGAGCGCACGCGCCTTGCGGCGGAAAGCCTGCATCAGCGCCGGGCCATCGAACCAGCCTTCGCCCTCCAAGCCCAATGAAGCGCCAGCCACGCCGCTGACATCCATCCAGGGGAAACGCCGCTGCAGCGTAAAGGCGTCAAGCAGGGCGACCGACGCGCCGCAGCCGCGCTGCAGGTCGTGGTTGGCCTGGAGCACGGAGAGACCCTGGGACGTCGCGAGATAAAGATAGCCGGGCTCGCGGAGCGAAAGGACCGGCGCCTCGTCGTCGACGGCAAGGTGGGCGGCAGCGTCGCGCAGGAACTCCAGCCCAAACTGCGATAGGGCGATGTTCACCGGGGTCGAGAACTGTTGGCGGATCGAGCTGGCGGACAGCGACGACGAGGCATTCGTATAGGCCGGGTCGCGCTCGATGACCGTTACGCGGGCCCTGCCGTCGAGCCGCAGGAACATGGCGATGCTGCTGCCAATCACCCCGCCGCCAATGACGACGACGTCGGGGTGACCTGCCATCAGTTGAGGCTTAGGATTTGCCGCCCTTGGCCGCGAGCGTCTTGACCTCGTCCATCGCTTCGGTGAAGCGGGCGTGCAGCATGTTCAGCGCCTCGCCGTTGGAGCGCTGGATCAGATCGGCCAGCTCCTTCACGTGGCTGACGGCGCGTTCATAGGACGCCTTCATCATCTCGGTCTGCTTGGCCGCCGTGGCCTGCGGACTCTCGGGCGTAGTCATGTCGCGCATCGTCTCGGACACCTCATGCATGGTCTGCTGCATGATCTCCATGTGCCGGCGGGCCACGGTCTGCGCGCCCTCGAGCGCCACCTTGTTGGCGGCGGTCAGCACCTCGAGGTTCTTGCGATGCATCGCCAGGAAGCCGTCCATATCGGGCATGCCAGGCATCGATGGCATCTTCATATCGCTGAACATCTTGGTGAACTCGGCCATCTGGGCCTTGCCTGCATCCACCATGGTGCGGCCCATCTGGGTGGCATTCTCGGCCGCCTGGGCCGCGGTGGTTTGCATGCGGGTGGCTGGATCGTCTGTCATCGTGGTCCTCCTTTTTGCCCTGGACACCTAGCACCTCCAGGAATTGGCGCATACCGCCCGCAGCATGTCAGCCGGGCGGCGCTGGGGGCAGAGGCTCTGGCGGAACGGCGTCCGGATCAGTGCCGTCGGGGGAAGCGGCCCCTGGCGGCGTCGCCTCCGGAGCTTCGTCGTCCCCTGTCAGGCCGGCATCGGCGAACACCGCCGCGGCCTCCTCGGCCGGGCCCCGGCGCGGCAGCATGTTCTCAGCTTGTATCGCGCGGTCCAGGCCGCGGTCCACCGCCGCCATCGTCGCAGACAGGTCGGGGCTCTCGTCCGCCTTCCAGGCGCGCAGGGCGTAAAGCCACAGCGCCAGCAAACCATGCACGCGCAGGACGCCGATGACGCCTGTTGACGGGATTGACGCGCCATCCAACAGCCATTTCATGCTGCGCAGGGTGGCGCCATACAGCAGGAATGAGGTCGACGGGTCGGTCCGCATTGCGCGGAGCAGCTGCAGGATGCCGCCCCTATGCTGCTGCAGCGCGTCGAACCGGGACATGACCATGTCGAACAGCCGCTCCCGCGGGCTCGGCTCGCTCGACCCGACAGCCAACGCCGCCTCGTCGGCCAGAATGCCGAAGCGCAGCAGCACGGCGCTGCGGCCCGGGAAGCGGGCGCGCACGCGGCCAAGCGGCAACTCGGCATCGCGCGCCGCCTCGGCGATGTTCACGTCGGCCCAGCCGCGCAATGCGGCCTGGCTGAACACGGCAGCGACGAGGGCTTGGTCGAGTTGCTTGTCTTCCATGGCCGGGACATGGGCCGCGAAACAACGTCTGTCGAGGGGTTTGCCGGGGGGTTTGGAGGTGACTTAGCCCGCGAGCTCCCGGGACCGCCGGGTGGCGGCATCAATCGCCCGTGACATCAGGGCGGGCCAGGCGGCGTCCGCCATCAGCACCGCAAGCGCCCGCTCGGTCGTGCCGGCCGGGCTGGTCACGGCAACCCGCAGCGTGGCGGCATCCTCGGAACTGGCGGCCAGCAGCGCGCCGGAGCCTGCAACGGTGACGCGGGCCAGGCGGCGGGCCAGCGGCAAGGGAATGCCTTGCTCGGCCGCGGCGCGCTCCAGCAGTTCGGCCAGCAGAAACACGTAGGCCGGGCCGCCGCCGGAGACCGCGGTGACGGCATCGATGAGGCCTTCGTCGTCGACCCAGGCGACCTCGCCCACCGAAGCCAGCAGGCTGTCGCACAAGCTGCGCTGGCTCGCGCTAATGCCCGGGCCAGGGCAGGCGACGGTGATACCCTGCCGGATCGCGGCGGGAGTGTTCGGCATGGCGCGCACGACCGGCGCGTCTGGCCCCAGCAGCGCCCGCAAGCCAGCGACGGTGCGGCCAGCCATGATGGACAGCATCACTGCGCCCTCGGCGGCAAAAGGCGCCAGTCCCGGCAGCGCCGCATCGGCCTGCTGCGGCTTCACCGCGAGTACGATGGCGGCGGGCCTGAACTCGGGTGGAATCGCTGCAGGCGAGGCGACGACCTGCACGCCGCCGCCCGCCAAGGCCGCCGCCGCAGGGGCCGGATCGACCACGTAGGACGAGGCCAGCCCACGCTCGCGCCAGCCGGCCAGCATGGCGCCGCCCATCTTGCCGCTACCGAGCAGCAGGATGGGCGGGAGCGCTTCGGTCATGCCTCGCCCACGCACTCCAGCATTGCGGCCTGCATGGCGTCGGCCGGGCTTTTGCCGCCCCACAGCACGAACTGGAATGCGGGGTAGAAACGCTCGCACTCGGTGATGGCGATATCGACCATGTCCTCAAGGCTCTCGGCGCTGGCGACCGAAGCACCGCGCAGCAGGACGCTGTGGCGAAACAGCGGCATTCCATCGTCGGCGTCCATGCCGAAATGGCCGATCCACAGGCGCTCATTGGCCAGCGCGAGCAGTTCGTAGAGTGCCGTGCGCTGCTTCTCCGGCACCTTCAGGTCGAAGGCGCAGGTGAAGTGCATGGCGCTGATCTCCTGCGACCAGCTAAAATACAGGCCGTAGTCGCACCATTTGCCCGGCGCCTCCGCGGCCATTTCCGAGTCGTTACGACGGTCGAATGCCCAATCATTGGCGGCGACGACTTGTTCCATGATATCGAGGGGATTGGCCGCGGTTTCGGCGGCGTAGGTACTCAGGGCTGACATGCGGGGTCTCCCCAGTTGGAGGCAGGCCGGGCCATTGCGTGAGCCGGGCGCCCCAGACCCAGTTGTCCGGGGATCATCGACTCGCACCGAGGCCTAGCCTACCCGGCCCGGTGCGCGGGCCGCAATCGATCATAACGCTCCGGCTACACCGTTAAAACAGTGTGACCGACGGGTAGTGTGCAGTGCAACGTCGGATTACGCAACGCCGTCCGGAAAGGGCGGCGGCATCACCGAACCCGGCGCGCCGGAGCCTGGCACCACCTCGGACGTCCCAGCCTCCGACAGGTCGTGCTTCGGCGCAGCCGAGGCCGTTGAACCGGCGCTCTCCAGCGCGGACAGCCGCGCTTCCATCGCCGCCAACCGGGCCTCGGCGGCCTCCTGGCCTGCGCGGGCGTTTGCCGCCATCTCTTGTACGGCGTCGAGATCGTCGCGTTTGACCAAATCCAGCTTGCGGATTGCCTCGTCCACGCGGGCGCGGATCATGCTCTCGGCCTCCTCGCGGACGCCGGCCAGGGCGGAGAACGCGCCGCCGGCCACGCCGGCCAGGTCGTCGAAGAACTTCGGTCGCTCGGTCATGGCACCCAACCCTCCTTGATCTCGGTCCGTATATGCGGTCGCTGGGGGGCTGTTTCAGCCCGTCCCAGGTGCCTATAACGCACGGGCATGATCCTGGTCACCGGCGGCGCCGGCTTTATTGGCTCCAACCTGCACGCCGCCTTGGCCCGACGCGGCGCTGCGGCCGTCGTGGCGGATTGGCTGGGCGACGCCGGCAAATGGCGCAACCTTGCCCGGCACCCGCCGGTGCAAATTGTCCGGCCCGACGCGCTCGACGCCTTTCTCGCCACGAACCCGCCGCTGCGCATGGTGTTCCACCTCGGCGCCATCAGCGAGACGACGGCGACCGACGGCGACCTCGTTTGGGAAACCAACGTCGCCTTCTCCTGGCGGCTATGGCAATGGTGCGCCGAACACCGGGTGCGGTTCATCTATGCGTCATCCGCCAGCACCTACGGCGACGGCGCGGCCGGCTTCGACGACGACGCGTCGCTGCTGCAGGGCCTCTGCCCGCTCAACCTTTACGGCTGGACCAAGCACGCCTTCGACCTGCGGGTCATGGCGGCGCTGGCCGCGGGGGAGGCCTCGCCGCCGCAATGGGCCGGCCTCAAGTTCTTCAACGTTTATGGACCGAACGAGTATCACAAAGGGCGGATGATTTCGGTCGTGAAGGTGAAGCACGACGAGGTGGCGGCCGGACAGCCCGCGCGCCTGTTCCGGTCCGACCGTGACGGCCTGGCCGATGGCGCGCAGCGGCGCGACTTCATCTGGGTCGGCGACGTCGTCGACGTGATGCTATGGCTGCTGGACCGGCCGGACGTGAGCGGGCTGTTCAACCTCGGGACCGGCACGGCGCGCACCTACCTCGACTTGGCGCATGCCGTGTGCGATGCGGCGGGGCGGCCGCGCGCCGTGGAGTTCATCGACATGCCCGCGGCGCTGCAAGGCCAATACCAATCATTTACGGAGGCCCGCATGGATCGCCTGCGCGCGGCTGGCTATGCCGGGCAGTTCACCCCGCTCGAGGAGGGTGTCCGCCGCTATGTGCAGGATCACCTCCAGGGTCCGGAGCGCTACGTATGATCCCCGTGCTGATGTTCCCCAACTTCGACCCGGTGCTGGTGCAGGTCGGCCCGCTCGCCATACGCTGGTATGCGCTGGCCTATATCGGCAGCCTGGTGCTGGGCTGGCGGATCATGCGGCGGCTCGTGCGGCTGTCGCCGTCGGTCGCCAGCATGGAGCAGACCGACGATTTCCTGACCTGGGCGACGCTCGGCGTCGTGCTCGGCGGGCGGCTGGGCTACGTGCTGTTCTACCAGCCCCTGCATTACCTGCAGAACCCGCTCGGCGCATTCGCGGTGTGGCAGGGCGGCATGAGCTTCCACGGCGGCGCATTGGGCGTGGTGGCCGCGCTGCTGATCTATTGCCGGCGGGAGCGCATACCGCTGCTGGGCTTTGCCGACCGGCTCGCCGTCGTGGTGCCGATCGGTCTCGGGTTCGGCCGCATCGCCAATTTCATCAACGGCGAGCTTTGGGGCCGGGCAGCGCCGGACTGGCTGCCCTGGGCAATGATCTTCCCGGCGGCCGGACCGGAGCCGCGCCACCCAAGCCAACTCTATCAGGCGTCGATGGAGGGTGCGCTGCTGCTGATTGCAATGACGCTCGCCTGCCGCAACCCGGCCATACGCGCCCGGTTCGGCACGCTGACCGGCATTTTCCTGGTCGGCTACGGCGTCGCCCGCATCGTGGGCGAGTTCTTCCGCCAGCCGGATGCGTTCCTCGGCTTCCTGTTTGCCGGCGCCACGATGGGGCAGCTGCTGTCGCTGCCGATGATCGCGGCCGGCGCCTGGCTGATCGCCCGCGCCCAGCCAGCCCCGCAGCCGGCGTGATGCGGGTTCGCTGACATGGAGCGCCTCGACGGCTTCATGGCGCGGGCCAACGCGGCCTACTACGCGACACGTGACCCCTATGCCGACTTCACCACCTCGCCCGAGATCACCCAGGTCTTTGGCGAGGTGCTGGGGCTATGGGCCGCGATCACATGGGAGGCCATGGGCCGGCCGGACCCGGTGCTGCTGGTGGAATGCGGGCCCGGCCGCGGCACCCTGATGGCCGACGCCCTGCGCGCAGCCGGCGGCGTCGCGGCCCCGTTCGCCGCGGCGCTGCGGGTGCACCTGGTCGAAACCTCGCCGAGGCTGCGCGCCCAACAGGCGGCACGGGTGCCGAACGCCACATGGCACGACGCGCTGGAGCAGGTGCCGCCAGGCCCGTTCATTCTGCTCGCCAACGAATTCCTGGACGCCTTGCCGATCCGCCAGCTCGTTCGTCGCGGCGATGGCTGGGCCGAACGCTTCGTTGGTGACGGTGCCTTTGTAGAGCGGCCGGCAGCGACGCCAGATACTGAGGTTATGACCACGGAGGAGGGCGCGATTGTGGAACTGTGCGAGCCGGCCCGCGCAATCGCCGGCCATATCGCGCGCCGGGTGCTCCGCGACGGCGGGGCCGCGCTGTTCCTGGACTACGGCCCGGCCGAGAGCGCGCCCGGCGATAGCCTGCAGGCCCTGCATGCCGGCCGTCCGGTGAACCCGCTGGTTGAGGCTGGGTCTGCGGACCTTACGGCGCACGTCGACTTCGCGGCGCTCGCCCAGACGGCACGCGCCGCCGGTGCGGCGGTGCACGGGCCGGTGGCGCAGGGCCTGTTCCTGACCCGGCTCGGCCTGTTCCAGCGCACTGGCCGCCTCGCGCAGACCCAGCCGCCCGCCCGCGCGGCTGCCTTGGTGCAGGCGGCGCAGCGGCTTGCCGAGCCCGACCGCATGGGCCGGCTATTCAAGGCATTGGCGATCTGTCATCCGCGCCTCCCCTGCCCGCCCGGGTTCGAGCCATGACGATCGCAGCGCTGACTAGTCCCGTCCTGTCATGCCCGCATGGCTTCTTCACGCGTCAGGGCGGGGTCAGCGCCGGACCGTATGCCAGCCTGAACTGCAGCCTATCGGGCCAGGACGCGCCCGAGGCGGTGCGGGAGAACCGTGCGCTCGTGGCGCGGCATTTGGGGGCCGAACCGTCAAACCTGGTCGGATTGACGCAGGTGCACGGCATCGTGGTGGCGGTTGTGGAGGCACCCTGGCCGTATGGCGCCGGGCCGCGGGCGGACGCGATGGTGACGAACCGGCCGGGTTTGGCGCTCGGTGTCATCACCGCTGACTGCGCACCGGTCCTGCTGGCGGATGTCGGGGCCGGCGTGATTGGCGCGGTGCACGCCGGCTGGCGTGGCGCGGTCGCGGGCGTGCTGGAGACGACGGTTGGCGCCATGGTCCGCCTTGGTGCCCGGCCGCCGTCGATCGCTGCTGCCGTCGGCCCCTGCATCCGGCAACCATCGTATGAGGTCGGCGCGGACCTGCACGAGGCGGTGCTGGCGCATAACGGCGCGGACACCGAGTTTTTCGTCGAGGGATCGCGCCCGGAGCGCTGGCAGTTCGACCTTGCTGGATACTGCCGGGCGCGCCTTGATGGGGTTGGCCAAGTCGATGTGATCGACGCCGATACCCTGGCGGACGCCGGCCGGTTCTTCAGCCATCGCCGGCGCACCCTCGCCGGCGGCGGGCCGATCGGGCATCAGATCTCGGCGGTCATGCTATAGGGCGGTTATGGGACCCTACTTTCTCTATTTTATCCTCATCTTCATCGCCGTTGGGTTGGTAAGCTGTGTTTTCTGACCAACAAAGCCGTCATTGCGAGCCGGCTTCGGCGCGGCAATCCAGACAACAGTGGCGAATATCGCGAATATCTGGGCCTGCGGCCTGGTTTGCTTCATCGCGAGCGCTTCTCGCAATGACATGGTTTTCTCAACATCGCGCCGCTGCTTGCCTTGTAGCCCTCCTCGCGCTCACCGGCTGCGGTGACCTGCCGCAGCCGTTCCTGGGCCGGCCTGGCGCCACCGCCCAACGCCTGTCGCAGCCGCCGCCCTCGCGGCTCGCGGTGCCCGCGCCGGCGCAGTCACTGTTGCCCGACGCCGGGGCCAGCGCCTGGGCCGGCGCCGTCGCGGACGCATTGCTGGCGGAGGAGGTGCCAGCCGTGGCGGGCGGCACGCGCCGGCGCAGCGACTGGACGCTGCTGCTCTCGGCCGAGGTGCGCGGCGCGGAGGTGGTGCCGAGCTACGCCGTGCAAAACCCCTCCGGCGAGTCGCAGGGCTACTCCGAAGGCGCCCCGGTCGCGATCGCCGATTGGGCCGGCGGCGACGCAGCGGTATTGAAGGCGGCAGCGACGCAGGCGGCGCCCGGCATTGCCTCGCTGCTGAACCGGATCGAGGCGGCGCGACGGCAGAGTGACCCGAACAGCCTGCTGAACCGCCCCGCCCGGCTCTACTTCTCTGGCGTGACCGGCGCACCGGGCGACGGCAACAGCAGCCTGCCGATGCAGATGCGTACGAAGCTCACTGCGATGGGCCTGGTGATCCAGGACACCGCCAACGGCGCCGACTTCACGCTCGCCGGCGAGGTGCAGACCGCCCCCGGCGCCAAGGGCACGATGCGGATCGAGCTGCAATGGATCGTTGCGGACAACAAAGGCGCCGAGCGCGGCCGGATCGTGCAGCTGAACGAGGTGCCGCCGGGCACGCTCGACAGCTATTGGGGCGACGTCGCGGTGGTGGTGGCGGACGAGGCCGCGGGCGGAGTGCGCGACGTGGTGCTGAATGCGACCGGCGCCCGGAAGGGCAGCCAGTCTGGCGCCCAGCCTGGCACAGCAACGGCTAAATAGGTCACACTCCCCGTGACGAATAGGTGACAGCTTGGGCGCGGGTTGCTAGAACCCTGCCCGCCGTCCTCTGCCCTCGTCTGGGACACCTGCCGCATGAAGATCATCGCCTGCAACAGCAACCGGCCGCTGGCTGAGGCGGTGGCGACCGCACTGCACCTCAAGGTCGCGAATGCGTCGGTGCGCCGGTTCGCCGACATGGAGATCTTCGTCGAAATCCATGAGAACGTCCGCGGCGAGGACGTCTTCGTCATCCAGAGCACGTCTTATCCCGCGAACGACCATCTAATGGAGCTGCTGATCACGCTCGACGCGTTGCGGCGTGCCTCGGCCCGGCGCATCACGGCGGTCATCCCCTATTTCGGCTATGCGAGGCAGGATCGAAAAGCCGGAGGGCGCACGCCGATCAGCGCCAAGCTGGTGGCGAACCTCATCACCGAGGCGGGTGCGAACCGTGTTTTGACGCTAGATCTTCATGCGGGGCAGATCCAGGGCTTCTTCGACATCCCGGTCGACAACCTTTATGCTGCTCCGATGTTCGCCCGCGATATCCGCGCCCGCTTCGCCGGCCGCGAGCTGATGATCGTATCGCCGGACGTGGGCGGCGTCGTTCGCGCACGCGCCGTTGCAACACGGGTCAACTGCGACCTGGCGATCATCGACAAGCGCCGGGACCATGCCGGCGTGTCCGAGGTCATGAACGTCATCGGCGACGTGCGCGGCAAGGATTGCATCATCGTCGACGACATCTGCGACAGCGGCGGCACGCTGTGCAACGCGGCGGCGGCACTCGCGAACAGCGGCGCACGGTCCGTGAGCGTCTATGTCACCCATGGCGTGCTGTCCGGCAATGCGGCCGAGCGGATCGCCTCCTCGTCGATCGCAAGCATGACCATAACCGACAGCATCCTGCCGACCGAGGCCGTATGCCAGGCCGCCAACCTCCGGCTGTTCTCGATCGCCCCCATCCTCGCCGAGGCGATGCAGCGAATCTCGGACGAGAGCTCCGTCAGCTCGCTGTTCGACTAAACTCAAGGGAGAAAGCCATGAAGCTGTTCTACACACCCGGCGCGTGTTCGATGGGCATCCACATCCTGTTGGAGGAGATCGGCAAGCCGTATGAGCTGAGCAAGCTGGACATCCGCGGCGGCGAGAACCTGCGCCCGCCGTTCAGCGAGCTGAACCCGAAGGGCAAGGTGCCGACGCTGCAGCGCGACGACGGCTCGGTCGTGACGGAGTTCCCGGTCATCGCCTACACCCTCGCCAAAACCAACCCGGAATCGGGGCTGCTGCCGAAGTCGGACGAGGACGAGCTGCGCGCGGCGGAGGCGATGGATTACTGCGTTTCGACGATCCACATGCAGGGCTTCACCCGCCTGTTCCGCCCATCCAACTTCAGCCCGAACGAAGCCGAGCACGACGCCGTAAAGGCCCGCGGCGCCGAGATGGCCCAAAAGGGGTTCGCGGTGATGGACAAGGCGCTGGCCGGCAAGCAGTGGCTCGGCGGCGATTACAGCATGGCCGACAGCGCGCTGTTCTACGTGTCCTATTGGGGTGCCAAGCGCATGGGCATGACCCTGCCGCCCAATGTCCAGGCGCATTTCGACCGCATGCTGGCCCGGCCAGCGGTGCAGCGCATGCTGCAGCAGGAAGGCCTCGCCGCCTGATGCTGACCCAGCGCGCGTTTTGGTACCTGCGTCATGGTGAAACCGACTGGAACGCGCGCAACGTGTCCCAAGGGGCCGTCGACACCCCGCTGAACGAGACCGGCCTGGCCCAGGCCCGCACGGCGGCGGGGATGCTGCGGCATCGCGGTATCCGCTCGATCGTCAGCAGCCCGCTATCCCGCGCGCGCACCACAGCCGCCATCGTCAGCGAAACGCTCGGCCTGCCGGTCGAGGTTGAGGACGATCTGCGGGAAGTGGCGTTCGGCGGCCAGGAGGGCCAGCCCATGGGCGGTTGGTTCGAGGATTGGATCGCCGGCACGTTCACGCCGGAAGGCGCCGAGCCGTTCAAGGAACTGCGCGCCCGCGCCGTGCTGGCGATCAACCGGGCGCTGACGCGGGAGGTGCTGGTGGTGGCGCACGGCGCATTGTTCCGCGCGCTGCGGGCCGAGATGGGCCTGTCGCCCGACGTCCGTACGCCCAATGCCGCGCCGTATTTCTGCGAGCCCGGCATGCCGTGGAGCCTAGTTCTCGCTTCGTAACGTGAAATGATACGATATCGACCCTTGTTCTTAAGGTCCGAGTACTGTTTGTTACGATCCCATGAGAATTTCAGTCCTGGGCATCGGCTATGTCGGCGCGGTGTCGTGCGGCTGCCTCACCGCATCCGGCCATGAGCTCGTCGGCGTCGATATCGCGGCCGACAAGGTTGCCATGCTGGCGCGCGGTCAGTCGCCGATCGTGGAAGACGAGATCGATGGCCTGATCGCCGACGGCGTCCGCTCCGGCCGGCTGCGCGCCACTACCAGCATCGCCGACGCCGTGGCCAGCACCGAGGTGTCGTTCATCTCGGTCGGCACGCCGAGCGGGCCGGACGGCAGCGTCAGCATGCGGGCGGTGGACGAGGTCGTGGCCTCGATCGGGCACGAGCTGCGCGGCAAATCCGGCGCCCACACCGTCGTCATGCGCTCGACCGTGCCGCCGGGCACGGCGGAGGACCGAGTGATTCCCATGCTGGAGCAGGCCAGCGGAAAGCGGCACGGTGAGGGCTTTTGCTACCTGTCCAATCCGGAGTTCCTGCGCGAGGGCTCGTCGGTGCGGGATTTCCATGCGCCGCCCTACACGCTGATCGGCGCGGCGCCCGGCGAGGACGGCGCCGCACTGCGGGAGATCTATGCCGGCATCGGCGGCGACGTTCATGTCACACCATACCGCGTTGCGGAGTCGGTAAAATATCTCGCCAACGCCTACCATGCGGTGAAGCTCGCCTTCGCCAACGAGAGCGGCGCGATCCTGGCCTCGCTCGGCGTCGACGCGCGGGCGGCGTTCCGGCTGTTCTGCGAGGACCGGGTGCTGAACATTTCGCCGGCCTACCTCACGCCCGGCTTCGCGTTCGGCGGGTCGTGCCTGCCCAAGGACATACGCAGCCTGCTGGCGCTGGCCGACCGGGGCAACGTGCCGGCGTCGTTCCTGCAGCAGGTGCTGCCCAGCAACCAAGCCATCATCGAGCGGACCTTCGAGGCCATCGCCATCCATGGCCGGCAAACGGTCGCGCTGTTCGGGTTGGCGTTCAAGCAGGGCACCGACGACCTGCGCGAGAGCCCATTCGTGATCCTGGCCGAGCGGCTGCTGGGTCGCGGCTACAATCTGCGCATCTTCGACCGCTCGGTGGAGGTCGCGCGGCTCACCGGCAGCAACCGCGCCTATATCGACCGCGAAATCCCGCATCTGGAGCGGCTGCTGGCGCCCGACCCGGCTACGGCGATCGAGGGCGCCGGGATGGTGGTGCTGGGCCATGTCGGCCAGGACGACCGGCCGGCGCTGCTCGGGGCGCTGCGCGGCCACCGGGTGCTCGACCTCGCCGGCATCGCCGAGGTGCGCGGCCATCCCGGCATCGCCTACCGGGGCCTGTGCTGGTGAGGCCACGGCTGTTGGTGGTGTCGCCGCGGTTCCTGTTTCCGCTCGACCAGGGCGGGCGCATCCGGACCGCCAACACGCTGCGCCACATGAAGGGCGGCGCGTTCGACATAACCCTTGTGTCTCCTGCCCCGCCCGACGCCTGGCGGTTCGCGCAGCAGACCGCGGAGTCGTGCGACCAATTCCTGTCCTGGCCGGAAACGCCGATGCCGTGGCTGGGCCGGGCCATGGCGCTGGCCGGACGGCTGCCGGTTGCGGTCGCGACGGACGCATCGCCGGCCGGGCGGGCGCTCGTCGCGGCGGAGCTGGCGAAGCGGCCCGCCGCCGTTCTGGTCGATTTCCCGCACGCGGCGGTGCTGCTGCCCGACCGGCTCGCAGTCCCGTCGCTGATGTTCACCCATAATGTCGAAGCCGAGATCTTCGCCCGCCATGCCGCGGTAGCCACTGGGCCGATGCGGCTGGTATGGCGGGACCAGGCCCGCAAGATGCGCCGGTTCGAGGCCGCAACGCTGCAGCGGTTCGACAGCGTGATCGCCGTCTCGGCCCGCGATGCGGCGGCGCTGCGCGACAGCTATGGCCTCGGCCGGGTCGAGCCGATCGAGACGGGCGTGGACGTCGATTACTATGAGTATCATGGCCCCGAGGCAGCGCCGCCGTTCGGCCCGGCCGAGGGCACGGTGGTGTTCACGGGATCGATGGACTCGCGGTCGAACGTCGAGGGCGTCGAGTTCCTGATGCGCGAGATCTGGCCGCTGATCCTGCGGTCCCGGCCGCAGGCGCGGGCGGTCATCGTCGGCCGCAACCCGCCGGACGCGCTGGTCGCCGAGGCACGCGGACGCGGCCTGGCTTGGGAGTTCACCGGATTCGTGAACGACGTGCGGCGGTTCGTCGCGCGGGCGCACGTTTATGCCATCCCGCTACGGGTCGGCAGCGGGACGCGCCTGAAGGTGTTCGAGGCGATGGCGATGGGATGTCCCATCGTCTCGACCGGCTTGGGCGTCGAGGGCCTGGCGGTGGCCGACGGCACCGACTACTTGGCTGCCGACACGGCGGACGCCTTCGCAGCCGCGGTGCTGGCGTTGCTGGACGACGCCGGACGCCGTTCCGCGATCACGTCGGCGGCGCGGGAACTCGTCGTCGAGCGCTTCAGCTGGACACAGGTGACGCGGCGGTTCGAGGCGATCTGCGCGGCTGTGCTGACGCCGGCGCTCGCCTGATCCGCCGGCACCCGCCGGCTATGCTGACCCGCCGGCTACTTCGCCGGTTGCGCCCCGAGCTTATCCAGCAGGGCGCTGGCCGCGTCGACGCAGGCCCGCATCGGCTCGTCCTCGGCGCATTTCACGTCCACCACGCCATCATTGCGCGAGAAATGAAAGCGGGCGCCCTTGGATGGGCGCACCATCCCCATCATGCCCGGCCGCATCCCGCCCATACCGCCATGCATCGGGGAACGGCCGTGCATCCCGCCCTCGCCCATTTGTCCCGGCTCCGGCGCGCCGGGTTGCGGCGCCGGCTGGGCGACGGCTGCGCCAGCGGCCCCGAGCGCGATCGCCACAGCGGCAAGCGTTTTGAGTGTTCTCATCATCATCTCCATATAAACTGCGTTCGGCACGGCTGGGATTACGCATGCATGAGGCAGGCCCCCACGCTGTGTCGGCTCACGGTGCCGCGACGGCGTGACGCGCCTGGACCGACCAGCCCGCAAGCAGCCGTCAGCCCGGCCGCGAGCACGACCAGGCCAGCCCCCGCGGGTTGCCCAAAACCAGCCGATCCGCTACATCGCCTGCCTCGCTGGCACCCCTGGAGGCCGGCGCAATACCTGTTAGGAGCAACCCATGGCCAATTACGTTACGATCGAGGCCGAGGCGCGCGAGCGGGCTGGTAAGGGGGCGGCACGCGCATCTCGTCGGGCCGGCATGGTGCCGGCCGTCATCTACGGCGCCAAGCAGCCGCCGACACTGGCGCAGCTCGACCCCCGCCTGGTGCTGCGCGAGCTGCAGCGAGGCGGCTGGCGGTCGCGCCTGTATGAGGTGAATGTCGCCGGCGTCGCGTCGCGCGCACTGATCCGCGAGGTGCAGTTCCACCCGGTGTCGGACAAGCCGATCCACGTGGATTTCCAGCGCCTGGCCCCCGGTGAACGCATTCGCGTCTCGGTGGCGGTGCAATTCCAGAATGAGCTGACCTCGCCCGGCCTGAAGCGCGGCGGCGTGCTGAACGTCGTGCGCCATACGGTCGAGGTGCTGGCCGATCCCGACAGCGTGCCGGAGGCGTTCCAGGCCGACCTCGCCAGTCTTGATATCAACGACAACGTGCGCTGGACCGACCTCGCCGGCACCGCGGACGTGACCCCGGTGATCGCTGGCCGTGACTTCGTGATCGCGACGGTCGCGGCACCCTCGAAGTTGCCCGAGCCGGTGGCCGATCCAAATGCCCCGGCCGCTGCCGCTGCGCCGGCCAAGGGTGGCAAGGCTGCTCCCGCCAAGGCTGCAGCCAAGCCGGCTGCCAAGAAGTAAGCGACGGCCGTGCTGCTTTGGGTTGGCCTGGGCAATCCTGAGCCTGGGATGGCCCGGCAGCGCCACAACATCGGCTTCATGGCCATCGACGCCATCGCGCACCGCCACGGGTTCAGCCCGTGGCGGCAGCGCTTCAAGGGCTGGGTCGCCGAGGGCAACATGGGGACCGAACGCGTGATCGCGCTGAAGCCTGGCACGTATATGAACGGCAGCGGCGAGAGCGTGCAGCCGGCGGCGGCGTTCTACAAATTGGCCCCGGAGGCAATCACGGTCTTCCACGACGAGCTCGATCTCGCGCCGGGTAAGGTCCGGGTCAAGCGTGGCGGCGGCGCGGCCGGGCATAATGGGCTGCGCAGCATGGACCGCTGCTTGGGCACACCGGAATACTGGCGCGTGCGGCTCGGCATCGGCCATCCCGGCGACAAGGCCCGGGTGCACGGCCACGTACTCGGCGAATTCCATAAAACTGATTACGCCTGGGTCGCCGACCTGCTGGACGCCGTAGGGGATGCCGCCCCCATGCTGGCCGCCGGCCGGCACGAGGACTTCATGACGCGCGTGGCCCTGCTGACACAGGCGGATAGCCCCGCCCCTGCACTCAAGGGAACCAAGTAGATGGGCTTCAACTGCGGCATCGTCGGCCTGCCCAATGTCGGCAAGAGCACGCTGTTCAACGCGCTGACGGCGACGGCGGCGGCGCAGGCGGCGAATTACCCGTTCTGCACGATCGAGCCGAACGTTGGCCGGGTCGCAGTGCCGGACCCGCGGCTGGGGCTGCTGTCCGCCATCGGCAAGTCGAAGACGACGGTGCCCACCAGCCTTGAGTTTGTCGACATCGCCGGGCTGGTCCGCGGCGCATCCCGGGGCGAGGGCCTGGGCAATCAGTTCCTGGCCAACATCCGCGAGGTCGACGCGATCATCCACGTGCTGCGCTGCTTCGAGGACGGGGACGTGACCCACGTGGAGGGCAGCGTGGACCCGATCCGCGACGCCGAAACGGTCGAGACCGAGCTGATGCTGGCCGACCTTGACAGCATCGAGCGCCGGCTGCCCGCGGCACAAAAAAAGGCCCGCGGCGGCGACCGGGAGCAGCAGGCCCTCGTGGCATTGATGGAGCCGATCGCGGTGGCGCTGCAGGCCGGCCTGCCGGCGCGCACCGCCATTCCGGCGGATCAGGTCGAGGCCGCCAAGCGCCTGCAGCTCATGACCAGCAAGCCCGTGCTGTATATCTGCAACGTGGAAGAGGGCGCCGCCGCGACCGGCAATGCCCATTCCGCCCGCGTGGCCGAGCGCGCTTCGGCCGAAGGCGCGGGCGTGGTGACCGTGTCGGCGGCGATCGAGGCGGAGGTGAGCCTGCTGGCGGAGGAAGACCGGCGGGAGTTCCTGGATGGGCTTGGGCTGCAGGATAGCGGGCTCGATCGGGTGATACGCGCCGGATATGCGCTGTTGGGGCTGATCACCTATTTCACCGTGGGGCCAAAGGAGACGCGGGCCTGGACCATCGTCCGCGGCACCAAGGCGCCGCAGGCGGCTGCGGTGATCCACAACGACTTCGAGCGCGGCTTCATCGCCTGCGAGACGATCGGCTACGACGACTACATCAGCCTCAAGGGCGAGGCTGGCGCCAAGGAGGCCGGCAAGATGCGGATCGAGGGCCGCGACTACGTGGTGCGCGACGGCGACGTGCTGCTGTTCCGCTTCAACGTCTAGAAGCCTATCCCGCGAGGTCGGGCAGGTCTGCCACCACCGCCAGCAGCGTCACCCTCGCGGGATGGCTGTCCGCGGTTCCCATCAGCAGGGCCGCCGCGCGATTTGCAAGCGCCGACAGCCGGCCAAGCGCCGCGTCCGCGCCGATCTGGGACCGGTCGGCTGCGCGCAGGATACGGAGCGCAGCGAGGCCGACGGCCGCAAACGTTTCCCGCAGGGTGTCGTCGAGGGAAGCGGCCTCGGTTGGGCCAGCATCGAGCGGTACGCGGCGTATGGCGGCATCGCCCAACTGGCCCCGCGTGTTCCAGCCGCCAATCGGCGCATATTCAGGATCCGCACCGGCAAAGATACCCGCCAAGCGGTGCATCTCAGCCTCGCAGGCTGCATGCGGCACCGTGCCGCCGGCTCGGGCGATCAGCAGGGCAATGTAACCGTCGACCAGGCTTCGCACGACCGCCGGGCTGCCGAGGTAATTGGGATGGTCGGCGCGCGCGAGCGCCGGCCCGGCTGGCCCGGCCTCCGTGCGGATGCGCCACTCCTGCCGCAGAGCGTCGCCGTATCGGAGCAGGCCCTCGTGACGCGGGCCATTCCGCCGCCGGGCCAGCGCCGTGAGGTCGCCGTGAACCTGATGCACCCGCCCGGCCTGCATGAGCCGGAGCCACCACACGGCGCGGCGGGCGGTCCAGGATGGGGCCAGACGGGGCGGCAACGGCCAGCCTCCGGGGCCGGTACGCTGCTTACGGATCATGCACGCTCCGATGATTGCAACCCGGCACGGCCGTTTGGGTTATGACGGGTTACCATGCTGCCGCCCAACGCGGCGGCAAATTCAGTGTGGAGACAATCAATCATGGGCATTCTCGATAGCGTCCTCGGCGGCCTGCTAGGTGGCAACAGCAACGCGTCACCGCTGCAATCGATCCTTGGCTCTGTTCTCGGCGGCGGCGGCCAGGCACAGCAACCGCAGCAGGGCGGCTTGGGCGGCCTACTGGGCGGCGGTGGCGGCGGCGGCGGCCTCGGCGGGCTGCTCGGCCAGTTCCAAAATGCCGGCCTGGGCAACGTCGCGCAGTCCTGGGTCGGCAACGGCCCGAACCAGCAGGTCTCCCCGGATCAGTTGCACCAAGTGTTTGGCGACCAGCAGGTCAACCAATGGGCGCAGCAGGCCAACATGCAGCCGCACGACCTGCTGTCGCAGCTTTCGCAATACCTGCCGCACGCCGTCGACCAGATGACGCCCGGCGGCCAGATGCCGGCGGCGTCGGGCGATGGCGGCGCGTTCGATGGGGCCGGGATCAATATGGGCACCCGCAGCGTCTAGGGCGCCCCCACCTTCAGGTTGGCGGCCGCGAACTTCGTGAAGAAGCCCGCTAGGCCGTCGACCGTGCGCTTCAACAGGTCCTCCCCGGCTTCGACCGTCGCGGCAGCGGGATCCCCGTAGTAGCCGGGGTCGCCCGCTGCAAACAAAGCCGCGTAGATAATGCCGGTATCCTGCAAAAGGTTCGGACCATCGTCGACATAGGCTGGTGACAGCCGAGGCGGCAGTCCGTCGATACGTCCGGCAATCCGCTGCCGCTCATCTGGCCGTAACGCCATCTGCAGGGCCGTCTCGTAGCTGCAAGCGTGCCCGACGCCCTGCTTGGCACCTGGAACTTGCGTCATCAGGCCTGGGCCGCCTGGTGAGAAATAGGTGATTGCAGCCACGCGCAGCCCGCGGCTCACCAGTTCCGTGCAGGCCGATGTCAACGGGCCAACGTTGCCGCCGTGCCCATTGACGATCAGCAGCCGGTCGAACCCGGTCCGGTGCAGGCTCTCTGCCACGTCCGTCACGATTGCCGTGAACGTCGCCAGCGACAGCGAGATCGTGCCAGGCCAGGCGCGATGGTGCGGCGAAAAGCCGAACGATGGCGGCGGTAGGACAAGGACATACGGGTGCTGGCAGCGCTCTGCCGCAGCATGGCCACACGATAAGCGGACAGCGTGTCGGTGTCGACCGGCAGGTGGTCGGCGTGCTGCTCGCAACTGCCGACCGTCAGCACCGCGAGCGCCCCCGCATCCCGGGCGCTGGCGACCTCGGCACGGGTTAGGGCGCCCCAGTCATGGGTGCGTTGCCAACTGCTCATCTGCATCCTCCAATTCTACCGAAAGCGCGCGAAGCTGCGCGGTATGCGGGTGGTTCGTGCGGCCGGCGCGCAGGTCGGCGGTCGACAGGGTCTCGACCAGGTCGCCGCCCTGCATCACACCGATAACCGGGCACAGATGCGCGACGACGGCCAGGTTGTGGCTGACCAGGAGATAGGTCAGCCCGCGGCGCTGCTGCAGGTCGCGCAGCAGGTTCAGCACCTCGGCCTGCACCGACACGTCGAGCGCGCTGGTAGGCTCGTCCAGCAGCAGCACGTCCGGTTCGGCCATCAGCGCGCGCGCGATTGCGACGCGCTGCCGCTGTCCGCCGGAAAGCTGGTGCGGGTAGCGGAACCGCACGCTGAGCGGCAGCGCCACGTCGGACAGCGCCCGGGCGATGCGGGCGTCGCGGTCCGGCAAGCCGTGCACGATCAGCGGCTCGCTGAGGGCGCAGTCGACGGTTTGCCGCGGATGCAGCGAGCCGTACGGGTCCTGGAACACCATCTGCACCCGGCGGAAAAAGCCGCGGTCTCGCCGGGCCGTCAGCGCGACGCCGTCCAGCCGCATGGTGCCGGTCCAATCCGGATTGAGGCCCGAGAAGGCGCGCAGCACGGTGCTCTTGCCGGACCCGCTTTCGCCGACCAATCCAAAACTGCCGCTGCGCTGCACCGCGAGCGAGACGCCGTGCACGACCTCGTTGGACCCGAACCGGACCCGCAGGCCTTCGATCTCGATCATACGCCGAGCCAGGCGGGGTCGCGGACCATGACCGGCAACCGGGCTTCCGGATGCGACAGCCGCGGCATGCAGTCCAGCAGCCCGCGCGTATAAGGGTGCCGCGCACGGGCCAGCTCGCCGGCCTGCAGCTCCTCGACGACGCGGCCGGCATACATCACCGCCACCCGGTCGCAGAAGTGCCCGACGAGCGGCAGGTCGTGGCTGATCAGCAGCAGGCCCATGCCGCGGCGGCTGACCAGATCCTCCATCAGGCGCAGGATCTCCGCCTGCACGGTCGCGTCCAGCGCGCTGGTGGGCTCGTCGGCGATCAGCAGCTCGGGGTCGGGCGCCAGCATCATGGCGATCATGACGCGCTGGCCCATGCCGCCAGACAGCTCGTGCGGATAGGACTGGGCGACACGGGCCGGGTCGCGGATCAGCACCTGCGCCAGCAGGTCCACCGCCGCCTGCGCCGCCACCCGCCTGCTGCCGCCTTTATAGGTGCGCCAGGCTTCTGCAATCTGCTCGCCCGCGGTCATGACGGGGTTGAGCGAGTATTTCGGGTCCTGCAGGATAAGGCCGGCGCGCTTGCCGCGTATGGCGCGCATCTGCCGCTCGGTCGCGGTCAGCACGTCGATGCCGTCGAACGCCAGCCGGTCCGCCTGCACGCGGGCGTTGCCGGGCAGCAGGCGCAGGAGCGACCGGGCGGTCAGCGACTTGCCGGAGCCGCTTTCGCCGACAATACCCAGCTTTTCCTTCCCAAGGGTTAACGAGACGCCGCGTACCGCCTCGGCCCAGCCAGTCGGGGTGGAAAAGGCGATGTGAAGGTTCTGGATATCAACCAATATAGGGTTTTTTGGCATCAGCCGCCCTGCTTCGGATCGAGCACGTCGCGCAGGCCGTCGCCCAGCAGGTTGAACGCCAGGCTCGCGACGAAGATGGCAAGCCCGGGGATGGTCGGCACCCACCATTGCTCCAGGATGAAGCGCCGGGCGGTGGCGATCATGGCGCCCCACTCCGGCGACGGCGGCTGCGCGCCCATGCCGAGGAAGCCCAGGCCGGCCGCGGTCAGGATGATGCTGCTCATGTCCAGCGTCACCCGCACCACGAGACTCGGCACGCATAGCGGGGCGACGTGGCGCAGCACGACCCGGGCGGGGCTGGCGCCGGTCAGCCGCACCGCCGCCACGAAATCGGTGCGGCGCAGGCCGAGCGTCTCGGCCCGGGCGAGGCGTGCGTAGGGCGGCCATGCGGTCAGCGCGATGGCGGCGACGGCGCTGGTCACGCCGGGACGGAGCGCTGCGACGAAGGCCAGCGCCAAGATCAGCCGCGGGAAGGCGAGGAATATGTCGGTCACCCGCATCAGCAGCCGATCCCAGATGCCGCCCGCATACCCCGCCACGCAGCCGACCGCGAGGCCGACCGGCGCCACCAGCAGCACGACGGCCACCACCATCCCCAGCGTGATTCGGCCGCCGAACAGCAGCCGCGAATACACGTCGCGGCCCAGCTCGTCCGTGCCGAACCAGTGCGCCGCGGAGGGCCGAGCCAGGCGGTTGCCGAGGTCCTGCACGCCGGGATCATGCGTCACCAGCAGCGGGGCCGCCAACGAAACCGCAATCAGCGACAGCGCCACGATCAGGCCGGCCATGGCGAGCGGGTTGCGGCGGAACTGCAGCCAGAGCCGGTAGCGCCGCCCCCAGGCCGCCTGCTTGCGCGACGCCGGCGTCTCGGTCAGCAGCCAATCGCGGGTGACGATCATGCTACCCCGCTCATCGGACGCGAGGGTCCAGGACGCGATACATGAGGTCCGAGAACAGGTTCAGCACGACATAGGCCAGGCCCACGACCAGGGTCGCCCCGAGCACCGCGTTCATGTCGGCGTTCAGCAGGCTGCCGGTCAGATACTGGCCCAAGCCCGGCCAGCTAAAGATCGTCTCGGTCAGCACGGCACCTTCGAGCAGGCCGGCATAGGTCAGCACGATCACCGTCAGCAACCGCACCAGGATGTTGCCGAAGGCATGACGCCAGATCACCGCGGCGGCGGACAGACCCTTGGCCTTGGCGGTGATCACGTATTCGCCGGCGAGACTTTCCAGCATGAAGGCGCGGGTCATGCGGGCGATGTAGGCCATGTTGGACAGGCCGAGCACCAGGGCAGGGAGTGCTATCTGCTTCACGGCGTCCCAGAGCGCATCCCATTCGCCGGCGAGGGCGGCGTCCAGCAGCAGCAGGCCGGTGCGCTGCTCGACCATGCCGTCGAACATGATGCTTTGCCGCCCCGGGCCCGGCGCCCACTGCAGCGTCGCGTAGAACACCAGCAGCGAGAGCAGCGCCAGCACGAAGATCGGGATCGAGTGGCCGGACAGGCAGACGACGCGGATCACCGTATCGATCCAACTGCCCTGCCGCACCGCCGCATAAACGCCGAGCGGCACTCCCAGCAGCACCGCAATCAGCAACGCCGCCGTCGCCAGTTCGAGCGTCGCCGGAAAGAACCGGGCGATGTCGGTGCTGACCCGGTTGCTGGTCATCACCGACCGGCCGAAATCGCCCTGCACGAGTTGGCCGACATAGCGGACGAACTGCTCGGGCAGCGGGCGGTCCAAACCCAGCTCTAGCCGGGTGCGGGCGACGACGTCCTGCGGCGCACGGTCGCCGACGATGGCCAGCACCGGGTCGATTGGCACCACGCGGCCGATCAGGAAGGTGATCAGGATCAGGCCGAACAGCGTGATCGGCACGCTCGCCAGGCTGGCGGCGAGCGCCCGGGCGTGGCCCACGCTGTGGAACTACGCCTTGGTCAGCCCGGCGTAGCGCGTGCGGTCGGACAGCAGCGCGAGGTCGAGGCCAGTAGTGGTCTTTTTCATCGCCGCCACCTCGACCTGCTGGGCCATGATCACAAAGGGGCTGCGCTCCTGATGATCGCGCTGCAGGCGTTCATACAACGCCACGCGCCGCGCCGCGTCGGGCTCCTTCTGCGCTTCAATTGCCCGTTTGGTGAACTCGTCGTCCTTCCAGTTGCTGCGCCAGGCAAGGGTGCGGTTCTTCTGTGCCTCGCTGTTGTCAGTGTTGATGTTGAACGTCTCGGCGTTGCTGTGCGGGTCCATGTAGTCGGAGCCCCACCGCAGCATGGTGATCTGATGCTGGCGGGCGCGTGTCTTGGTGATCACCTGCCGCTCCTCCCCGGCAACCAACGTCACTTTGATCCCGACCTCCGCCAGGTTCGCCTGGATGGCTTGCGCGACATCCGGCCAGGGAGCGCTCGTGACGTGGTCAAGCGTGACCTCGAAGCCGTCCGGCACCCCAGCCTCCGCGAGCAGCGACTTGGCGCGCTTGATGTCCTTGCTGAACGGCAGGTCGGTCAGCGCACCCGGAAAGCCTTTCGGCAGGAACGCCTGATGCGGCTCATAGGTGGTCGGCGTGATGCTGGCGAAGATGCCTTTGTAGTCGATAGCCCACTTGATGGCCTGGCGCACCTGCGGCTTCGCCAGCATCGGGTGGCTTTGATTGAGCGCGAGATAGTTGATGTATGATTTCGATTGGGACAGCAGGGTATAGGCCGCGTCCTTGCGAAGGGTCGTTAGCTGGTCGGGCGCCAGGGTGCGGGCGATGTCGATGTCGCCGCGTTGCAGGCCCAGGAATTGCGCCGACGTGTCGGGGCGGTGCTGCAGCACGATGCGGCGCAGCTTCGGCGGGTTCGGATGGTTCGGGTTCACGTCGAGGGTGACGTTCTCACTCGCGCGCCACTGCCGCAACTGGAATGGCCCCGACCCGGCGCTGTTGCCCGCCTTCAGCCAGGCATTGCCTAAGTCGTCGCCGACCGCCTTTGCCATCACGGCTTTCTTGTCCACCACGCTGCCCACCAGTGCCGAAAGGCAATACAGCAGGAAGCTCGGCGACCCCTTCTCAGCGAGGGTCAGCACCAGCGTCGCGTCGTCGGTTGCGCGGATGCGTTCGGCCGCGTTCTCCTTGGTGAAGCCGAACTGGTTTACGATGAAGGCCGGCGCCTTGTTCAGGATCACGGCGCGTTGCAGCGAGAACGCCGCGTCGCTCGCCGTCACCAGATTGCCGGAGGCGAATTTGCGGCCCTGGACCATCTTGAACGTGGTCGTGAGGCCGTCCCCGCTCGTGCTCCAACTCTCCGCCAGATCGCCCTTGATGTCGGTCGGGTCCTCAAGATTCGGCAGGATCAATCGGTCATAGGTATTGCCGAGCACCTCGTTGCAGGTGAATTCGAAGCTCTCCTGCGGGTCGAGACTCACGATATCGTCGATCGGCATGCCCATCACGGCCAGGTCGCGTGGGGTCTCGGCAAAGGCCGGGAATGCGACGGTCCAGATCAGCGGGCCTGCGCCCACGGCGCCAAGCAGGGTGCGGCGGTTCAGCGTCATGCGGGTTCCCCAAACGGTTGCCGCAGAATAGTCGGCCCCCTAAGCCTCCGCAATCGGCGGCTACTCCTCGTCATCGAGGAAGAACTGATCGGCCTCTTCATCATAGGAATAAAGCTCGGCGTAGCGGCCCCAGGTGATGGCGGTCGCGAGCGTCTCGTCGGCGTAGTCGGGCGACATGAAATCCTCCAGCTCGTCGCGGAAGCGCACCGCCGCGGCGCGGTGGTTCGGGCGCTCGTCCAGCACCCGGCGGATCTGCGCCACGAGCGGCACGTTGGCCCGCAGCGCTTCGCCGAAGATCTGCTTGCGGGCGTCCGTATCGGCCTCCACGAACACCTTGCCGCGGTCCAACAGGCGCAGGTCGCCCTCTTCCAGCACGCCCAAACCCAGCAGCTGCAGCGTCTCGCCCATGGGCAGCAGGTCGTCCAGTTCGAGCTGCAGCGACCCGGCCAACGCCGGCAGGTCGGCGCGGCCATTGTAGGGCGGCGCCGCCATCGTCTCGGCCAGGCCGGCAAGCAGGTTGGTGGAGACCCGGTGCAGCTGCATCGCCATCGTCGGCGCCGGTGCTGCGGCGGTGCGCAGCGTGGGCGGGCGCCGGGTCATCAGGGCGTAGATGTCGTCGACCATTTGACGGAACGCCGCGTCGTGCCGGTTGCGCGGGTGCAGGAACGGCACGCGCAGCTCGCTCGCGACCCGGCCGGGGTTGGAGCTGAACACCAGGATGCGGTCGCACATCAGCACCGCCTCCTCGATGTTGTGGGTCACCATGAGCACGGACTTCACCGGCAGCTTACCCTCGCTCCAAAGGTCGATGAGGTCGGTGCGCAGCGTTTCCGCGGTCAGCACGTCGAGCGCGCTGAACGGCTCGTCCATCAGCAGCAGGTCGGGGTGCACGACCAGGGCGCGGGCCAGGCCGACGCGCTGGCGCATGCCGCCCGACAGCTCCTTGGGATAGGCGCTCTCATAGCCGCCGAGCCCGATCAGGTCGATCGCGGCCTCGGCCCGGGTTTCACGCGCGGCGCGCGCCATGCCGAGCGCCTCGAGGCCGAGTTCCACGTTCTCCTGCACCGTCAGCCAAGGAAACAGCGCGAAACTTTGAAAGACCATCGCGACGCCGTCGGCCGGGCCGTGCAATGCCTGGCCGCGCCACAGCACCTTGCCGGAGGTGGGCGCCAGCAGGCCCGCGATGATGCGCAGCAGGGTGGACTTGCCGGAGCCCGACCGGCCCAGCAATCCTACGATCTCGCCGTCGCGAAGCGACACGTCCACGTTGTCCAGCACCACAAGGTCGGCGGTGCTGTCCTTGTGATAGGATTGGCGAACGCCTCGGACCTGCAACAGGTCTTCGGCCGCGAGGGACTGGTCCATGGGCGGCTCCCTGTCAGAGGGTCAGGCGGCGGGCGGCGAAGCTATAAAGCGGACGCCATAGCAGGCGGTTGAAGGCGACGACGAATGCCGACATCACCACGACGCCTAGCACCACCTTGGCCGTGGCGCCATCTGCGGTCGCCTGTGCGATATAGGCGCCCAGGCCGTGCGCAACGAGCCTCGTGTTGCCCCAGCTCGCGACCTCCGACACGATGGCGGCGTTCCACGAGCCGCCCGACGCCGTAATGGCGCCCGTCACGTAATATGGGAAGATGCCCGGCAGGATAATCCGGCGCCACCATAGCCAGCCGCCGACGCGAAAGTTGCGCGCGGCTTCCTGAAGGTCGCCTGGAAAGGCGCTGGCGCCGGCGATCACGTTGAACAGGATATACCACTGCGTTCCCAGGATCATGAGCGGGGTCAGCCAGATGTCCGGGTTGCCCGCGAACCGCACGATCAGCACGACGAAGATCGGAAAGAACAGGTTGGCCGGGAACGCCGCCAGGAACTGCGCGACGGGCTGTGCGCGCCGCCCCCACTTTGGCCGCAATCCCAGCCATACCCCGATCGGCACCCAAACCAGCGTCGCCAGCGTCATCAGCACCACCACGCGCGTGAGCGTCAGGAGCCCGAGCCCGACGGCCTCGATCGGATCCGACCAAGCCAGCGTTCGCGACGCGAAGCTCGCGATCTGCCACACCGCCGCCGCGAGCGCCACGGCCAGCACGGCCAGGAACAACCCGTCGCCCAGGCGGGACGGCGCCTGACCAGTTGCCGCACGCGCCTTTGACTGGAACGAGAGCCGCAATCCGCCAAACGCGTCGAATATCGCACCGACCATACCCGACGCGGCGCGCAGCAGCCGGGTGCGGCGGAGCAGCCTGAGCACCCAGGGGTCCTCGACCTCCTCCGCCGCCGTCAGCTCAAAGCGGAACTTGCCGGACCACGCCACCAACGGACGGAACAGCAGCTGATCATAGGCCAAGATGACGACGAGCATGGCAAGGATCGCATACAGCACGGCGCCGATATCGCGTTGCTCCAGCGCGAGCGCTACGTAGCTGCCGATGCCGGGTAGCTTCCAGGTGGCGTCGCCCACGCTCACCGCCTCGCTCGCCACCACGAAGAACCAGCCGCCGGACATCGACATCATGGTGTTCCAGACTAGGCCCGGCATGGCGAACGGCACCTCAAGCCGCCAGAAACGCTGCCATGGGGTCAGCCGAAAGCTGCGGGTGGCCTCATCGAGGTCCGCCGGTACGGTCTTTAACGATTGATAAAGGCTGAACGCCATGTTCCAGGCCTGGCTGGTGAAGATGGCGAAGATGGCCGCAAGCTCGGCGCCCAGCACCTGGCCGGGGAACAGGCCCATGAAGAAGACGACCGTGAACGACAGGAAGCCCAGGATCGGCACGGATTGCAGGATGTCGAGGATCGGCACCAGGATCAGCCCGGCGCGCCGGCTTTTTGCCGCCCAGGTCGCATAGGTGAAGGTGAACAGCAGCGAACACACCAGGGCAGCAAACATGCGCAGCGTGGTGCGGACCGCATAGCCCGGCAGGAACCAGGGATCGAGCACGATGGTCGTCGCCTCTGGCGCATCAAGCGGCGCCAAGGTCCCGCGTGCAATGCCGGCCACATAGACCAGCGCGCCGAAGATGCAGACGCCGGCTACGATGTCGAACAGGTTGGGCAGACGGCGCACCGACGCGAAGGCTGGAAAGACGGTGTTGGGCATTCATGGCATCCTGCCGGGGAGGGTGGCAGTGCCATAGCCGGTTCGGCGCGGGGAGTCAGCACGGCGTCACATGTCAATCCGGAGACAGCCGGCACACCCAACGTTCCGATCAAACGCACGGCCAGGATCGCCACGGCCATGCCGCCGCCGGCTCAGAACCCGTTACCGATGCCATCCGTCGCAGATGCTGCGCTGATGGCTTCGGCTGGCTTGCGCGGTGTCACACTCTTGATTGGGTTCAAGGTGCCGGCAGCAGGTGTTGTCCCGCATTGTCCCAATCGTAGTGAGCAGCGCTCCTGACCCATTTGCGCCAACCTTCGAGGATTTCGTTTCGGCATATTCAGCCGCGAGGCGGCAGGCCGCGGCGGATATGCTGACGACAAATCCGACGATGCGCCGTGCCAGCAGCATAGCGGTCATGCCGCCCAGAATTAACGCAGCGCAGGTCCAAAGCAGCGTCTGGAACTTGGCATCCGCCACCTTGGCCTGAATGCGCTCCTGAAATTCGAGACCGTCCCTGGCGGCATGATCAATTAGCCGCTCGAGCCGCCGGTTCGCAACTTGGGCCAGTGCGTCTAGACGGACGCCGTCGTTAGGCCCTGCATCGGTCAAGCCGCCCGCTGCACGCCAGTCGGCGATGGCGGTGCTCGCGACGGCTGCTGCTTGCGCCGCTTGTGGTGTAGAGGCACCCTGGGTGATGGCCGCCAAGTTCTCATCCAGCATCGTCGACAGTGCGCTTATTCGCAGCGGCAGCTCGGCCTGGTCCGGGAACGCTCGGTGGCGGGCGACCGCAGCCTTGAGCGCGACGAAGCCGGCCGAAGCCGACCGAGCGTGGCCGATTGACATAAGGGCGTCATCAATCGCCTGGTCGGTCAGGTTTCCCAACGCGACAATATTACGGACGGCATAGGCGCCCAAGCTCGCCGTGACTAAGCTGATGCACAAAAGCGCCAGCAAGATCCCTCGCCGGACCGGCAGATGCAAAGCTGTCCGCATGCCTCCGGATACCGTCCGAGGTTTGGCCAGCGTGGTGAAATGCGCGAATGAGTTTGACATAACGGCATCATGCCTGAGAAACGTTACCGAAAGCTGAACGGACACCGGCGACATTTGCCGGTACGGCGCCCGTCGCCGGGCTCAGCCGCATGGCTGGGTATCAACCGCTCGACGGGTTATGATGGCAGCCTAGCCCGCAGTAGCTCTGACTGTGTCAGAGCTACTGCGGGCTAGCATTTGTTCGAGCGACCAATTTTGCCGCCCTGACCGGCAACGCAAGCGCGTTTCCAGCCAGGACGACATTGGTCTAACCCAAACGAGGCGCCGTTGGCCGACGATCCCTATACGCTGCTGGGCATTCCCCGGACCGCGACCGAGAAACAGGTCCGTGCGGCGTTCCTAAAGCTCGCCAAGACCAGCCATCCCGACGTCAATCCGGGAGACAAGCGCGCCGAAGAGCGTTTCAAGGCGATCTCCGGCGCGCACGACCTGCTTTCTGATCCAGTAAGGCGCGCCCGCTTCGACCGGGGCGAAATCGACGCGACCGGGCAGGAAGTCCCGCCGCGCGGCTACCGGCCCAGCGGCGCCTATCCTGGCGGCGACATGGAAGACATCCTGGCGGGCATGTTCAGCGGCCAGGGACGTGGCGGCCCGGCTCGGCCGCGCCGGGGCAGCGATCAGCGCTACACCCTCGTGGTCTCGTTCCTCGACGCCGCACGCGGCGCCAAGCAGCGGTTGGCGCTGCCCACCGGCGGCAACTTGGACGTTCAGGTGCCACCTGGGATCGAGAGCGGGCAGACGCTCCGCCTGCGCGGCAAAGGCAATCCCGGGGCCGCCGGCGGCCCAGCCGGCGACGCGCTGATCGAGGTCACCGTCGCGCCGCATCCGCTGTTCCGGCGGGACGGCCAGGATATCCACCTTGACTTGCCGATCACTATCAGCGAGGCCGTGCTCGGTGGGCGTGTCCCGGTGCCGACCGTCGCCGGCGCCGTCACGATGGCGATCCCGCCGGGTTCCGACAGCGGCACCAAGCTGCGGCTGCGCGGCAAGGGCATTCCGGAACACGGCAAGCAGCCGGCTGGGGACGCCTATGCAACGCTTCGCGTCATGGTTGGCCCAGCCGACGACGCGCTACGGAAGTTCCTGCAGGACTGGGCGCCGGGTCAGGCGTTCGATCCACGAAACGGGCTGCCCAGCGACTGACCGCCCGGCCCCCCGCCTGAGCCGATCAATTGGCGAATCACGCCCACGGAGTCGGCGCTGGCCCAATCAGCCGCGCCCTCCAGCCGCCCGCGCTCCTTGCCGGCGCGGTCGATCAGCAGCGTCGTGGGAATGCCGCGCACGCCTAACGCCCGGGCGGCGTCGCCGCGCTGGTCGAGCAGGATTGGCAGCGTTTGAATACCCTTCTCGCGGTAGAAGCGCTCGACCGGAGGTGCGCCGCCACGGTCGGAGGACAGCGTGAGCACCGCCACCATGTCGCCGGCGATCAACCGGGCCAAGGCGTCAAGCGCCGGCATCTCGGCCACGCAGGGCACGCACCAGGTAGCCCAAAGATTCAGCACGACCCCCTGCCCGGCATAGTCGGCCAGACTATGCACGGTGCCGTCGGCCGTGGTGAACCGGATATCCGGCACTGCGGCGCCATCCACGCGCTGCAGGTTGGAAAGGCCGGGCAACCCGGCGCCCGCTGCCCACAGTTTGCGCGGACTGGCCACCATCGGTAGGGTCAGGGCCGCCGCCAGCAGCGCGCGGCGCTTCATTGGGATCATGGTGCGTCCTTGAGTAGCAACACTGATATAGACGAGTTTGACACAGGGGCGACCCAGCCCATTGCAAATTCTGACGATACCCTGTGGAATGCCGAGGCCAACGCCCAGTGGGGCGGCCGGTTCGCGCGCGGGCCCTCGGTGATCATGCAAGACATCAACGCGTCCATCGGCTTCGACCGCAAGATGTGGCGCCAGGACATACGCGGCAGCCTGGCGCACGCGGCCATGCTGGCCCGCGCCGGGGTGATCGCGGCTGGCGACGAGGCAGCGATCCGTGCCGGCCTCGACGGCATCGCCGCCGAGATCGAGGCCGGGCGCTTCCCATTCGTGGACGAGCTCGAAGACATCCACATGAACATCGAGGCGCGGCTGACTGAGCGCATCGGCGAGGCCGGCAAGCGCCTGCACACCGGGCGCAGCCGCAACGACCAGGTCGCGACCGATTTTCGTCTGTGGGTGCGGGACGCGGTGGACGGGCTGGATCTGCAGGTGGCCGACGTGATGCGCGCGCTGGCCGACCGTGCGGCCGAGTTCGCGGCCGACCCGATGCCGGGCTTCACCCACCTGCAGACGGCGCAGCCGGTGACGTTCGGGCATCATCTGCTGGCCTATGTCGAGATGCTGGGCCGCGACCGCGGGCGGCTGGCCGACTGCCGCCGCCGGTTGAACGAGTGCCCGCTCGGGTCAGCGGCGCTTGCCGGCACCAGCTTCCCGATCGACCGTGCCCACACGGCCGCGACGCTGGGCTTCGACCGGCCCACCGCCAACTCGCTCGACGCTGTGTCGGACCGCGATTTCGCGCTCGAGTTCCTGGCGGCGGCGGCGATCTGCGGCATGCATCTGTCCCGCTTGGCGGAGGAGCTGGTGATCTGGTGCAGCGCGCCGTTCGGCTTCGTGCGGCTGTCGGACGCCTTCACGACGGGCAGCAGCATCATGCCGCAGAAGCGCAACCCGGACGCCGCCGAGCTCGCCCGCGCCAAGACCGGCCGCATCACCGGCGCGCTCGTGGCGCTGCTGATGGTGATGAAGGGCCTGCCGCTCGCCTACGCCAAGGACATGCAGGAGGACAAGGAGCCGGTGTTCGACGCCGCCGACGCGCTCGCGCTGTCATTGGCGGCGATCGGCGGCATGGTGCGGGACATGACGCCGGACCTCGCCCGCATGCGCGCGCTGGCCGGATCGGGGTTCGCGACGGCGACGGACCTGGCGGACTGGCTGGTGCGGGTGCTGCGGCTGCCGTTCCGCACGGCGCATCATGTGACGGGTCGCCTGGTCGCAGCGGCAGAGGCGCGCGGCGTGGGGCTCGCGGACCTCGACCTGCAGGCGATGCAGGCAATCGAGCCTGGGATCACCGCGGAGGTGTTCGGCGTGCTGACGGTCGACGCATCGGTGGCGAGCCGCACCAGCTTCGGCGGCACCGCGCCGGCGAACGTGGCTGCGCAGGCGGCACGCTGGCAGGCGGCGCTGCAATGAGGATTGCGTTGATGATTGCCCTCGTCCTGCTCGCGTCCTGCGGCAAGAAGGGTTCGCCGAGTCCGCCAGGCCCGGCCAACGAAGTAAGCTTCCCTCGCACCTATCCGTCCCGGTGACCATGGTCCATCCCGCCGTCCTCGCGCCCGACCCCGACCCGACGACCGCCGAGCTGATTGCCGCCCGGCCGCATCTGTCGATGCACGCCATGGACGGGCTGCTGATGGAGGGCGTGCCGCTCAACGCCGTCGCTGACCTCGTGGGCACGCCGACATGGGTGCTATCGGCCGGCAGCATCCGCGGGCGGCTGCTGGCGCTGCGCACCGCGTTCGCGGATGCGGGTCTGCCGGCGCGGGTTCACTATGCGGTGAAGGCCAACGACCATTTGGCCGTGCTGCGCATCATGGCGCAGGGCGCCGCCGGCGCCGATGTGGTGAGCGGAGGGGAGCTGCGGCGGGCACAGCTCGGCGGAATCGCGCCGAACCACATCGTGTTTTCCGGCGTCGGCAAGGCCGAGTGGGAGCTGCGGCTGGCGTTGGAGGCCGGCGTCGGCCAGATCAACGTCGAGAGCGCCGAGGAGCTGGAGATGCTGTCCGGCATCACGCACGGCATGGGATGCATCGCCCGGGTCGCGCTGCGCATCAACCCGGACGTCGACGCCGGCACCCACGCCAAGATCACAACTGGCCGCGCCGACAACAAGTTCGGCATAGCATACGGCGCAGCGGCCGGTCTGTATGCCCATGCGGCCGGCCTGCCCGGCATCGAGCCGATCGGGCTGGCGCTGCATATCGGCAGCCAGATCCTGTCCATGGCGCCCTACCGCGCCGCCTATTCCCGGACCGCCGAGCTGGTGCAGGCGCTGCGCGCGTCTGGCCATGCCGTGCGCATGGTCGATTGCGGCGGCGGGCTGGGGATCGGCTACCGCGACGAGCCCGCCGCATCACCTGCTGCCTTCGCCGGGGAGATTCGGGCGACGCTCGGCGGCATGGATCTGGCTCTGGCGATCGAGCCAGGCCGATGGCTGGTTGGTTCGGCGGGACTGCTGCTGACCTCGGTGGCCCTAGTGAAATCGACCGCTGCCCGGCGCTTCGTGGTGCTCGACGCCGCGATGAACGACCTGCTGCGGCCGGCGATGTACGAAGCCTGGCACGGCATCGTGCCGGTCTCGGCCATCGACGCGGTCCAGCCCGTGGCGGCGGCCGACGTCGTGGGGCCGGTGTGCGAGAGCGGCGACACTTTCGCCCGCGGCCGCGGCTTGCCGCCGCTTGCACGCAATGCCCGCTTGGCGATCCTGGACGCGGGCGCATATGGTTCGGTGATGAGCTCCACCTACAACGCACGGCCACTGGCCGCCGAGGTGCTGGTCGACGGCGAACGCTGGTCGGTGATCCGCGCGCGGCAGCCGATCGAAGCGTTGTGGGCCGGGGAAACCGTCCCGGACTGGCTCGGGTGACGGACCCGGTCACGGCAGCTGGCCGGGCGCTGAGCCGAAAGCGCGCGACCGCACGGCTGGTCTTGTGGTTCGAACAGCTTTGGCCCGCCATTTGGCCGGCGCTCGGCATACTCGGCGCCTATTCCTGCGCGGCGCTGCTGGATCTTCCAAGCATGCTGTCGCCCTGGTTGCGCCTGCTTTTGCTGTGCGCAGTGCTGCTCCTGGCCGCCGGGGCGCTGTGGCGCGGGTTGCGCCGGGTCCATGCGCCGACCGACGCCGCCGCCGACCGCCGCCTGGAGCGTGCGTCGGGCCTGCGTCACCGGCCGCTGGCTGCCCTCGCCGACCGGCCGGCGTCGCCGTCGGAGGAGGCCGCGGCGCTTTGGCAGATCCATCTGGCGCGGCTGGGTGCCCAAGTGCGTCGGCTTCGCGTCGGCCAACCACGGCCCGGCCTCCCGACCCAGGATAGTTGGGCACTGCGGGGTGCGGTGCTGCTGGGTTTGGGCGCAGCCTGGGTCGTGGCCGGGCCGGACGCCGGCGCCCGCATGATCCGCGGCTTCGTGCCCACGATCCCGCCCGGAGCGTCGGCGCCTGGCACGGTCGTGCAGGCCTGGATTACGCCGCCGGGCTATACCGGGCTGCCGCCGCAGTTCCTGCATCCCGAGAACACAGCGGTCTCTGCGCCGACCGGGTCGCACCTCACGGTCAGCGTCACCGGCGGCAGCGGCGATCCAAGCCTAGCGCTCGACGGCGTTACCGAACCGTTCCGGGCGTTGGACGGCGCAAGCTGGCAGGCGGAGCGCGATCTGGCTGCTAGCGGCACGCTGTCCGTGCAGCGCCGCGGCGTCGCGGCGGCGTCCTGGGCGTTGACGGTCATCCCCGATCGCCCGCCGACGGCCATGTTCACCGACCCGCCCGGCGCCGCGCTGTCGGGCGACCGGCCGACGCAGCAGACTCGGCTAGCCTGGCGGGCCGAGGACGATTACGGCGTCGCCGGCCTGCAGGCCGAGTTGCGCCTCCGTGCGCGTCTGAATGCGCCGCCTCTGCTGGCGCCCATCACGCTCGCCGGCGCGCCGAAGCGGGCGCAGGGTGCGCAGCTCCAGGATTTGACGGCGCATCCATGGGCCGGATTGCCCGTTTTGGCCCGGCTGGTGGCCCGGGACGCCCTCGGCCAGACCGGCTCAAGCCCGGATGCGGAGTTCGTGCTACCCGAGCGTCCGTTCCAAAACCCGCTGGCCCGCGCCTTGATCGCGGTGCGGCGCCAGCTCAGCCTGACGCCGGACGAACGGCAGCAAGCACAGCAATCGCTGGATGCGTTGGCGCTCGCGCCCGAGAATGCCGAAACCTCGATGGGATTGCTGCTGAACCTGCGCGCTGTCGGCTCGCTGTTGGTTCGCGGCCGGGGCGACGCTGCGGTGGACGAGGCGCAGTCGCGGCTTTGGGATCTGGCCTTGGCGCTGGAGGAAGGGGCGGCGGAGCGGACAGCCCGCGCGCTCGAGGCGGCACGGCAGGCGGCACGGGACGCCTTGGACGCCAACCGCGACACACCGGCCGAAAAGGCCGAGCTCGACCACCGCATGCAGGAGCTGCGGGAGGCGATCCAGCGCCATATGGAGGCGTTGGCCGAACAGGCGCGGCGAGATGGCACCGAGCTGCCCTATGACTCGACCGCGCCCAAGATGAACAGCCGCGACCTGGACCGCATGGCCGAGCAGATGCGTGACGCCGCCCGCGAGGGCCGGATGGACGATGCGCGCCAGCAGATGGCCGAGCTGGAGAAGCTGCTGGAGCAGCTGCAGAATGCCCGGCCCGAGCACGGCGAGGAGCAGGAGAAGAAGAACGCCGAGCGGCGGCAGCGCGGCCGGCAGCAGATGGACGCCGTGCAGGACATGGTCCGCCGCGAGGGCGGCCTACTGGACCGCAGCCAGGCACGCGCCACCGCCGAGCCGCGCCGCCCGCAGCCTAACCAAGCAGCGCCTAACCAAGCGGCGCCCAGCCAGGCAGCGCCGCCGGACTCCAGGGACAGCGACAGCCGCAGCCAAAAGGCGCTCCGCCGAGCGCTGGGCGAGCTGATGCAGCGGTTCGGCGACCTGACGGGCCAAATCCCGGCTCCGCTTGGCGAGGCCGACATGGCGATGCGGGAGGCCGGCCAGGCGCTGGCCGAGGGCCGGGACGCGGCGGCAGGCAACGCGCAAACCAAGGCAATCGAGGCCTTGCAGAAGGGCGGCAAGGAGATGGGCCAGCAGATGGCCCGGCAATTCGGCCCCGGCAAGGAACCAGGCGAGGGTGAGGAGGGCGAAGGCGGCGAACCCGGCCAGCTCGGCGAAGGCGGGCAGGACCCGTCCAATCGCGATGGCCAGAGCACGGGGTCTCGGCCCGGCGAAACCCCCGGACCCGGCCACCGGCGCACCGCGCGTCGCGATCCGATGGGGCGTCCGCTGCAGCAGGGCACCTCTGGCACCGACGAGAGCGGCGACGTCCGCGTGCCCGACCAGATGGAGCAGGCCCGCACACGGGCGATCCAGGACGAGCTGCGCCGTCGCGGCGCCGAACGGAGCCGTCCGCAGCCGGAACTGGACTACATCGATCGGCTGCTCAAGCCTTTCTGAAAGCCGCCGCTCGAGGCGATGTAGCCGCCGATCGCGACGAGCACCGACGCCAGCACAGTCGTTGCCGTGAACGGCGTCAGCCCGGCTGCGGTCAGCAACAACGTTGACAGCACCGGAGTCGCGAATGCGAGGGTGCCGAGCAGGCGAGGATCGCCACGCTTCATGCCGACATCCCAAAGGACAAAGGCGACGCCGACCGGTCCAACACCCAGCGCGACTATGGCGAGCCACGCTGCCGGGCTGGGCATGACCCATATGCCGGTTATGCCATGCAAGACGGCGGCGAGCAGCGCCGTCACGCCGCAGAAGCCGGCGACCGCACCCGACGGCACTATGGCGAAGCGCCGGGCCAGCACGGAATAGGTCGCCCATACAACGGCGCTGGCAGCGGCGAGACTATAGCCGGCCATGGCGCCGGCCGGGAACGCCGCCTTGCCGCCAAGCAGTGCGACGCACCCCGCCAACGCCAATGCCGTGCCCAGCGTATGCCGCCAAGTCAGCCGCATGCGCAGGATTGCCGCCGAGAGCAGTACCAGCAGCAGCGGCCAGGTATAGTTGATCAGGTTGGCCGTCGCAGCCGGAGCGCGGGCGAGCGACGCGAAATACAACGCGTGAAAGCCGAAGAGCCCGCCTACTCCATGCAGCCAAACCAACGGCGGCTGCCGAAGCTCGACAAGCCGCCGCCGCCCGGCCAGCCAAGCAATCCCCAGCATTGCCGAAACAGCAAAGCTGGTCGCGGTCAGTTGCAGCGGCGGCACCTCAGAGGCGGCGCGCGACAAGAGGGCCAGGAAGGCCCAGAGCCCGATCGCGCCGCATCCGGCCAGGGTCGCAGCCGGGGCTGCGCCCAAACCTAACGCTAGTACATGTGCTGCCCGCCGTTGATCGACAGCGTCGAGCCCGTGATGAAGTCGCCGTTGTCTGCTGTAAGGAATGCAACCCCGCGGGCGATATCCTCGGCGTGGCCCAGCCGGCCCATCGGGATGCGCGCGATGATCTTCGTCAGCACGTCCGGCGGCACCGCACGCACCATCTCAGTATCGACGTAGCCCGGCGCGATGGCGTTCACCGTGATGCCGAACCGCGCGCCCTCCTGGGCCAGCGCCTTGGTGAATCCGTGAATGCCCGACTTGGCGGCGGCGTAGTTCACCTGGCCGTACTGGCCTGCCTGGCCGTTGATGCTGCCGATGTTCACCACCCGGCCGAACTTCGCCGCGCGCATGCCGTCGAACGTCAGCTTGCACAGGTTGAAGCAGCTGCCGAGGTTGGTGTCGATCACCGCATCCCACATGTCGCGGGTCATGCGGGCCATGGTTGTGTCGCGTGTGATGCCGGCGTTGTTGACCAGGATCTCGATCGGGCCATGCTCGCCCTGGATCTTGGCGACCGCCGCTTCGCACGCCGCGTAATCGCCGGCGTCGAACTTGATATGCGGGATGCCGGTCTCATTCGTGAACGCGGCGGCGGCGGCGTCATTGCCGGCATAGCTCGCGACCACTGTCCGCCCGGCCGCTTTCAGCGCCGTGCTGATGGCCGCCCCAATCCCGCGTGTGCCGCCCGTAACGAGTGCTACTCGTGCCATTGCTTGTCCTCCCCTAGCTTAAGCGGCGCCATATTCGCCGCTTTGCCAGGGGAGTGCTAGACTAGGCCCTCAACGTTCCAGGCACATGGCAACGCCCATGCCGCCGCCGATGCAGAGCGTGGCCAAGCCTTTCTTCGCGTCGCGCTTCTGCATTTCGTGCAGCAGCGTCACCAGCACGCGGGCGCCCGACGCGCCGATCGGATGGCCGATGGCGATGGCACCACCGTTCACATTCACTTTACCAGCATCCCAACCCATGTCCTTGTTCACGGCGCAGGCCTGGGCGGCGAAGGCCTCGTTGGCCTCGATCAGGTCGAGGTCGGCTGCGGTCCAACCGGCGCGCTGCAGCGCCTTGCGGCTGGAGGGGATCGGGCCGGTCCCCATCACGGCCGGGTCGACGCCTGCGGTGGCGAAGCTCGCGATGCGGGCGAGCGGGGTAAGCCCACGGCGCGCTGCCTCGCTGGCGGACATCACCACCAGGGCGGCAGCGCCGTCATTGATGCCGCTGGCGTTGCCGGCCGTCACGGTGCCGTCCTTCGAGAACGCCGGGCGCAGCTTCGCCATCATCTCGGGCGTGCTGTCGTGCCGGATATACTCGTCATCGGCCACGACGGTGTCGCCCTTGCGGCCCTTGATCGTCACCGGCGCGATCTCGTCCTTGAACCGCCCGGACTTCTGCGCGGCGGAGGCCCTTTGCTGGCTCCCTGCCGCGAACTCATCCTGCTGCGGACGGGTAATCTGGAATGCGGTCGCCACGTTCTCCGCCGTGGTGCCCATGTGGTAGCCGTTGAAGGCGTCCCACAGGCCGTCCTTGATCATGGTGTCGATCAGGCCGAGGTCGCCCATCTTGGTCCCGGCCCGCAGATAGGCGGCGTGGGCGGACTGGCTCATGCTCTCCTGCCCGCCGGCCACGACGATGGCGCTCTCGCCGGTGCGGATCTGCTGCGCCGCGAGCGCCACGGTGCGCAGGCCCGAGCCGCAAACCTGGTTGATGCCGAATGCCGTCTTGTCGTCCGGGATGCCGGCGGCGCGGGCAGCCTGTCGGGCCGGGTTCTGGCCCTGCGCGGCCGTGAGCACCTGGCCCAGGATCACCTCGTCCACATCGGCCGGGTCCATGCCGATCCGCTGCATCGCCGCCTGCAGCGCGACGGTGCCCAGCACATGGGCGGGAACCGAGGCGAAGGCCCCATTGAAGCTGCCCACCGGGGTGCGGGCGGCAGATACGATGACGACGTCTTCCATTATTTCTTACTCCCTTGGTTCGTATAAGGTAGGCGTTCACAAGCCGCGCAGCCAGTCCAGCAATGGCTCCCATAGGACCGGCCGAGCCCGAGGGCCGGCTGCCATCCCGATATGCCCGGCAGCCGGCTGGTGCAAGACGGCGTCTGGAATAAGCTGCGCGAGCGGCACGGCGCTTTCAGGCGGGACGATACGGTCGCGGCCTGGCGCGGCCACGAAGGTCGGCATCGCCAACGCTCGGGGGTCAACAACCGCGCCGGCGACCCGCCATGTCCCGCGGCCCGTGGAGTTGCCGCCGTACCATCCCGCCAGAGCTTCCCGCGCGACCGGGGCAACGAGCGGCACGCCGTCGTTCAGCCAGTCCTCCAGGGCCACGAACATCAGCGCGGCGGGACTGGCCTGGTCCATGCGGCCAAACGCGCGATACTTTGCGGCGATGCTTCCAGGGTCCGGCAGGGCAAACAGCGCCTGCAGGATGTCGATGGGGAGGGTGCCGGTCGCGGCCAGCAGCGGTTCGAAGGCCGGCAGCGCTTCGGCGAGGCGCTTGGCCTGCGCGGCGTCAGCGGCATGGAAGTCCCACGGCGTCGCCAGCAGCGCCAGCGCATGCACCAGGTCCGGCCGGCGCAGCGCCGCCGCCAGCGTCAGCAGCCCGCCCATGCAGTAACCGGCCAGTACGACCGGCTGTCCAACCGCGAGTATCGCCCGCTCCAGCCGTCCCGCGATGTAGTCTGTGAGGCTGAACCCACGCTCCAGCGATCCAGGCCAGCCCCAGTCGAGCAGCAGCGGGCGCACGCCCTGCCCGGCCAGCCAGCGCATCATCGATCGGCCCGGCGCGACGTCGAGCACATAGGCCCGGTTGACCAGGCTCGGCACGAACAGGACAGCCGGGTCTGCCGCATCGCCATAGTCGAGCAATGTCGATCCGCCCTCCTGCCAAAGGCTGGGCGGGTCCGGCATGTCACGCTGCCAGGGGTGCCGACGATAGGCGGCGATGCCGGCAATCAGGGAGCGGTCAAGGCCTACCGGTGTCGGTAGCAGATCCTGGGACGGGTCCGGCGAACTGGCCGTCGATCCTGGCATCAGGTGCATCAGCAGCGGCCGGGGTCCGCGGCGGCGATATGGGCCGGGCGCATCGGTCCGCCGCATCAGCCGCGAGCCGTACCAAGGCCGCCTGGGCCTGGGCGGCCCATTGCACCGTCATACGCTGTGATATCTCGAGCACCTCCCGATCGATGGCGATGGCCGCCCGCTCGCTTTGCCAGATCGTGATCCAGTCGGCCGCCAGTGCCGGGTCGGTTGGTTCGACCGGGTGATTTGCCATCGGTGTTGTCCATGCTGAGGCCGTGATAAACGCAATCGCCAAATTCGCCGAATGCTGCAACCGCGTGATACACTGGGAGCAGCGCTGCAATCGAGGACTCCATGCCCCAATATGCCTTGCCGAACTACTCGCCCGCTGGTTCGGAGACGTCCAGTTTAGCGTCAACGCCCCAGCAGCCTCCGGTGGTGGTCAAAAAATACGCGAACCGACGACTGTATAACACCGAGACGTCCAGCTACATCACGCTTGACAATCTCGCCGACATGATACGCGCCGGCCGCGATTTCATTGTCTATGACGCGAAGTCGGGGGAAGACATCACACGGGGCGTGCTGACGCAGATCATTGTCGAGGAGGAAAGCAAAGGCACCTCGATGCTGCCGACGGCGTTCTTGCGCCAGTTGATCGGCTTTTACGGCGGCAGCCTGCAAGGCGTGGTGCCGCGATATCTCGAACAGGCGATGTCGACCTTCGCGCGCCAGCAGCAGCAGTTGCGCCAAGTGGTGCAGCAGACATTCAGCCCGTTCATGCCGGTCGGCGTCGAGCAGATGAGTCGGCAGAACGTGGCGATGATCGAACGTGCGATGAGCATGTTCAATCCATTCCACCGCGGCAGCGAGCCATTGCCGCCCAGCCATGAGACGCAGCCAGCGGTTGACCCTGCGTCGCCGCGGGTGGAGCACGGCGCTGATCCGCACGAGGTCGAACGGCTGCAGCGCGAGATCGAAAGCCTTCGCACCCAGCTCGCGGTTGCCCGTGCCGAGACGGTGATGGCGCCTACGCCGGCTGTGCCCAATCCTGCGCCAGCAGCCGCGTCGCCGACGGAGTCAAGTGTCGCTGCGAAGTCGACGGCGGCCGCGCCGCTGCGGACGGTACGGCGCGAACGTATTGCGAAATCCAAGACCACGCCGGACAAGATGAATAATTGTTAACGTTCCGAACTATAACCGGGTAAAAAATCACGGTGTGTTGACGTTTTGCGTGATTATGGTGGTGCCGCTTTCGCCCGAATCGGTGTAAGTGTTAATTTATCAATGCGTGGGGCGAATTTGTGAGTGCCAAACAGAGTTCAGAGATGGTCGCAAGCGACGAAGAGTCGGCCCCCCAGAGCGTCGTGCCGGCCCGAGCAAGCATCGCGGACCACCATGCCGGAGCCCGTATCCGCGAACGCCGTGTGATGCTTGGGCTGTCGCAGCAACAGCTCGCCCAAATGATTGGCGTGACGTATCAACAGGCTCACAAATATGAGCGCGGCCTGAACCGGATTTCGGCCGGACGGCTTTATGAGATCGCGCTGGTGCTGAATGTTCCGGTAAGCTGGTTCTTCGAGGGGCTGGACACTGAAACGCCGGCCACTGAGCTTTCGCATCGGCAGCGCATGTGCCTGGAGTTGGCGCGCAATTTCGCCGCGATCGACAATCACAAGCATCAAGAGGCGCTAAGCCAGATGGCACGCGCCCTCGCTGCGCAGTCGACGGCCGAGTCTTCGGGGTCTGGCGAGCAGTAAGCTGACGCCGCCAGCCGCACGGCATTCTACCATCCAGAGTCAAGGCGGCGGGCTTGGGCCGGTCCACTCCAGTGCCGGAAGCCGCAGCAGCGCGAATGGACCGGCGTATAGGATACCGGCCTCGATCCGCACAGCCACATCGGCGCCTGCGTCCGGCGACGGAGCCGCGAGCAGATCGAGCACCGCTTTTGCTGCTTTCGCCGAGCGCGTCGGGATGCTGCCCGCTGCAACCAGGCCATCAATGCCCGCGGTATAGCCAATAGCGTGCACGACCCCGTCCAGCCTTGGCTGCAGCGCGGCGTCGAGCCAGAACGCCGCCCGGCCGGACGCCGTCATCCCAGCTGTCGTCAGCCGAGACAGCGTCAGGCGCAGGGAACCGCCAGCGGCTTGCCATGTAGCGGCAGCAGAACGAGGGCTGTCAGCCAGGAAGATTGACGGCGTGGCATCCGCCCGCAGGTCGAGTTCGCCGATCGGCGGGCCCAGCATCCCACGCCCTTCGAGCAACTTGAGATGCCGGGCCGTGAGCGTTAGGGATGCTGGCCCGATCCTTGCTTGGAATGCCTCCGCCTCGAATGAGTGCGCGACGCGGATGCCTGCCCCTGTCAGGACGGCGCCGTCGCCCGACATCTCGGTCAGCATCTCGCCGGTTACCACCTGGTATTCTGGGCCGCCGCCAAACCGGAGACTATGACCGGTGGAGCGCAAAATGAGCGGGCCCGGATGCACCAGCGTCGTTTCAGCGACCAGAGTCGCGGCTCGTAAGGTCATCCCGTTTGCCGCGATCGACATGGGCCCGACTGCTACGCCTACTCGCTGCGGCCAGCCCCAGTAACGTGTCGGTCCAAGTGCGATCTGCAAGCCAAGACGACGCAATATACTCGCTTGTTGCTCGACCATTGCGCTTAGGCGGCCGGCGGATTGCCACCAGGCCGCGCCGTGCGAGGCGACGCAAGCCACTCCTACTAGGCAGAGCACGCGGGCAGTACGCCGTTGCAACAAACCCATTCCTGACATTTATTAACTCGGAGGAATTGACAATTCTACTCGGGTCGCGCGCTGACGACGGTTCATCCACAGCGGCGGGCGCTGGAGCGTCAGCTAATACGACGTTCAATGGGTTTAGAATCTAGCATGCAATGTACGTCCTATGGCGAATTTCATTTCTTATTTGATTATAATACGTTGTAGGAACAAGCTATCATTCGCGTTCCATCCAGCCGTTTGTGCCGGGATCGCTGAACTGTCACAAATGCTCGATAGATGAGTATGTTGAGCCGTCAAATGGGCTCAATCGAGTGATGCCGCTTTCACCTTATACACAGATTTATCCACAAGGCTGATTGCCATCTCGGCCTCCCGCCAGCGCTCCCGCAACGTCGCGATCAGAGCCGCCTGCGGCAACCCCGCTGGGATCGGCGGGCCGACCATGATGTGTATCATGCCGGGGGTCTTGCAAAATGCGCGCCTGCCCCAGAGTAGGCCAGAATCTGTCGCCACTGGGATGACCGGCAATCCGGTTCGCGCTGCCAATGCGGCGATGCCGGGCCGCAACTCGGCCTCGACGCCCGGCGCGACCCGAGTGCCCTCTGGAAAGATCACGATCTGGCGGCTATCCGCCTTGGCACGGTCTGCACCATGCAGCAGGCTTCGAACTGCACTGAACGAGGCGCCACGATCGACGGGAATTTGCCCGGCGGGAACCAGAAGCGAGCCGAATAGCGGAACGCGCGCCAGTTCGGCCTTGAAGACATAGGCCGCCCGCGGCATCAGACGAAGCCAGATCAAAGTGTCGAAGGCCGATTGGTGCTGTGACGCGATCAGTGCCGCGCCTTGCATCGGCAGGTGCTCCCGCCCCAGCACGACGACACGGATTCCGCAAAGCGCCGCCGCGCCAGCCAGCACCAGCCCGGCCCAGCTTTGCGCCACCCAGAGCGCATGCCGGCGTGCAAACCAGCGGACCGGCGCGCCGAGCAGCCCCATCGCGAGCGTCACGGCAAAGAACCAGATATTGAACAGCAGGGATCGCAGCCAGATCATGGCGCGTCGCCAGTGCGTGGCTCGTTACTTCGAAACATCCAGCCCAAGCCGAGCTGGACGACCAGCAGCTTGTCATACTCGACCGCCAGCGTGTGGACCCGCGATGCCCCGCGCAGCGCCGCGGGCTGGACCGGAGCCGGCAACAGCTGCACCTCTGGCAAAACGCGACGGAGTTCCAGGAGCGCTCGCGGCATATGATAGCCCGCCGTCACGACAATCAGCCGCCTTATATCGTGCGCCCGCGACCAGCGAGCGGTTTCAGCAGCATTGCCCGCCGTACTCTGGGCAACGCGGCCCAGTGTCACCCGGGCTGCCTGTTCCGCGTCGAGCGGCACCCGGCGGTCGAGGGCGGCGAGGTCGGCCCCACGCGCCACGCCAGACACCAGCAGCAGCAGCGGCGCGCGCCCATCCGCCAGCAGGCACAGCGCCCGCTCGATGCGGTCCGCCCCGCCCGTCAGGACGACGATCCCGTCGGCGGCGTCGGGCGCCTCGCCCACCTGCCCTGCAGCGCCGTTGAACATGGTAAACCCCACTCCCCAAGCCGCGCCGCCGCCGATGAATACGACGCTGATCGCGGTTAAACCGAGTCGGAGCCATCGCCGCCACCATGGCTCCGTCATGGCAGCCGCCGGAGCCATCGGCGCACGGTGCCCTGCGCGGTCAGCCAACCAATCGCCGCCGCGATGAGCGGCAAGGCTGGTAAAGATAGCCACAGCTCCGGCGGCAAGTCCGCGGCAAGGTCCGCAGCGCCATTCCACTCGAACTGACCCGTAAACGGTGCCGCGAGCCCTGCCAAGCCGAGCAGCACCGGCAGCGCAGCGAACGCGCCAATGCCGGCGCCGGCCGTCGCCAGCAATGTAGCCCGGCGTGCGAATCGCCCGGCGATGTAGCTGTCGGTGGCACCCAAACCATGCACGATCTCGATTGCGTCACGCCGGGCAGATAATCCCGCACGGGTGGCGACGGCAATGACCGCGACGGCCACGAACGCCACCACCGCGAGCGCCAGGCCGGCACAAGCCTGCAGACTGCGGGCGAGCACCGCGAGGCGGCGGCTCCAGATGTCGTGACTCTCCAGCAGCGTGCCTGGGACCGCCGTTTCTATCCGTGTCGCGAGCCGCCCGGTGTCGAGGCTGGGATCGGACAGCCGCACCTCGATCACGGCTGGCAAAGACAGCGCAATCCGACCGGACCCGCTGCCGAGCCATGGGCGCAGCAGAGTGGCGAGTTCGTCGTCGCTGAGCGGACGCACCGAAGCGACGCCGGGCGTGCCGCGCAACAGGGCCAGCACCCGGTCCAGGCGCACGCCGCCTTCCGCCGCGGCTGTCGTGGGTTGCGGCACTTGCACGGTCAGCACCGACCCGGCACCTGCCTGCCAGTGCCGCGCCAGGGCACTCGCAGCCACCGTACCCGCCAACGCGAGTGCCGCCAGGAACGCCATTGCCGCCACCAGCGACGGCAGCAGCCGATCGGACAAGGCGCGCCGCAGCCCGAGGTCGTCGAAGCGGGCCGGCCGCAGCAGAGCCGCCGTCCGCTTGTCCAGCCGCGCGGTCCTAGTCATCACGGATCAGGTGCCCATCGGCGAGCCGGAGCGTATGGGCCGGGTGCCGGCCGACCAGCCCAGCATTGTGCGTCGCGACCACGACGGTGGTGCCCAAACGGTTCATCTCGTCGAGCAGCTGCATCAAGCGTTCGGCCTGGAGCTCGTCCAGGTTGCCGGTGGGCTCGTCGGCCAGCAGCAGCAACGGCCGGGCGACGACGGCGCGGGCGATCGCAACCCGCTGCTGCTCGCCGCCGGACAGCTCGGCCGGACGCGACTGCAGCTTCTTCGACAGACCAACCCAACTCAGCAACTCGACCGCATCGACGCGAATTTGCCCCTCGGGCCGGCCGGCGAGCCGTAGCGGCAGGGCGACGTTGTCGAATGCCGATAGATGCGGCAGCAGGCGGAAATCTTGGAAGACCATGCCGATGCGCCGGCGCAGCACCGGCAGTCGGATGCGCCCTACGGCGCCGATATCCTGGCCGAGCAGGGTCAGGCGACCCTGGGTGGGCCGTACCGCGAGATGCAGCAACCTGAGCAAGCTGGTCTTTCCCGCGCCGGAAGGGCCGAGCAGCCAGCGAAACCCACCTTCCGGGATGCTGAACGACAGGCCATGCAGCACCACATTGGTGTTGCGGACCGGACCGTATTCCAGGCCGACCCCATCCAGGCGTACCATCCGCCGCCCTCCTTTAACCTATCGCATCGATCCGAGCCGCCTGCGTTCCGGCCGGCCTGTAGGCTCTGTTCGCATCCCTGGCCCGGGAGTATCACAATCCCATGAGGATAGTCTGCCCGTCCTGCTCAGCAGCTTTCGAGGTGCCCAAAACGCGGCTGGCGCCGGGGCAAGCCGTGCGCTGCGCCCGATGCGGCACGGACTGGACGCCGCTCGCCGCGCCTGAACCGGCTAAGGTGGCCCAGTCTGGGGTGGCCCAGTCTGGGGTGGCCCAATCTACGGTAGCACAGTCTGAGGTGGCGCAGTCCGAGCAGCCGCCCGAACGGCCCCTGCCCTCGCGCAACCCGGAACCCGTCACCTTCACCAAGTCGGCTGTGCTGGCAGCCCCGCGGCGCACCCTGCTAGCGCCGCTTCTCAACCGCCTCAACCTTACATTGATGGCTGAGCCGGCGCTTATCGCCGGCTGGACGGTGAGCATCGCGGTCCTGCTCGCGTTGGTTTGGGCGGCAGTGACCTGGCGTAGCGATGTCATGCACGCCTGGCCACCGAGCGAGCGGCTCTACACTACGCTTGGCTTGGCTGCCAAGCGTTAAGCAACCTCAGGGTAGCGGCGGTGCCGACTGGGCGATTTCCGGACGCTGTTCCATGGCGGCATACCATTGCGCGAGCTTGCCGCGGCTGTCGCGCCATGCGTCGTCGGCGAAGCGAAGGTCTAAGTAGCCCAGGGCGCAGGCAACGGTTATGGAGCCGATGTCGAGGTGATTGGCCGGCGGTTCCGCCTGCAGGAGATCGAGTGCGCGAATGACCACCGCTTGTTGCCGGGCCATGGCGGCGTCCCGCGCAGCCTCGCGTGGCCGGGCCATGTCCTGGCGGCGCAGCACGGCTGCGTCCATGATGCCGTCGCCGATCGCTTGCAGCTTGAGGACGCGCCAGCGTGCCGGGCCGGGCGGCGGAAACAGCGAACCGCCGCCCACGGCGTCCAGGTACTCGCAGATAACTGGGCTGTCGAACAGCGCGAACCCATCCTGGGTCACCAAGCAAGGCACCTTGGAGAGTGGGTTGTCCGCCAGCAGATCGGGCGGGGATACGTGCGGGTTGGTTTCGACCAGGGTGATCTGATCCCGATTGCCGCAGGCAATGGCGCAAGCGATGACCTTGCGAACATACGGGCTGGTAGCGGAGTAGTATAGTCTCAACGGAAGCTGTCCTTCTGTGAGCGCAGGCTGGCCAGAGCCGCGACGTCGGGGGCTCGCAGGAACGGATTTTCCGCGAGTTCGTCCGATAGACGGCTGGGAATGGTCGGCTGTCCGTCGGCGCGCAGGCGGTCCACTTGGGCGGCGCGGGCGCGCAGTGCGGCATTGCCGCCGTCGACATGGAGGGCGAAGCGCGCGTTGCTTTGGGTATATTCGTGGCCGCAGCAGACCAGCGTGTCCGCGGGCAGGTCAGCGAGCTTATGCAGGCTTGCGTGCATGTCGGCGGCGGTACCTTCCAGCAGACGGCCACAGCCTAGGCTGAACAGCGTGTCGCCGCAGATCAGCACGTGGTTATCGCCGCCAAAGAACGCGATATGGCCCAGCGTATGGCCGGGCGTGTCAATGACCCTCAGGCTGCTGTGGCCCAGCGCCACTTCGTCCCCTTCGGCCACCGCGCGGTCCAGCCGCGGCAGGCGGCGCGCGTCGGCTGCCGCGCCGACCACCGGACAGCCATAGCGGGCACGGACGGCATCGGTTCCGGCTACGTGGTCACCATGATGATGAGTGAGCAGTATCATGTCCAAACGACCGCCGGCCGCGTCGATGGCCGCGATGCAGGCGTCTGCGTCGGCGGGATCGACGAAGGCGGTCGTGCCTGTGGCCTCATCGCGCAGTAACCACGCATAGTTGTCGGACAGGATAGGGACGGCTTGGGCGGATAGGGTCATCTGCGGCTCCGCTGCGGATGGGCGCACCGTGTCGCACCTCAGGTCCCAGATCAAGCCAGCGGGCGATGAGCAAGTAGGAAAGCGCGTGGCGGGCACTGTGCTATACAGCCGCAATGACGGCAGACGCGCATACTGCGGCGGAGTTCTATGCGACGGCGCGCGGCGCGGTCGCGTCCCGCCTGATTCGGAACCGGCTTGCGGTGGTTTGGCCGGATCTGTCCGGCTGCGCCGTGCTGGGCGTGGGCTACGCTGCGCCCTATCTACGGCATTGGCGCGACAGCGCGACGCGATGCATCGCCGCCACCCCGGCGCAGATCGGCGTGGCGCGCTGGCCCGCCGGCAGCCCCAATCTCACCTGCACGATCGAGGAGGACAGCCTGCCGTTTCCCGATCTTTGCTTCGATCGTATTTTGCTGGTCCATGGCTTGGAGGCTGCCGAGAACGCGCGCCGCATGCTGCGGGAGATTTGGCGTGTGCTGAAGGATGATGGCCGCCTGCTGGTGGTGGCGCCGAATCGTGTGGGCTTGTGGGCGCATGTCGAGAGCACGCCGTTCGGCCATGGTCAGCCGTACTCACCTGGCCAGATTGGCCGCCTGCTGGCCGCCAGCCTATTCCGCATCGAACAGCGCGACACCGCACTTTATCTTCCGCCCGCCAGCCTGCGGATTATGCTCCGCAGCGCGCGGATTTGGGAGCATGGCGGACGGCGTGTCATGCCCAAGCTGGCGGGCGTCACCATCACTGAGGCGGTAAAGGACGTTTATGCCGCGCTGCCGGTTCAGCGCGCCCGGCGACGGCGGCTCGTGTTCAGCCAAACTGCTTAGGTTATCGGCATTCATGATATACCCCGACTCCTTGAGAATTCGGCCCCGCCCCCTTGCCAAGCGGGTCCGAGTTGGACTCTACCGGCCCGATGATCCGACCTGAGTTCCTGGACAGCGTATCGCGGCAAGACCTGATCGAACTGGCTCGGGACGGGTCGGCCGCGCATCGTCTGGCGCGACGCGCGAACGCGCTGGTGCTGCTGGACCAGGGCATGAGTTGCGAGGCGATC
>JAABUR0100000817.1_pt1 | contig 62166 bp, 21 predicted proteins | sample 5560091 | NCBI WGS metagenome assembly JAABUR01 (sample SAMN10711879, study PRJNA513375) | rock metagenome | isolation source: Antarctica rocks | place: Antarctica: Victoria Land, University Valley sud
TATAACCTATCTATATAATTACTATAAAATAGTAAGTATCTTATAAGGCCTTATTTCTTTATTCTTACTTAAAGTTTCTACTTTTATATTCTATTTAGTTTTTCTACTTCTTATTCTAAAATATTATAATCTTAAGTCGCTTAAATATTAGGGGTTTATACTATTAGTTATTCTATTATTTTATATTATTTTATATATTAGAGCTATAAAATATACCTAAGTATTATATCTACTAGTCTTATAATATTCCTATTATATATTATTAACCTCGTCTTTATTAAACTCCTTATTTACTTTTATATAAAAATCCTTAATAGTATTTCTCCTTTACTTACTATTATTATTATTACTTTTAGAGTCTCTATTATTACTTACTTAATTTATATCCTTAATACTATTAAGCCTATTAATATATAATCATACTATACTTATAACCTCTCTATTAGATATTTAGGGATAGCTTAGTATATTATTATTTATAAGGATAGTAAGACTAATTTTACTAGTAATATTTTTTAATATTTTTTAATATTTTTTCTATCTCTTTATTTAGGTACTATTAATATAAGACTTAATTTATATAAAGTATTTAAATAAGGTCTTCCTAGGCCCTTATTTACTTTTATAATAAAGTTATAAAGGCTTATAACTCCTTATAAAGTATATTTAATATATTATAAATCTATTATATTCCTTTAATTAAATATTTAAGTTTTATATTAATATTAAGTTATTATTTATAAATAAGTTCTAGCTTCTTAATTAAGGCTAGGTCTTAAGTACTAGTTATTATAAATATATTAATATTAGTAAGTAGAAGGGCTTAAGTACTACTTATTAATATAAGCCTATTAATACTTATAAGTATTATTATTAGAGTTATTATATTATAAGATTTAAAGAATTTTAAACTTTACTTTATAAAATTAATTAAAATAGTAGTTATATCTTAAGTTAGATAAGACCTTTATACTTATTTAAGTCTTTACCTATCCTTTTATAACTTTATCCCCCTATTCTATTTTTTATTCTACTATTATAGTTATTATAATTAATAGATAGTACTATTAGTAGAGTTAGCTTTATCCTTAAGATTACTCCTAATATTAATATTACTCTAATAGCTAGTATTACTTTAATATTAAGGACTTAGGCTTTACTACTAACGGGGGGAACCTTTTAATATAATACTTATACTAGAGGGTAATAGTAATATTATTATAAATAAGAGTAAGATATATAAGCATTTTAAAGAGGAGTCTTATTTATTATTTTCGTTATAAGAAGGAATTTTATTAAAACTAATATTCTTTATTTCCCTTATAACCTTTTTACCTTAGTAAGTAGAGAGTATATCTTATTTAATATTATAATCTTATGTTTTCTCTTTTTTATCTTTTATATCTTACTTTTTTTATATTTTCTAGCCTAAACTTTATTAGCTATTAGTTACTATTAATTTAATACTTATATAAGGTTATTATTAGTTATTATATACTTAAATCTCCTATTATATTCCTTCTCATATTTATATTATTTAAGTAGTATTACTACCTTTTATTAATAATTATTCTAAGATTAGGAGTAATAGGTATATATCTTAAAATCCTATTATATATCCTTCTACTATAAATTTATACTAGAAAGTCTATATATACCTACTTTAATAAATATATAAATTATAAGTATTATTATCTCTTTAATATTAAGAAGTATTCCTTTATATATACTTTATCCCTTCTACTTATCTCTCTTATACTTCTTATTATAACTATTTAATTATAAGATATCTAAGCTCCTAGTCCCTCTTCTCTTATACCTCCCTATATATTATAATAGTTTTATATTATATAACCTAGCTTTCCTATAGCCTTTCTCTTTATAAGGGGACTTCCGTAGGGTAGGTTAGAAGGAATATAAGGGAAGGATATTATTATTATTAAGAGGTTCCTAGGGTATAAGAGGTATATTTATATAAAAGCTAGTAATAATATCTTTTTACTAATTATATAGATATATAGTAATTATATATTTATTATACTATATTAAGATCTTTAGTTATAAAGATATAAAAGGAGGATCTAGCGTACTAGTAATAATAATAGTAAAGGTACTAGTACTTAGGATATCCTTAGAAGACTTTAAGGTATACCTAGGAGGTATATAATAACTATTAATAATAGTAGAGGAAGGTTATAAGAGGGATAGAATAGATATAAATATAAGTAAGTAATAAATTAATTATAAAGGATATTAGAATAATAGCCTAATTAGGTTATTATTTATATTAAATTAATAAATTAATAATTAAATTACTAAGTTAATAATTTATATAATTAGTAAATCCTATAGCCTAATATAACTATTAACTATTAAATAATATTAAATAATCGCTTAAAATCGGGACTACAAAACCTGTCTAATCTAACGAAATTATCAACACCGATAACTCCTTCCAAGCCATGAGTTCAAGCATACGCTTTACGACATGGCATTTTATCTAGCACATTGTCAGAGGAGTCTTCCATGCGATCCCTCCAAGTGTACATCGCTCCAGTTTCTGATATTGTCAAATTATTCGGAACGCTTTTTGATGAGGTTAGCGAACGTCCACATGGCGGTAGACAACATGACAGAGACTGATGAGCAAATCAGGATTTTGACAAGGATACTGAATTCCATCTCAACGTCACGCGCGATCCGAGTTTTCTCTGCTCTGCCGCAGGACAAATAGTAACGTGCTTGTAGCTACAGGCCAAGTATGAAGTAACCGTATGGGGAAAAGATTGGACATGAGTATATAGAGCTTCATCCTGGGAATCAAGAAACATATAACCAGCCATCTTTCCCTCAATGCGCTTCACCAAATAAGCCTCGGGTTGTACTGGTGAAGCTTACTATCCAACCTGCAGCGTTGCCTCGATTGTGTTCTGCAGATTTCCCTCACCAGACCAGATCGTCTTGATGGTCAAGCCGGCTCTCCCAAGCAAACACTCCCATTGAAGCCGCGTCCGTTCCATACCTCCAAAGCTCATCATATTGATGTCCTGCAACGCTACATGTCGCGGTGCGCCCATTTCCGGTACCACGGTGTCCGTGATCAAAAGTCGAGAGCGAGGACCCATTGCTTGAACCGTAGTTTTAAGAATTGCAAGCGCGACGTCGTCGGACCAGTCATGGAAGATGCGGCGGAAATAATAGATCAGGGCTCCTACAATCCCAATTGTTGCCCACCATCAGCCGGGCTCTATTCTCACGACGAGGAGTGAAAAAGCAGGAACAAATGACAAGGGTTTCCATGTCTTTACCTTCAATCGGCTGACATTCAAAAAACGATGCAGCTATAGGCTCAATGAAGCCGGGCAGTCCACTAGCTTGCGCATCTTCAATGACATCCTGCACATCCTGCAGTACCATCCTTCCCTTCAACATCGGAAAAGCCGCCTTGATCGCCTCCAGCACCTGGCCTTTACCTCCACCCACATCCACAATCAGCACATCCCCTTCTCCTACCTCCTCTCTCCCAATCTCCGCATCGAAAGGATATGGTCCCGCGCTTCTCGCCGCACCGCCAACTGTAGCCAAGGATTGCATGCCGCTATTAAAGACTTTCGTTCTTTCGGGCTTCTCCTTCAAATATTCCCAAAACCCGAGAGAGGTATGGTGACCGTATTGAAAAGCGCTGTTGTTATAGTCGATTGGATTTTGGTACTTGGTGGAGGCGAGAAAATACGGCATGGTGTACACTCCCCGGCCGAGAAAGTCGTACATTTGCTCGAACATGTCGCTGTTTGCACGGATACCGAAGATGGCGGAGTAGGCGTTGTGGGCGTAGTGTGAGGGAGAGACTTCGTGGAAGAGGTGGGTGCTCGTGCAGGCCCGCATGATTCGGACTTAGGGAATCAAGTATTCTTTTCAGCAACGAGGATGAATGTCATGCACTTTACGGACTCACTGAGAAGGGATTCGTCGACTTTGAGTTTCGTGGAGAGTTCTGTTGCACTGATGCCGCTGCTGGACGAAGGTATGTTTTCGAAAACTCCCATGTTGATGGCGGTCCTTATGGCGGAATTCTGGGCTGTCTGGATGATGGAACCAATGAGTATATTGCTTGGACAAGAGTTCCTTGGATGTTTGCAGTCTTATAGCAATCTTACTTGAGTGGCTCGAAAATACAAGTTGTCCTCTGGATTTCGAGTCGCTATTGCAAGTCTTTCGGCGTTCTTGATTAATTCTTCACGAGTAATGTTGCTCAATGAAGAACCCTCGTTTGTCAGTTCCGGTATAGCCTTGCCGATTGCGTGGACGAGTTCGATGATACTTGCGTTGTCGGTAGGCATGTTCAGGGATGTGTGCTTTGGCTTTCTCGTACCCAAGAATAGGTGAAGAGGCTGTCTGAACCCGTTGAGGATGAATCGCTCAACTTTACGTACTTTAGGGCCAATGCAATGCTGTTTTTACTAGTGGGACTTCTTGCAGGGTACTCAATCATGTCGCCATCAGGTGGCGGGAGGGAATCGTCCATGGAAAACTTGCCTCGCTAAGTGCCGGGAGGAATTATAATCATAAATGCACTCAGATCCATTCAAGATCCAATTTATGCTACATTAGTTGGACTCTGTATCATAGATTTGCTAACTACTGCTGCAAGTACAGCAAGCCCTCAGATCCGCTTCAGTGCAATTCGTATTTTCTTCCTGGGTGCCCGCACTTGCATTGAACCCCGGATACTGGTGGGTATATTGCATGAGGGGATCAATATGAATGAGTTGGTCATTTCTCACCCGAACACTAGAGCCCTCACTTCCACGCTCTCCCGCGGTCTCGCCCCCACTGGACTCCTAGAGTCCTCGAATGCCGAATGTGGAACTCTTCCCCCCTTCTCGCTATCAAAACACTCCAGTAGCAATCTCTCATTATTTTCCATGCCAGACCAGTAGTACCAATGCTCATCTGCGTGTTTCACGGATATAGTTTCACCAACACGATCTGGGTAGCGGTGTTCGACAGCAATAAGCGATTCATCGCCCACCGTTTTTGAGTCGGCGAAAGCGAGAGGCGAGCACTGCAAGGGCCCGTTCAGCGGGCGCCATACGTTGATAATGCGAACACGATTTTGGAGAAGGGTCTCGGCTTCATCGGGTAGAAAATGGCGTACACGCCCAGCAGCAGCCGCTGGGGTTTGGTCGATATGGACGCGGAGGACTGGGGGTCTGAAGCCGCCCGATGGACGGACGGTGTAGTCGAAGGGGAGGACTCGTTTCGCGCCAGGAACGTTCTGCAGCAGAAGCTTCTCAAGCTCTGGGTAATAAATTTGTTTTATTGATTCGTCGGAAGTGAAGTCCACTTCGGCGGAAGGACCAGTCTTCAAGGGGCAGAAAGCATTATCGTCGAGGTTGAATAAGAATTCTTGACCACGGATATCTTTTATCGTGACAGGAATATCTGCATCGCCAAAGTTGCGCTTAGGCAGGCTTTTTGGAGGCTCGATCTCACCAGGGTAGTTGAAAGGTTTTGCGCCATCTGCTGGGGGGGCGTAGAATTTGAGGTTGGCGGTGACTGAGCCTCGGGGAATATGGGTAGAACTATGAGTAGCTTCCACCTTAGGTAGTGCCGTGGTGGTCTGCGTAGTTGGCGCCATTATTGATTAGCGGAGGTGGTTGAGAGGCCGATGAGGCTTTGATGCCCTGCAAAGGTCTTTACCGAGAACGTGCCCAAAGGATCTGGAAGGAATCTTAACGATCGACTTGGTCAGACTTCCCAGGTTGGGGAGGGAAAGTTGTGGAGGAGGTTTGAGAGGCTTCAGAGTCGTCTGAGGGGACCTGAATGAGTTGAGAGCCTATTTGGCTTTGTCATCGCCAGCTGCCCCTCAGTACGTCATTTAAACTTCTAGATATTGCAATCATCCAATTCTTTAGCTGCCTAACGGGTTGTCCGGTCAACATTTAGCTCTTAACCTTTTGGTTGTGAGGCATACCTGGGATGAAGGTATTTAGACTTGGTAGAAACTACAACTACTTCTTTCGCCATCCAATCAGACCCTTCAATGTTTACTCTTCTGATCTACAAAGTGTTTGTAACTCGGACGGTGCCTTGCTACATTTATAAAGCGCCCGATCCGTTAGTCTCCAAAGCGCGCTCAGTAAGCAATCGTGGCCCATGACAGAGTCTGAATGGTGCCAATTACCCGCTCACAGACCGCAGCACCGTTCGACTTGGCAGAGACCTCTACTACTAGCCAGATATCGTGGCTTGGTAGATTGGATCCAGTTCCCGAACCATTCCAACACCGGACTTTGTACTAACACCAGCCTCCTCAAGTTCGATATAGTCTCTTTCCCTAGGTCCCAGCTGGACCTCTTGAGTTGACCGGCTGCCGCTGCTCTTCCGCCGAGTTCCACGGATCAGACTCATAGTTGAGTTGTATCGGTCTTTGAAGTAAGTTCTGCCAGGGAACTTTCTGCCAAGAGGGGATAGTATAGGTAGACATGAACATATGATACCGACATTCAGCTCGACCGATCTGAGCGGTGTTAAGATTTTCGCTGAATAGAGGAGACGAGTTGCTTACAGCCATAGGGTTCTTGTCGCATCTGTCCATGTAGCATCATATAAACTTGGAGCCCGTACCACTTCAACTTCACGTATGATAGCGACGGCTACGACCCTGTATTATATCAGCCGAGTGAGAATTAGCAGCGAGCAAAATTACTCTTACAGAAAGCCGGTGGCAAACATCGCAAGCACACCAACCATCCTCGCAGGCCGTAATTGTAATCTTAGTACTAATGGAATTGGTGCTACGACGATAGCGACATCACTAATGATATTGAGGGCGCCGGTAGCAACAGATATGTTTTGTAGAGATGCACAGCGGCCTGGTGTGAAAAATTCAAAGCCGGCTCTGACGGGTCTGCACTGAAATATGTTGGCGAGAATCATGGCTGTGCAATACATTGGGACAAGAGCTATCAAAGCATAACAGGAGAATCGAAATGGTCTCTTAACCCCGAACAGTCGTATGTAGAGCAGGAGAATAGAAACTTTGGCACACGCTATAGCTCCAAGATAAACTATCGTTGCTCCTTTGGCCCACTGCGTCTGGTGTCATCTACCGTTCATGTATCGGTAAATTGAGCAGGACTTACTGTGTATACGAAACCAAAATTGGGTATCAGGATGTCCCAGATATGTTGCCCAAATTGGTGATTTTTTGTCACTACCACCATTTCAATAGCGCCCAAGACACGAAATCTCGTCAACACCCACTGAAAATGAGCATAATCGTTCGAACAACTGACAGAAGTAAAGCTGCGAGAGCAAAATAGTCCTCCCGGCTTACAGAGGGTACAATAAAGCATTTGACAACCATGCGGAGTACTATTGCTATCATGGCAAGACCAAGGGTGATACCACTAGCAACCAGCGTCTGTGGGCCATTCGATTGTCCGTGTACGCCTTGAATTTTGTACCCTGGCGGCGCCTGGAATTTGTGAGGCATGGTAAAATATTGAAATGATACCAGTCGATCAAACTTCCCATGATGCAAAACAGAAACTGAACAGACCGTGAGGACTCTAAAGATATTTCACCCACCCTCCCTGCTGACTGCTCGTCCCACGCCGCAAAGCGACAATCCAATACTATACGCCGGATCGATGCATTGCCAAGACGCTCAAATGGCTGCAAGATCCGAGTCCACACTCCGCTACTCAGTCACAGTGAGGTGGAAAGGTTGCACTATTTGCTTTGCCATCATTACCCAGACTAAACCTGAGCTTGCATTTCAGCTCCTCGCCACTAACAACAGGGTGGCACAGGCTCGGATGTCGAGACTTCCGAACATAGAAACAAAAGGCTAAGGATATACAGGAAAGTAAGAGATAGAGAGAGCTAAAACGAGGGGCTGATCGAACACAATCCCCAGATAGTCGGGAACCTTTGAGGCAATGCTTTTGCGTCGATCTCATCAGGTCAATCTGTCGATCAGCTCCACAATGCGGTGGGGGATCAATTGAGCCAACAGGCGTTTAGACCCCAATCCCATTTGCATCAGACAAGGAATAACCGTGGGGGGTGTGCATGGAAATGTGGCTGCAGGGCGTTGTCCGCATGGACCAATTAGCGTGTGTACTTTTAATGCGATTGGCCTACTATAAGACCCTAACTACGACCCCGCGCTAAACCTACTTAATTTTATTAGTAAAACCCTACTAAATTTAAGTAACTCTTATACTACTACTATTTATTATTATTATAATTATTATAAGGACTAAAATATAGCTTAATTAAGTAATTATAATATTATTAATATTTATCCTATAATATTTTATTATTTAATTAGTATAATAGCTTTAAGTCTACCTTTCTACCTCTCTCCATACCTACCTTATTACCTTTATTACGGTAGAGTTATATTATTATTTTAAAAGACTCTTTAATTTATAAGTATATCTATCTTTTATTTAAATTATATTAGCGCCTTAAAGTAATTATAAAAGATATTTATATATATAAAGTAATAGGCTTTTAATAGGAAAGGAATCTTTATATATATAAATAGTTAATAGTCCCTTATTATTTATATTATTAAAGCTAGAGTTACTTTATAATACCTATTACTCTTAATACTCTACTTAATTATTAGTATTAAAAATTATAACTATTTTTAGAAGAGTTAACCTATTACTTAATAAAGGAATAAAATATATCTATTTATTAATTTACTAGTTTATAAGCTTTATAAGATATTAAAATATTTTATAAGACTAGTTAATATATAAGCTCTTAAAGTTAAGAGCTTTAAATTACTTAATAAGCCTTTATTAATAAAGTAAAAGTTATATAACTTATCTTTATTAATAAGTTCTTATTTAAGTTTTAGATATTATAATAATTTATAATCTATATATTTATAAGTAATTCTATTTATTATTATAATAATATAAGATAAGTTAATATATATAATATTCTACTTATATATACTATTAAGGGTTACCTTTTATATATTAATATTAAGAACGGCTAATATATTAACTAACTAATTAATAAGCTACTATTATTATATAATAAGTATTCTTAAGAGTAAAGTATTATTATTTTAAATAATATTAATATTAATATTATTACTTAAATTATTAAGGCTAGTAAAAAGACGAGTTATTTTATTAGATACCTACCTTTATATTTATTAAGTTATAACTCTATTAAGCTTATATTTAATATATTTAAAGTCTAGATAAGATATTATTTTAAGAGCTTTTAATCTATTTTTTAAAATACCTTTAAGGGCTTCTTAAGATATACTATTAAGTATAGTAGATATAATAGGTTTATAAGAGCTACTATATTACTTACTAGTAGGCTAGCTACTAAGCTATTTCAAGTTAGTATTACTAATTACTAAGTATATAGAAGTACTCTATAATACTAGGTGTAATAATATCCCCTTTATAATAATATCCCCTTATAGAAAATATATATTATTATAGACTAGTTTAACTATATATATTAAATATATAAATTGAACTCTACCCTTAGATAAATATTAATAGAATAATTATAAGATCTATTCTTTTACTTCTTACTCCTCTTTATTACCTTAAAGGTTTTAAGTAAGTATAATTTATTAATAAATTTAATCTTTTTTAAAAGCTTTTTAATTATTATCTTTACTTACTACTCTTTATAATTACCTTTATTAGCTTAATAATATTATATCTCTTTCTTAAGCTTAAGAAGCTCCTCTTTATAATATAATTAAGTTAATTTAACTTCTATTCTAGTAATATCTTATTCCTTCTCTTTATAATAATAAGCCTCCTCTTTTTATACCTATTTTATAGCTATTTACTCCTCTTACTCTACCTTCTTTTAAGCTTAAATATAAGCTTACTTCTTAACCTTCTTCTACTTCTTAATCTCCTTCTTATTAGTAGTAGTAGTAGTAATAGTAGGGCCTACTTAGTAAGTACTTTAAAGTATTAGAAATACTAATAATTAAGTATATAAGCTATATAAGAGCCTTAAGTAATAGTAAGAGTTTTAAGTAATATTATAAAAAATATAGTACTAATATAAAAGTTACTTAGATTTAGTAGGGTTTTATTAATAAAATTAAGTAGGTTTAGCGCGGGGCTATAATTAGGGTCTTATAGCAGGCTAATTACATTAAAACTACACACGTTAAAAACCGCAGGCCTTACTCTACCTACTTGAAGCAAGGATTATTCTAGAGGGCTAACTGCCCCGCTGGGCCGCTGCTTTAACGGGCTCGGAGATGCGTGGCTCGCGGGTAGAATAAGAATCTGAACGCCAAGAAGTGAAAGCCCCACCAAAATTGACTGCTGAAAATTCGTATTCTTATTCTACCCGCGAGGCTGGCATGGCTTTCGGGCCGAATCCACGGGAGGGTTCGGCCCTCCCATTAGGAGCCTTGGCGACTAAGGTAAGGGTGACCCAGTTACTACCTTACCTTACTACTACCACCTTACAATTACTTCCTGGAATCCTGCATGCGGCACATGTCCCAAATCCCTTCTCACTACACCAATAGCAATCCGATGTCGCGACGATCCTAATGCCGTACCGCACAGCGCATTGATGTCATCGATCTACCGGCATTCCGCGATACGCCCATGATAAATCCGAGGCGCAGCGGCTGCTGCATCGTGCAACCTGAGCCCAGCGAAATCTCTCTTTCCAGTATCCGGCTGCAGGAAATTCATCGCCGCGAGCACGCATGGCAGTTTTCTGCCGCAGATCTTGACCTTTGCGGGACAGTTGCTTGACTGTCCAAGCTGCGACTGGTTGATGCTGTCTGCGCTGATAGCAGAAATCCGGGCTGTTTGTCATGTGCATTCCTACTGATCCCCCTTTCGGTTGACCTTGCAAGCTGGCTGCGCCCTCTGCAGAAATCCTAGATCGCTGATTGGGCAAATGTTGATCCATGGAGTCTGGTGATCGAGATGATCGCCTCCATCCACTGCTACAGAAGCTACGTGAGGTTTTGGGAAGCCTCGTTCCAATAGAAATACCGCTAGTAAGGGAGAGGCGGTGTATTCAGAGGCCTATTGCAAGAAAAAGACAGTACCAGTAGTCCCTTTTCAATGGTACTCAATGTTCAGAGACCTATTTTGAGTGTATTGCGCCGCTTCCGTAAGAAGCTAGCGCTGTATACCTGTTGAAGCCTTCTCTACTCTTTCAAACCCGAATCAATTTGATCAACGACTGCCTGCGTACTATACGTATCCCAATCATTACAAGTCTCTTGTACGACTTCCGGAATAGACATTGAAGTAATATCATCAGGACGCTCAAGAACGTTCATGTAAAGACCCTATCGATAATTATTAGCCCTCTTCTCCCGCTCTTCGTACCTAGGATGGGAATCCTTCACAACAAAGTTTGAGGAGATTTCCCTACCAGCGAAAGATGCCATGCAATATGGCAATGGAATGGCCATACCCCCGGGTTATCCGCGTCATACTGAGCCACAATGTGCCCACCTGGCCGGAGCATCTGGACATCGCGGCGTTGCGGATTGTGTAAATTGGTGATGGAAGAGCCATCCCAGAAGCCGTCGCCTTCGTGTAAGATGTACATGTCGTGGCCGTGGAGGTGCATCGGCTGTGTCATGAGTCAATGAAGGAAGATGTCTTGGCAAGGGACGAAAGAAGGATGCTTACGTGTGAGATGGTAGAATTGTTGTTGATGATCAACCGAACCGTCTTGCTGTTTCCCGGTTGAACGACATTCCACTCTGGCTCGAACGTCTGATTGTGTTCTTGCGCGAGGAGAAGGAGCGGTCTGTTGTAATTGCCACGGAATGCTTGTTGATTGAGACGCCATTCGAGGTGGCCCGTTGCGTTCACCTGCTGGTCGACGATTACTTCGAATGTCTTGGCAGGATCGGGGTCTGGAGTAATAGCATAGTACGGAGTGGTGAGGGACAGATCATCGTTATTGCATTTGCCATTGTCAGTGTAGGGCCATGATTTAGTGGTCGGCTGCTCGGTAGTGTCGGCCTCTTCGTAGTATATTTTGGCCAGTGCTTGAGGTTGCAAAGGCAGGTTGCATATGGTCGAGATATTGGACCGCATCCAATAAGCCGAGTTCACTTCTCCGTTGGCCTGTACAACCACGTCGGTGCGTTGGCCAACCTATCTCAAATTAGTCGAGCGTGAATAATCGACCAAGAAAAGATTGCTGACCCCAAGAAAGACAGTCTTAGTCGTATATGGCTTGATGGGAACATAATCATTGGCAATAATAGTCATCTCGTGTTCGTCAATGGAGAAAATCTGTTGTCCAGCAGCTCCGGCATTGATCAGCCTTAGTCTGTACGCTTTTCCTTTCTGAAACCTAAATTGTGCGAGAGGGGCATCGTTTGCGCATCTTTGCTTGTCGTTGACATTAGAGCAGTTGAAAGTCATCTTGCCATTGATAAGATTGTTGTCAGAGTATTGACGCCATTTGGTTTGATCCGTGCTTTCGACTGTTAGTAGTTAGTGTTACGTCAAAAATATCGTCCTCCCTGCTGAGAATAGCACCTTCTTGTACAATTGCCAGATAGTCATTATGAAAGTCTAGGTAACAATTAGCGGACTGCTCTGGACGTCATTCACAATATTTACAGTCAGAGATCATGACAGGTCCAAGGTCAATATCGTAACTATAGTGGTTTGGACCGTGAACAATCATGGGTCCTAGGAGCCCTCCCGTATATTGCGCCGAATAGTGGGAATGATACCACGAGGTGCCGTACAAATCAGCTTTGAAGCGATAGCTTTCTCTTCTTAGCATATGCTCTAAGCAGAAATGGCGTAGCTCACGTAAAATTTGCACCCGGTGCCACTGGACACTGCTGCGCACTTGGCACACCATCATACCATGGTGTAGCAGTCTGCAGAAGGCCATGCCAATGGAGCGCTGTTCCTTCCTCGGGAGCAGATATACTGTTTGTCACCTGCACTAAGGAAAGATCAGCTGTCACGGCCAGTCTTGCTCTTTTCCTTAGGATTCCTTTCGATGACTTACCTTCGATATAGTCGCCCCAATTAGCCTCAATCACTGGGCCAGGGAATTATTCGTTAACGAGTATCATATCTTTTAGGTAACCGTCCGGGGCTTTCTGAGCCCGGGATAGTGTAAATTGGTACTGGCGAGTCACGCCCGTGTCCGGCACTTCCTTGTAAGGGTTGGAATTATCTGCGGTCTTATTTCCCCAAGGCAATCCGCTAGGAAGAGCATTGCTTGTAAGAAATTGAGGGAAAGTAGGAGCGTCGAATGTCCCCCATAGTGAGGCGCCGTTGGTCTGGTCGTGATCTAAAGCTCGAGCGAGGGGGAAGAGGTATGCGATGGGCAGCGCGAAACTTGAAAACATCTTCGCACAGAAGGTGAAAACGAGGAGAAACCAAAGATCTGTGCCCTGACATTTCTAGATACGTCGTGCTGGTTTTCATCGACAAGCGCGAACCCGCCTCGTCTACGCAGCGCAACAAAATTTCACAGCCTTATTCAGCCTCGGCGGAACTGCCGATTGAAAGCCATGTGAATATCTTGGGGCAGTGCACCAAGCCCTGAATGCGCTCGGACGATGGAAAGCACTATTGACTTGACACTCCTTACCTTGATGGCGTTCAGCTTCCAAACATGCTTCTACTATTCCACAGTCTGAGTATAAACTTAATTACTTCTCTCCCGAAACTATGGATTTTCAATAGGGCAGGAGATAGATCGGAGCCACGTTCCCAGGGCCTTCCCATGGTTTTACCCCACATGGTTAGCCTGGTCTGGATCAGGTAGATCTGTATCGAAAGACTGCGAACATGTTCGATTTCTAGGTAGACTGCGGCTGACAGTGGAGCATAGTCTCATGAGATAAGGTGGGTCAAGCCTCGGTGGTACATTCATCGGTCCGAGCAGTAAATATTCCTGATCTTTGAACCAATAGGAGCCTGCATTGACTTACGAAGAACAAGTTCGATGACAGTTCACAACATAGCAATACGTATGCCATCTTCGAGGTAAATTAAACAAAGCCATTATATCAGCAAAGGACATGAAAAGTCGAAAAAAAGACTAGACTACGGGTAGACAGATGACCATATCAACCAAGTTTGCAATGATACAACAAAAAAGTACTTGGCAAGGTAAAGTTACCATTAGGGTGTTATTTTTTTTAGACCTCGAGGAGTATACTTAACACTAGATCGAAAAGAAATCATCCGATGAATACAAAGGAAAGAATAAAATAAGCAATAACAGGTGGAGTAGATGACGATAGAAATATCTCTGGGTGCCCGGAAGTTCAGCCTTGCATGGGGCAACAGAACGGCAGTGCTAGCAGGGTAAGAGTGTCCAACGAAGCAATCTCCATATCGACACTTGAAGGGTCCCATTGGCTGAACGGGAGTAGGGATACATGCAACTATCGAACCGGCGCGAAAAGGGTCTGTAGACTGAATTGGAGGGTGGCAAAAGTGTAAAAATGGGTGTGTGGGTGGATAGCGATAGGGGAAAGATTGAAGGATATGAGTGTGGATGAATAAGGTATTACGTAAGGTATTACGTGTGTAAGGTATTACGTGTATTACGCGGTAGAGGGGGGTAGGGTGCGGTCGTGTGCTGCCGCCGCTTTAAGAAAATCGAACCACGGCACCTAATTTGACGGCGGACTTTGCCGCAGCCTCTTCCACTAATACATGTCATACTCCGCCAATGTCATTGCGTGGTAATGAGCACTGTCCTCCTAGTCTTAGAATGGACACCGACTGCGATGATCTTACCGAAGGGACACCTCTGCAGTGGTGACGAACGCGACGTACAATCGTAGGCAGCAGCTACGTCAACAAGAGTAGCAAAATGACAACGACAAGGCAAACCTGCTGCTGTTAGCATCCCACCAAAACGTTCCGTCTGCAGTCTACCTTAGTGTAGAGCGGGAATGATTATCAGTTGCGTGGCGGTGTACCCGTGGTTAAGGCCCAACGGAGAAGTATTGGACAGAATATGTGCGTCTCTCGGTTCCTTGCCACCTTCTTGCTTACCTTACAGCCCGCCACTGCGGACCAGAAGCGTGCTAAAAAATATTGAGGTCTCGTCCCCTTTGTACAGCCAAAATCTAGCTTAACGGTTCCAGTGCCCAGTGGTAGGTATTGAATGATTGATGGAACGGTTGATTGTTCATCTACGGACACGTTGGCTACTTTATTTGTAGTCCATGCCAAGCATTAGGGCTGATACTGATAACCAACAGCAGGTAGCTGTACTGGCATTCTCAAACACTCTTCTTTTATTTGTTCACCAGCCATCTCATAATTGTCGACAGTACTCGTCCTCAAACAGCATTATGGCGGACCAAACTCTCGATGTCAACATGTTCACCTCACCATTTCAACTCACCAAGAGCATGTACCGTGATCTTTACCCTGCCATCGAACCCACAAATCCAGCTTTGTCCGCCAAAGGGAAGGTTGTCATCATCACTGGTGCCGGGGGAGGTCTAGGAGCAGTGGGTACCCATGGTTTCGCCAACATCCACGCCATTCCAAGCTCATATCTTTACGCCAGGCAGTCGCTAAAGCATGGGCACAAGCTGGTGCTGCTGGAATGGTCCTGGTGGGACGTAAAGCCGAGACTCTTAATCTCACTGCAGAGAACATTTCCAAGATTTCCAAATCTATATCCATCATTGTGGAACCTACGGACGTCTCGGATGAATCCAGCGTCAAGTCGCTCTTTGGCAAAATCAAGGCGCATTATGGCAAGGCACATGTCTTAGTTAACTCGGCTGGAAGCATGAATGGAGGTATGATTGGAGATATTCCAATGGCGTCCTGGTGGGGCGATTTCGTGGGTGATTCCTGCAGTACTCTACCCACCAGCTATAGATCTGATTGACGACCCCTGGGACAGGAGACCAATGTCAAAGGTACCTTCCTCCCAATTCAGTCTTTCATCCAGAGCTTCGGCGGTGAAGGGACCATCATCAATCTAGTCAGTACCGCCGTGGCTATGGCCGTTCCTGGTATTAGCTCCTATGCTTCCAGTAAGCTCGCCGTTATCAAGCTAGGCCAAGCTTTGAGCCTAGGTGCGTACATTTTGTTTTTTCCGCGTCTCAATCCTTTGCAATCGCATACTAACAGAACCTAGAACATCCTACAATCCGCGTCTTCTCCCTCCACCCCGGTATTGTCGAGGCCGCTGACCGTGGCATGATCGTCGATGCCTTCACGCCCTTTGCGAAGGACACGCAGGCGCTCACGGGCGGTGTCAGTCTCTGGCTGGATACAGCCAAAGCTGACTTCCTAAAAGGTGGATTTCTAAGTGCTAATTGGGACGTTAATGAGATGGAAACGCACGCATCGGAGATCACCAAGGGTAGATTAACAGAACTAGGATTCCTCAACGCCAAGCTAGGTCCCGAAGGACAGCCTTGGGGCTCAGTAGAGTGAGCAGTTACACGGACGTGGTCTTAATATCATTCTACGAAGACACAAGAGAAGAGCTGTGGCCTGTAGTGAAACCCTAACGCTTTAGATAGAAGCTAAACGAGCAAATATAACCCTTGTATTATATAGACGGTACATCCGTCCTGCCAGTCAAGATCCTCTGACCCTCTGACCCCTCTTTCCACGTCTTCCGCCTCAGCATGCCGAATTTCTTCTCTAGCCACTCCCGACTGGTGTAGATGTCCTTCCCATCCATTAATCCATCCCTCGTTCCGGGTAAAGCCTCCAGTTTCACATCATCATCGGTGCGCTGCAAGTATGCGAGACTATACCTCTCCCTCATGGCCTGACCTGGAAGTGGGCCCACGCGATGGAGGCAGGAATGCAGTAGGCCTCCTGTTAACATGGCGAGTCCTGGATACGTATCCGAAGTCAGCGTTCTGTGCTCTGGCTGTCATACCATTCCAGCTCGCCAAAGGACAAAGGAGGGAAAAATCGAGCCGTTGAAGAGACATACCGTCACCGATGTTGACAATCGCACAATCTGGTCTGGGGACCACAAAAGCCCAGTCCTTGCTACCAGGAGGCAAGACCTGCAGGCCGGGTTGGTTGGAAAAGAGTAGCGTCAGAGACCCGAGATCCGTATGCGGGGCCTGGGGGGCACCAGTCTCGGAGAGAGACTGAGGGAGGTAGTGGAGGAGACGAAGGATGTCCGGGGAGCGCGCGTTGCTGCGGTGGAGCTCGGTGAGAGAAGCATTTGGTGGTAGGTTTAGCGAGGAAGACAGAGACGAGAGCAGAAGAGCCAGGATTTGGTGGGTCTGAGTGGAGAAGGTGGCGAGGCATGGGAAGCGATGCGTCAGCAGGGAGGGACCGGCGAACGAGAAGTCTAGATGGACTTTTCCTGGGATCTTTGGGACAAGAGTAAATGCTACTGTAAATGATATGGACGGGAGAAGAGGGTCTTCCAGAGAACGGAGGGGCTAGATACGGTATAACTTTCAAAGCCGTCACGATTGCCGTTGACTCCTAACAGCGTTATCTTGTCTGAGTTGTAGAAGAAATGAGTGACAGTCCTTACCACCAACATTACGGCCAACTGGCTTGTATCTGAGTACTATCTGTTAGAATTGCTACAACATAGCTTACTCGTATAAGATTCTACTACCCATTAAGTTTCAAACACCCAACCTCATCAACGTCATATTCCATTTTTTCATCTTCACTTAGACTGAATAGCTCATTCGACAGAGCAAACAGGTCGTCGACTGTATCGATCATTTCCACAAAATGGCGGTCTCGAAAATGGAGATAGAATACGCCATCTTCTTTTGCAGCTTTGAAAAGCTTGGCAGCTTCCTTTGTGTCTCCTTCATGAAGACGTCCAATGTCGATGGTGTGCAGCCGTGCTATGGGGAGGATCTCCACGTTATCATCAGGCAGATGAGACGGAGCTTTCTGGTTCAGATTATCGCTCAGAGGCGTGATATGAGGGCTGAGATCAGGTGCCATCATTTGCTCGTGCTCATATTATTAAATATTACAACGTCCAGCAATCATTTCGGCCACTTTAAGCACACATGGTAGCAGGGCTATGACGGGGGAAAATCGAAGCTAGGTGACATGGATTGCAATGCATCTGTCGGATGACGTTGTCAAAGGGACTAGCAAATTATACACGGAGAAGGTCCGGCCGGGTCAACCTCGGTAAGGGGTCTTGGCAAACTAGTAGAGAACTCTCGTAATATTATTACTATATAATATAGCTATAATTAGCTATTAGTTATCTTATACTACTATACTATATCTAAATTATATATAGATATCTTATAAGTATTATATCTTTTATTAGATTATAAGCCTAGGTTCTATTTATTTATATTTATATTTTATACTCTACTATCTAGTTATTTAGAGCTAATAAGAGCGGTTTATATCTAGCTTACTAAAGGAAATTATTATTTATAAAAGAAACCCTTATCTTCTACTCTATTTATTATTATATATTTAAATCTCTAGATATTATATACTACTTTATCTTATATTTTTTATACTATCTTATTCTTTTTTTTATTAAGGTTATTTACTCTTTTATTCTTTAATTAAAGCCTATCTACTTTTATATAATCTTAAAGAGTTATTCCCTTATTAATATAAACTAATTAAATATACTTTATTAAATAACCTACCTAATTACTACTTTTAACCCCTTTAAAGTTAATATTATCTAGTAGAAGTTATTTAATCCTATCTTTTAAAGTATTAGCCTCTTTTCTTTTATATAATTAAAATAGAATATAAGTATATATTTAATATCTTAATATTTTTATTTTTATTTATAATAAACATTATTAACTCTTAATACCCTCCTTTTATATAAGAAGGCGCGTAGTCCTATTTTTAATATATATAATTAAATACTTACAAAGCTCTTAGCCTTAAAAAGTTTTATATAAAGATTAATCTTTATCTTTTAAAGCTCTCTCCTTTATATTATTATTTTTATATAATCAGGGATATTTTTTTAATATCTTAACTACCTTTCTTTCTACTTCTCTTTTACTTATTTCTTAATCTTTTTAAGGGTAAGGTTATCTCCCCTTATAATTCCCCTAACTTTAAGGCCCTAGGCTATTATCTTAGTATCCCCTCCCTCTACTATTATTTAAAGGGCTCCTCTTACCTAGAATTACTTCTCCTTTATTAGAGTCTTTATAACCCTCTTCTCCCTTCCCCTTTTCCCTCTTAGCTTATAGTAGATCCTTACGTTCCCTTCCTTAGTTAATAGGTAGCCTAGGTTCTATATAACCTTAGAAACTATATAAATTATATAGTAAGCTTTTTACTAAGACTTAGAGTAGTTTTAAAAGAAGTATTCCTAGAACTATTTATAGTAGGTATTATTATATCTAACTATTATAAAATTTAGAAGTTTAAAGGTACTAAGAATTATAAGTTATAAGAGGTAGTTATATATATATTATACGCGTATTACTTATTATTAATAGTATATTTAAGGTTATTAAACTAGAATATAAAATACTAACTAACCCTAAATAGCTAAAATAAGGCTAATATTAAAATAATTCTAGTAATAAGAATTAGGATAGTAATAAGGATAAATATATATTCTATAATTATACCTATAATATAAAAGACTATTAGTATACTAATTTAAAGACTATACTAGAAGGATTTACTTCTAAAATAAGGAAAGAGCTAGTAGTATAAAATGAATATTATTAAGAGAGATATCCTAGTTATTAATAAAGTAAATAAAACCTAGATAAAAAAAATAGGATAAGTCTTATACTACTTACTTTAAGTATAACTTATAATAAAATAATAAGTCCTATAAGATTATTATTAACTAAGAGGACTAAGAGTATACTTTCTAAGACTACTCTAAGTTTACTAACTATTTACTAGTCTAGAACTATATAATATTAGGACTAACTAGGGGTTAACTAATAAAAGTTAAAGGGATTAGAATAGTATAAATCTTAGTAATTATTAATAATAAAGTTAGTAAATTCTTACTAACTAATATTTACTATATACTAAATATTAAATACAACCTCTTATCTACTATATATTTAGACCTTCTATAAGGCTATATATATATATTAGTAGTAGTAGGAAGAATATATTCTATAATAAATAAGATAAGAAAGTACTATAAGCCTTCTTATATAATTATACCTACTAGCTAGATACTATATAAATCTATTAAATAAGGGCTTTCTAACTTAAGTTATTAGTCCTAGCTAAAAATAATACGTATTAGACCTAATAGTATAAGAGATATAGATATATTAGTATAAAGGCTATAAAAGCTATAGTATATACTACTAATATTAATTATAAGGCTACTAATTACTTATAAAAATATAAGACTTAAGAACTATATAAGAGTTATATCTTAGGGAAAATACTTAAATACCCTTATAAATACTAATACTTAGAGTTACTATTTCTAGCTAATACTAATATATTAACCTAGTATTAGTAAGCTATATAACTACCTTTAAGAGGTATACTAATATAATAGTCTCTATATATAAGATATTAGAATTTACTTAAATAGATTATATAACTAGTAGAATAGAGTTACTATAAAAACTCGAGTTCTAAATAAAATATTAGAAAAACTAGGGGTATAAAATAGCCTTTATTTAATATAATAATAAATTAGTCTAGAGCTATAGATATTAATAAATCTTTTAGAAATATAAGATATTTATTATATAAGTAAGCTAGGGAGCTAGTATATTATAAAATTATACGTATTTTCTATATATAACTAGCGCGCCTATATACTAGCCCTAGGGCTAGGTATAATACTATAAGTTACTAAATATATATTTAATAACTTTTAGAAATACTAGGTAATAGGACTAATAGGAGATAAGTCCTACTAATTAGCTATAATATAATAATATAAGGCTAGTACTAACTAGGTAATTCTAATATATTACTAAGTCTTATTAATTAATTAGTAGTACTAATACTTAGTAAGAGAATTAATAGTAGGCGTAATATAGGTATAGAATATAAGGCTAGGCTAGAGGAGGGTACTTTATATATATATAAATTATATAATTTAACTATATTTAAAACTTATATTATACTAGTATTAAAAATATAACTACTATAACTCTAGTAAGCCTCCTATTTCTTCCTAGTACTAGAGGAAAACTACGGATTTAAGGCCTTAAATCTAGATTTTCTATATTTAGGACTTTTAGGCTAGAATAAAAAAAACCTATAATTTTCCTATTTATTTCTAGTATTTTACCTGTAAAATACGCTTTCAGCGGATTTTCCAGCTTCAAATTTTCTTTACGGGTTCCTAATTTACTAATATACTATTAGGAACTACACGCCTGTAACATACGCTAAAAGGGTAAGCTAGGGTATTCGGATTAATAATTAAAACCCTCTATTCTAGGCTATATATAAAGTATTTCGTAATAATTATCTCCCCCTCTAAGGCTATTAGCCTAATAGCTTAGGGGTAATAGTAGTAAAACGACGCGCTACTATAGGCTATACCCGGAGCGGTATTCTAGGGCCTCTAGCCTAGTTAAGGTCCGTTTAAAGCGTATAACGGAGGTTTTTAGGCCCCTAAGATAATTAGTCGCCCTTACGTAGGGGCGCGCTAGGCGTAAAGGGCGTAAGAATTACCGGTATAAAGACCTTAAGGGGGAAACTATAGCTATAGTACGAATAATTAGATGCCCTTATATAGGGTATATTAGGCGCTACTAGCGCTACTAACGCTAGCGTAGGCCCCTAATTAGGGCGCTTACAGGTATGTAATTAGGTCGCCTAGGGTATAAATTATAATAAAAATACTAAATTCTTAATAAAAATAATAGATCTTCCCCTCTAGAGGGAATTAAATACTAGGCCTATCCCTAATTAGTAAGTCTACTCTACCCTAGCCTCTAGGGGAGCTAGCCCTAGAGGGTAGATCTAAATATAATTATTAGGAACTACACGCTTATAATATATACTAAAAGGGTAAGCTAGGGTATTTAGATTAATAATTAGAACCTCCTATTCTAGGTTATATACGAAGTATTTTATAATATATACCTTATTAGTACTATATAATCTTTATTAGAATAGGATTATTAAATAGAAGAACTAAATACTATTTAGTAAAGTTAGAATAGTTCTTATTAATACTAGATTACTATAATAGTCCTAGGGTAAGGCTATCTACTATATTAATTATATTAAGAACCTTATACTTAGTAAGGATAGAAAGTCCTCCTTTAAGAAATAGTATAGCTTTAAATCCTAATTAATATACTTAAAGCTATTTAGATATTAGTACTAATTATTTAATATATTACTAAATAAGAAGAAATTAGATAATAAGGCTATTAAGTACTACTTCCTTACTTATAATAGTAAGAGTATCTACTATATATAAGATATTAAGGGATAATATATTACTTAATTAGTATATATAGTATTTAATAAGAAGGCTACTATATTAATAATAGATAATAATAAGCCCCTAATAGATAGAGACTCTAGTAATAATATTATAGTAGACCTCGTAAGCTAGCTTTAAATTAATTAATTAGTTAGATAATAGTAATTAGGTCTTAGAAGGAGTAACTACTTCTAATTAATAGGATATTAAGGGAGTATTATATAATAATAAAAATAATAAAAATACTAGTAATACTAGTAATAGATTAGTAATAACTATTCTACCTAGCTAATTATTATTAGGCTTAACTAATAATAAAAATAAGCTAATTAGTTAAAATAGATATAATTAGAATAATCTATTTAAATTAAATTAGAATAGGTTAAATAATTAGACTACTAAAAATAACTTAGTAGAGTTAGAATTACTATCTAATTATACTTAGAATAGTTAGGATAGTTTATATTTATATTTATATTTTATATCTATACTTTATACTCTACTATCTAGCTACTTAGAGCTAATAAGAGTGTTCTAACTCTAGTTTATTAACAGGAAGTTATAAATTATAAAAGAAAACCTCTCTTACCTACCCTATTTATTATAATACTTCTAGGCCTTTAAATATTATATACTATCCTCTCCCTTATACTTTATACTACTCTAGTATTAAATCCTAATATCTATATACTTATTATAGTTTTATAGTATAAACTAATATATACTCCCGATTAGGCCTAGTATATATACTAAGATATAAATGCTATATTTATATATAATATAATATATAGAATAGTATAGTTAATATTCTTATATAAACTTAATATTAATACTATTTAGGTTTATATTAAGTCCCTAATATAATATTAACTATCCTTCTTACTTATAATATTCTACTTCTAAAGTATAGAGGGTAGTAGTAATTAAAAGATCTAGTACTATATTAATACCCTTATAAAGAATTTTTTTAAGCGATAACTTTAAATTAAAGTTATACTACTAGTAAGTAGGAGATTCCTATTTACTAGAAAGGAATACCTCCCTTATACTAGGTAAGTACTATATTTATTATAACTAAACTTAATAAAGCTATTATAATAGAACCCTAGTAGCTAGGACCTTTTATACCTTACGGCCTAGGTGGCTTATAATAATAAGTACCCGCTAAGGAGCTGCGTGGTATAATTCTAAAGATAATATAATTAATAAGATTCCCTCTAGAGTTCACTTAAAGTTAGACTATCCTTAGTAATCTAGAAGAATAGGATCCTAGTAATAAGATAGATAATAAGGGCGCGCCCCTAAACTCTAATTAAGAAGACTACCCTAAGACTTCTTACTATTATAGAAAGTAGCTTAAAGCTACTAATCTTCTTAATTAATAATAATATAAGAGAGCTTCCTAAGAAAGAAGGATAACTATTAAGCTAGGAGAATTTAAAGATAAGTTAATCCTTAAAGATATTAGCTTATAAAGCGAGGTTAAAGGTATTTTAATAAAGTATAGATAGATAAGGAGTTCCTTATAAGTTATAATAAGATACTAGTAGTATAATAGAATAGTATTTAAAATTTAGTGTTTATTATAATTATACTACGCGAAGATACTAAGATAATAAGTAAAGATATAATAGAGTTAAGGTCTAGGGTTAATATATATATTAGTTAGCTTAAGGAATATTAGAAATAGATATTTAATAAGAAGAAAGAGATTATATAATTAAGAGGCTTAAGAGATATCTACTATTAGAAGTCTAAGTCGCTAGCGAAGGAGTTAAAAGTCTTAAAGGCTAAGCTATTATTAAATAAACCTCTCCCTTTTATTAACTTAGATAAGGAAGAGGAAGTATAACTAGGAATTTAAGATACTTATTAAGGTTAATATTAAATACTAGATATAGTTAACTTATATAATATATCTACTAGAGTAGGTACTAATAAGAGGTATCCTAATATACCTAACTTTAATAGGACTATTAATTAAGATAAATAGGAGTCTTAGAAGATATATTTATACTCTAAGTTCTAATAGAGTACTATCCTATTCCTAGTAGAATAGGATAAGATAGACTATATACGTAACTATTATAAGTTAGATATATTTAATATAATTAGTACCTATACTAATCTAATAACTATAAACCCGTACGAGTTAATAGAAGAGATAATTAAGGAGCTATATATTATATTTAGTAAATTTAATAAAATAATTAAAGCGGATAGTAATATTTATAATCCTAGCTTTAATATAAGTATTTATAATAAGAAGGAAACCTTTAAAGTATTTTATATATACTTCTTATTAGCTATTACTCTACTCTAGTTAAATAATACCCTTAAAACCTATAACCTAAAATGACTTATTTCTAGTTAACTAAGATACTAGGTATTAGGTATAATATTTCTTATATTCTAAGCTTATATAGATTATCTTTAATAAATAGACCTCGATTTATAATAAGTAGATAATTAATTAAACCTATTAAAGGGGGATAATAACACGAAGATTATAGGTACTTAAGGAGCTAATACTATTAATAGTACTAAGCCTATAAGTAGTAAGGATACTAGGGCGAATAAGACCCCGTTATTAATAAAATATTACGAGTTTCTAGTATATATCTAGGCCTAAATTTATAAGGATAGCCTCTACTAGAAATATCTTAAGCTAGGTTATATCTTAAGAGATTTAAACGCTCCTTATAAGAATATACTAAACCTAATAAAGGAATAAGTAGACGCTAGACTAGCCTTTATAAGTATAGAACTTAAAGGTAATACTCCTTCTAATAGTTCTAAATAGGAAAAAGAGTAATCCCTAGTAAAGTTATTACTAGGGATAAATTAGCTTATACGCGTAAACGTATTAAATAGCTAGAAGAGATAGAAAGTATAAACCTTACTATAATCTACCTCTCTTTAATATTATATACGGAGTTATAATATAGAAGATAGTTAGATTTTCTAGGGACTATCTTCCTAAAGGAAGGAATAATAAAAATAAGACTATTAACTAATATAAGTACCTTAGTAAAGTATTTTATAGACGAGAAGTTTATTAAACTTTATTAATTACCCCTTATAATACTAACTAAGCCTTACTAATTAAGGCTAGCTAATAATAACCTCGTAGTAAATATTACTTAGGCTACTTAAGTTAGATTTATAATTAGAGACTATATTAAAGAATATTAATATCTAGTAACCTCTCTAGGGAAATTTAATATAATACTAGGTATATATTACGACCCGTTCGCCTTCTAACTAGATGGCTCTAGGGTCTAGGTAGATCTTATAGAGAGGAGTATTAAGGACTAAGATAAATAGGCTTCATACTAAACTAGTCTAGTATAAGTATAATATTATATTTAGTATCTAGGAGATAGTCTAGTTAATAATATAAGTTAAGCACGAAGCTCCTATCTAGATAGGAAAGCACGCTCTCTATATAGATATAGGAAACCCTGCCAAGAGGTGTGGTTCATGTAGATCCAACTCCATACCCATCTAATCTATAGGTGGATCTAGTGGTTCTCTCGTCTAATCCACACGTCTGTGACGAGAAGTGCTCTTGCCAAGCGTAATATAAGAACCGCTTAGTTCGCTTGTAATAGTATACCCTAGCTAGAGTAATATAATCCTTATATTCCCTTTAAGGAGTAGTCTATTACCTTTAACTCTAACTATTATATAATATACTATCTCGCTTATAATAAACTAAGTTAAGTCTTTAGCTCCCTAAAGAAAGAGAAGGAATCTAGACTAATATATAAGAATAGAGATATATCTAAAGTATCCGCCTACGTATTTATAAAGATAGCTAAGAGGGATAAGAATTAAATTATATCTCTTTAACTAGAAGACTTTAAATATTTAGTAAAGTAACTAGTTAAAGAGATATATAGACTAGGGTTTATAATAGATATTATAGCTATTACCGTAGAGGACTATAAGAAGTTTTTTAAGAAGATAAGGAGGGATCTAATTACAATAGATAAGTTAAAAAAGAAGGTCCTTAAAGAATATTATTAGTTGATTAATATATAAAACCCTATAAAAGCTAATAAGCTTCCTCCTTATTACCCTATTAACTATACTATTAACCTCTAACCTAGTTTAATTCCCCCTACTAAACGAGCGTATAGGATATTAAGAGAATAAGTAATAGTTATAAAGGAATATATTAATAAAATGCTTAGTAAGAAATTTATTTAACTAAGTATATTACCTTATACTACTCCTATCCTAATTATTAAGAAATTAGACGGCGGGTTATAAATTTATATTAATTATAGGGTATTAAATATATTAACTATTTATAATAGGAATATACTACTACTAATAAGAGAGACCTTAGTAAAATTATATACTATACAAGTATATAGTAAATTTAATATTATTATAATATTTAATAGTATTAGAATTAAAGAAGGTAATAAGGAAAAGATTATATTCCTTATATAATATAGACTTTTTAAGTATATTATTATACCCTTTAGATTATATAATACTCTAGGAATATTTTAAGTATTAATTAATAATATCCTATAAGAATATTTAGATATATTCTACTCTATATACTTAGATAATATCCTTATTTATAGTAATAGTATAAATAAGTATATTAAATATATTAGCTTTATACTAGAAAAGTTATAATAAGTAGGCCTATACTTAGATATTAATAAATAGAAATTTTATATAATAGAAATTAAGTACCTTAATCTTATTATTACGACTAAAGGACTAAAGATAGATTTAAAAAAGATCGAGACTATTCTTAATTAGAAAGTACCTAGATACGTTAAAGACGTCTAGGTATTCCTAGGGTTTACTAACTTCTATTAGAGGTTTATAGACTAATACTTATTAATAGTAGTACTATTATCTAATCTAACTTAAACTACGGATTAATAAGAATTTATATTTCTATAAGTAGTAGATAGTAAAGAATAGAAAGCATTTAACTTACTAAAGTAAGTATTTATTAACGCACCTATCCTAGCGTATTTTAACCCTGAGTTAGAAACTTAGTTAGAATCTAATATATTAGACTTTATAGTAGTTATAATATTATCTTAAAAGGATAGTAAAGGAATACTACGACCTATAACCTTTATATTAAAGAAGATATTATTATAAGAATATAATTATAAGATATATAATAAGAAACTACTAGCTATTATTTAAGCGTTTAAAGAATAGTATCCTGAACTTATAGGAATACCTATTAAAGAACCGATTTAAGTTCTTATAAATTATAAGAACTTAGAGTACTTTATAAAAACTAAATAGTTAAATAGAAGATAAGCTTAGTAGGTAGAGTTTCTTTTTAAATTTAACTTTAAGATAAAATATCGGCCTAGTAAATAAGGAATAAAGCTAGATAGCCTTACTAGAAGGGTAGGAGATCTACCTACATTAGAAGATAATAATAAGTTAAAATATTAATAATAAATCTTATTAAAAGACCGCTACCTTAACCTAGGAGTAAAGAAGGCTATTACCCTTATACCTATATTAATTAATAAAACTAAGGAGTTAATCCTTAACGTGGCGGCTATAATATATAATTTAAGTAAATAAGATAGTACTAGCGGCGATAAGTTAATAGAGTATTCGCCGTTAGAAATCTTAGGAGTTCCTAATATTAATACTTCTATTAAAGATTTAATAAAGGACTTTATTATTAAATTAGAAACTATAAAGCTTATTAAGGATTATTATAAGGATAACGTATTAGTATAATATATTATTAATACTAAAGTATCTAATTAAAAGAAAGATCCCTTAAGATTTAGTTAAATTAGGATTACGTCTAGAACTAGGAGATTATATAATTATAGATAATCTACTCTACATAGGCTATTAACTCTACGTACTAGACGTAGTAATACTTAGGATAAAGATAATCAAAGATATCTATGAAATACCCCTAGGAGGATATACTAGACGGGTATTAACCTATAAATATATTAGTACTTACTATTTCTAGCCTTAAATAATAGATATAGTTACTTGTTATATAAAGAGTTATTATATATATAAGAGGTCTAAGACTATTTATAAGGGAAAGTATAGGTTACTTAGACTATTACTAATTCTAGATTACTACTAGTAAGATATCTTAGTTAATTTTATTATACCTCTCCTAATATATAAATAATACGGAAGAAGGTTTTAATATATAATAGTAGTAGTAGACTAGTTATTTAAAAAGAAGAAATTTATAGCGCTAGACTTAATAGAGGTTAAAGCTATAGTATAAGCTTTTATAGAATAGATATAGAGGGAGGAAGGATACCCCTCTACTATTATCTTAGATAGGGGGATATAATTTACTTCCTACTTCTAGTAACGATTATATTAATAAATTAGGATAAAACTAAAGCTATTAATAATATTTTACCCGGAAATAGACGGTTAGACTAAGAGCGCGAATACTACCCTAAAATAGTACCTCTATATATACGTTAGCTATAATTAAGATAACTAGGTTAACTTCCTACTAATAGTAGAGTTTAAAGCTAACTTAGATATTAATACGTTATTAGGTATTACTCTATCTATAATAACTAAGGGATATATACCTAGATTAGGATATAAGCCTAAAATACTATAGGATTAAGATATAATATAAAGATCTAAGAGGGAGATAAGGTCTATAAACGTATTTATTTAAGATATAAAGAATCTATAAGAATACTTATAAGACTAATTAAAATAGGTATAAGCCCTATAAATAGAATAAGCTAATAGATATTATTACCTTATACTAGAATTTAGAGTTAGGGACTTCGTAATACTAAATATAAAGAATATTAGGACGACTCGTCTAAATAAGTTATTAGACTATAAAAACCTAGGTCCTTATAAGATAATTAGGGTTATTAATAACGGAGCTTATAAGCTAGATTTACTAATATTAATAAGAGGTATATTCCTAGTATTTTATCCGTCGCTACTATACCTTAATAAAAGCGACCTACTCCCTAGATAGGTAATACTACTACTTCTACTAATAAATATTAATAATAAAGGCGCAGATTATAAGACTAAAGAAATACTAGATTTAACTATTAATAGAAGAAGGAAAGACCTTATAACGGGTAAAAAAGGATACCTAATATATAAGATTAAGTATACGGGCTATAAGAACGACGTTCTAGAATAGTAACTATTTACTAACGTAGTAGGGTATCCTAATTTAGTAGCTAATTTTTATTATAAGTATATTATAAAGAACGGACTATATAGGTTATTTAAGATATTAGAAGGATAGGAACCGCTATTAGCTCTATGTTACGACCCGTCGTCTTCTAACTAGAAGGCTCCGGAGTCTAGGTGGATCTCGTAGAGGGGAGTGTTAAGGACTAAGGTAAACAGGCTTCGTACTAAACTAGTCTAATACAGGTAGAGTATTATATTTAGTGTCTAGGAGATATCTAGGTTAATAATATAAGTTAAGCACGAAGCTCCTATCTAAGCTGGAACGCACGCTCTCTATATAGACATAGGAAATTCATGCTCGCGCTAGTCGCCAGTGATCGACCCCCGTTAACTAGAGCGATCAGGTCGAGCGGTCGCTCGACCCGTTATACTAAGGCATGTTCGACTTTAGTAAGCGCCTATAGCGTCCGCCAAGGCTCTAGCACCAAGGTCGTAATATTACCCCTTATCCCCCAAACCTTTATCCTAAAGGTTAGATAAATATTTATATCGTCTCGTCCGTAGTAACGCCGTACTAAGCTATCGGACCGAGTGGCTTATAGGGGAGTAATTATAATGGTGTCGTGTTTACGATACGCAAGATCTCAAAAGGAGTATTAGGTGTCTTCTCTTTCTCGGAGGTACGCGGAGTATATTCGGCTCGGAAAATAATATAAACCCGCCGTACCTATTATCTACTTCTCTAGCGTTAATAAGGCTATAGAGAAGCTTAAACGTAAGGAGGTAGAGATAGAGGTAGCGTAGGAAGTTACTAATAAGGCTACTCGTTAGAGTAATAAAATCGCTTATTAAAAATAGACGAAGCTGAAACGCCTTCGTTAATAGAAGCGTTTCCTAAAAGAGCGGGAGTAAAGGATATTTAATAAAGGTCTCGACGATATTAAGGAGTTAGAACGTTTAAAAGAACTTGAGAAGGCTAGTAAAGTTGAACGGGCACTTGCAGAGTGTCCTACTTTCTTAGAGTTCGAGGGTTCCGGAACTCTCTCGCCTGGAGCTCTCGAGTGGATCGCTTAGGGTATGTCTAGGTTTAATAATACTGCTAGAGGAGCTCTCGACAGTTCGTAAGGTTCGTAACTGGCTCCCAGGTATTCTCTAAGTCCTCGTATCCTTTCCATTTTACTAGGTAATTCTAACCTCTATATAATAGAATCCTTTCGGCCTTAAATTCATTCTCTTCTTCTATCTGGAAGTAGAAGGTTTCTTGTAAGGGTGTATTAGGGTCTACTGGTTCTAATATCGAGATATAGAATACTAGGTGGATTTTAGCGTCGGGTAGGAGCTGTAACTTATAGTTGACAGGCCCTTTATTTCTAATAACTAAAAATGGTCCGACTTTAATATAATCCAGTTTCTTGCTTGGTCTTATACCTTTTAAATTTTTTATAAGGAGGTATACTTTATCCCCCTTCTTTAGCTGAGGTCCATTTTTTCTTTTCTTGTTAACCGACTTCTCTATAGAAGTGTTCACCTCGCTAATCCGCTGCTATATATCCTTATACAGGCTTTTTATATCAGATGCTAGCACCAAGGCTTTTTCTGCATCTGGTCCTTGTCTAGGATCTAGAAATAGGTTCGCATGTCGTCCGTAGTTTATAAAAAACGGTAACAGCCTTGTTATATCTAATTATTTATCGTTATATGCCAGTTAAGCTATTAGGAGTAACGTAACCTAATTATTTTATCTCTTATTAACGTCGTACCTAAGGTATACTTCTATTATCTAATTAGTACGTTCAGTCTATCTATCCGTCTAAGGGTAGTAGGCTATTAATATTCGTAGTTTAGTTCTAATTAATACGATTAAAGTCTTCTAATAGTTTAATATAAAGAGTTTATCTCTATCTGAAGTTATTAACTCTGGTATACCATGATCTCTAATCAGTCTATCTAATAAAATAAATCCAAGCTAACTAGCGTTATAGGATTCCTTATACGGGATTATAATGGCATACTTAGTAAGTTTATTAACGATAACTATTATCGAATCGTACTTATTATTAGTTACTGGGTTAATTAACCGAGGTAGTTTTATAATAAAGTCCATCGTAACGTCTTTCTATAGTATATCTAGAACTTCTGCGAACTGAATTTGTCTATACTTAGCATGTCTTATAGATTTATTCTGCTGGCAGTATATATATTCCTTGATATATTACTCGACTAACGCTCGTAGTTTTAGTGCGGCGTATACTCTTTAAACGAGTTCTAATATTTTAGATACTCCTAGATGTCCTAGTAAAGGATTATTATAGTAATCCCTAATTACTTCTTCTATTACTTTCGGTAGTAAGTATAGCTTCTATTTATATAGCAATAGGTCCCGGTTAGGCTGTTCTTTCCTAAGTCGTCCGGCTAAGTTATTATTCTTATATACTTCCTTTAAATCGGGAACTGTATATGTCGTGACTCGTATAGTCGTAGCTAGATTCCTTACTAGTACTAATAATCTATCATTTTCTTGTTTTAATATAGGCTGAGTCGTAATGTCTTTTATTTATATATAGTCAGATCGTCTACTTAAAGCGTCTGCTCGTCTATTATCTTTTCCTAGGGTGTACTGAATTTTAAACTTATACTGCCTAAGGAGTTCAGACTATTAAACTTATCGTCGATTTAACTCTTTCGTGGTTATAAAACCTACTAGGTTTTTATAATCGGTGAAGATAGTAAGCTCCGAATAACTTTCGGCATATACTCTCTAATATTATAGAGAATAGACGACTACTAAAAGCTCTTTGTCGTGTATATTATAGTTCTATTCTACTAGAGATATCTTGCGTGAGTAGTATACTACTAGATACTATTTACCGTCTCTCTATTAATAGAGGCATGCTCCGATTATAAGATCTGAAGCATCTGTCTTAATACGTACTAGTTCTCCATTTCGAAATATATAAAGTACCGGAGGATCCACGTAAGCTCGCTTTAGTTCTTTAAATACTTTCTTCTAGTCAGCATCCCATCGAAATCCCGTGTCTTTTTTGGTGATTTCTGTTAGTGGCAAGGCCTTCTTAGAGTAGCCTTCTATGAAACGTCTATTGAAGTTGGCGAATCCTAAGAATCCTTATACTAATTTAATATCATGTGGTGTAGGCCATTCTTATATAGCCTGAATCTTCTTAGGGCTTATATAAACGCCTTTAGTTATTACTATAAACCCTAAGAACTCGACTGAGGTCTTATAAAACTCGCATTTCTCTGGTTTTAGGAGGAGTCCCGCTTGTGATAGACATGTTAATACATCCTGCACATGAGGGATATGTTCCCTAAGAGTCTTAGAGTAGATTAATATGTTATCGAGGTATGCGATCGCTATAAGATCTAAATAAGCTCGTATAACATTATTAACTAATGCCTAGCAGGTTACTAGTACGTTAGTAAGACTAAACGGCATGACTAGGTACTCGTAATATCTATACCGAGTCTTGAATACTATTTTCTATTCGTTACCTTCTTTCATTTAAATTAAGTTATACGCTCCTCGAAGATCTAACTTTATAAAGATCTTTACTTTAGCTAGCCGGTCCTGCAGCTCGCTAATATTTAGTAGTAGGTAATAATTCTTGATTATTATATTATTTAACTTTCGATAGTCTACGTATAGTCGTAGTAACCCGTCTTTCTTCTTTATAAAGAGTATCGGATATCCTGCTAGTAATTTAGATTCTCGAATAAATCCCTTTTTTAGGTTCTTATCAAGGTACCCGCGTAGTATTATAAGTTCCTTTTTAGATAACGCATAAATAGGTCTAAATATTAGTTCCTTCCCTAGTTCAAGTTCGATCTTATAATCCTAAGGTTGGTGTTTAGGCAGAGCTTTTACTATTATCTCTTTTATAAAGAGGCGTTTCCATCTTTAATACTCTTATAAGATATTAGGAGTACTGTCAGTTACTCTAAGAACTCTAACTTATTAACCTAGCGGACCGCTGCCAGTATCTATTAAGTCGGATCCTTATATTTTAAGGTCATCCTTATTCGAAATTAAGGTAATATATGCCTTAACCGTCTTCTAGTTCGATTTCTTATCTACCGTCGTCTACTATTAACGTGTAGGTTAGAATCTAGTAATATTACCAGTTCGCTTAAACTTAAGTACTTTTCTTCTCTAGTTAATTGCTAGGTTATGCTTTTCTAACCAAGGCATACCTAATATAATATAATAGGTGGCCATCCTTATAATATTAAAGGATATTTCCTTATAGTGTCGTTGAATTATAAATGGTAGCGAGGTTGTCTCCTCGTCTACGCTTCCTTTTAATAGTATTAACCCGTCGGCTATTCGTAAGTTATATAGATCCTTCTTTCTCCGCGTTAGTAGGCCCACTAACCGTACTAGTACTTCGGAGATAAAGTTTCTAGATGCCCCGGAATCTATTATCGTTATAATCCGCTAACTATCTATTTTAACCGGTACGTTTATATACATTACGTAGTTCGTTAAATATAGCTGATATGTTTTTAGGGTAAAGATATTAATCTCCTTATACTTCCCCTTAGTATAAGGGATTACTCTTTTCCTGAAAAGGATAGGAATCCGGTAGTTCTTTTTATATACATGTACTTCCTATAGTTATTATAGAAACAGGTATACTAATCATCTAAGTAGTACTCTAACGTGTACTCGTCATGCTTGAGGTACCTATAAAGACTGCTATGCCATCTTTAGTTATAGTTCGGAAACCACTTCCTTGATCTTTTAGTTGCTAAATACTAATAATAACTTATATTATTATAGCTTAACTAAATCTTTCCACACGTTTAGATCCTAATAGATTTCCCTAAGTTTATCTTCGCTTAGTAGTGAACCATATATATTTTATCGGCGTAGGCTGACTAGTATATTACTCCGTGCTATAGATATACTAAGTCGTTCCTAAACTCCTTCTATAGAAGTCCTCCTGCTACTTTTTCTTGGTAGAACTCTACCCGTTCCTCGAGTTTTATCTGTGGATCTTTTAATATAGAAGCTCGAGATACTACTCTATCACCTTCTTTCTTAGAAGTCTGGCTAAGGTTTTCCCAGTCGGAATCATCCTCGCTTTCTCGGCTTTATTCGGGTTTTCCCTTCTAAATATAACCACTATTATATTCGTTATTAGAGTCTAATTCCTTGAGTTATTCGTAAATATCTGCTAGCCTTTATTTAATCTTCGTAATATTCCTCTACTTCTTAGCTATTTCTTCGCGTAATTCTTCCTCTCTAGATTATAGTTCTCTATTAACGGGTAGATTAACGAGGGCTAGTAAATCATCTATAATTATATCTAGCTCGGTATTATTATACTCCGTTTCTTGTTAATCCCTTAGAGGTTCAGTCTTCCTAACTGGAACTCTTTCTAATATATTCAACTGAGGTCGTTTCACTATGTTTTTTAACCTGTAGTCTCTGGCGATATGGCCCGGTTTACTACAGCTATAGTAATTCATTGCTTCCTTACCCCCTTACTATTTCTTACCTCTAAACGGTTTCTTTTTTTCGGTGAAGTCCAACTCTATTAGCATCGGACCGTAAGGATCGCGTGAGAATCGTTTCTTCCTATAACTTCCTCCGGAATAGAGTCCTGTATAACCGAGTCTAGAAACTCCACTATTATAGCGTAGTTCTATTACTAACTCGTGGATCTAGTTATCGACTCGTGTTAAGGCTCTTATTAATAAGTCTAAGTTATTATAAACGGCTCCGTCTCGCATAAGTTCCTTCTTTACCTGAGGTTTTAATCCTCTCCGATATATTACTATTAGCGCGTTATTATCCTAGTCGGTTCTTATAAAGTACTATTAAAACTGTATTGTATACTTAGATACCGATTTCTTTTATATTAGGTACTAGATGACTCTCGTCGCTACGCTGGCTTTATTAGAAGGTCCGAACATCCGTCTTATCTCCTAACGAAAGAGCGTTAAGCTCTCTATTTATAACTTAATAGAGATATTATCGTCGTCGTCGGGATCTTCTATATATCTTTTAAGAAATGGGGCGGACTATCTCTAGGCCCGTCCTCTTATATAAGTTATTGTAAATAGTAGTTATTTCTTTAGCCTAATAGCGTCCTTATTAAAAGAGAAGTATAGCTGTATCTATATTAACTACTCTTTAAGTTTATCTCGATCGCTATAATATAAATCTGGTTTAGTAACCTTAATACCTTCTTTAACTTCCGCTGTTACTAACTATCATGGACCGCGTTTACTCGGGGTGAGGTCCCTTTATCCTGAGGTACTTATCTTGAGGGTACTTAAAGTGTTACGACCCGTCGTCTTCTAACTAGAAGGCTCCGGAGTCTAGGTGGATCTCGTAGAGGGGAGTGTTAAGGACTAAGGTAAATAGGCTTCGTACTAAACTAGTCTAATATAGGTAGAGTATTATATTTAGTATCTAGGAGATATCTAGGTTAATAATATAAGTTAAGCACGAAGCTCCTATCTAAGCTGGAACGCACGCTCTCTATATAGACATAGGAAATTCATACTCGCGCTAGTCGCTAGTAATCGACCCCCGTCGACTAGAGCGATTAGGTCGAGCGGTCGCTCGACCCGTTATACCAAGGCATGTTCGACTTTAATAAGCGCCTATAGCGTCCGCTAAGGCTCTAGTACTAAGGTCGTAACACTCTACTTATATATAAGCCCGACGCTACTATATTATAAGACGAGACTTATTATTAATATATTAAGTTATAACGACTAAGGAAGTATTAGCCCGATATAAATATAGATACTACTAATACTAGTAGGCGAAGAGCTAACTATAATAAGCTAGTAGCGGAGGATACGGAGTTAGGTAATATTTATTATTAAATAGAAAGAATACGTTTTTAAACGATTCAGATATTTACTAGAGCTCTGAATTAAAAAGGGGGGGGTAATATTATAGTTTCATAGTATAAACTAATACGTACTCCCGATTAGGCCTAGTACGTACGCTAAGATATAAATGCTATATTCGTATATAATATAATATATAGAATAGTATAGTTAATATTCTTATATAAACTCGATATTAATACTATTCAGGTTTATATTAAGTCCCTAATAATACTCCTCTCTCCTACTAGGGCTACGCCCCTTTCTTTACTCTTAAAAGGTTTATACTCCCTTAATTACCCTCTTACCCTTCTTTATATAGTTTAATTAATATTAATAAGTACCCTAGCCCTCCTACTAGTCTACTACTACCCTAGCTACTCCTCTCTTATACTATCTAGTATTAAGGTATCCTTTTCTATTTAACCTATAATACTAGGTTATTACTACTACTAGCCTAGTAGAAGGCTTATAATATTTTTATTAAGAATTATTATATATCTTTTCTATAATATATAAGAGGGAGCTATTAGAGTTATTAAGGGGGTATATAAATATATTTTATTATTACTATTATATTACTATATCCTAATACTAGATTATATAGTAATCTACTTATAAGAGAAAGTAGATTATATTAAAATCCTACTAGCTATACTTATAATTATAAGGTTACTACTCTTACTCCTACGCGTAGTTATAATCCTCTTAGCTAGGGGGTAGCCCTAGCCTATTATTCTAACTCTTCTACTTAATATAATACCTTCTATCTCTTAACCTAGAGTCTCTTATATATAGAGCTAATACTACTAGTAGGAACTAAGGTAGGTATTATTATATATACTCAAGGCGCGCTCGCTACGCATATAAAAACTCTATATAAAGAGCTCTACTACTACGTAATATCTTAGTTTTATCCTAGTTATATCTAGATTAGAGACCTCTTAACTCTATTAATAAGTAATAGGTTTATAGCTAGTACTACGTATAAGTAGATCTTATTACTAGTCTAGGATAGTTTAATATACTAAATTACTATTATATTACTTTTAACTATTATTAATAAGTAATTATCTTAGAATAATAAATCCTAGAGAATTATTCCTAATTTATTATATTCTAGTAGTTATAATAAACTATAGATTAATTATAACTAGATAAATAGAAGGGATATAAAGTCTTCTAATAACCTAGATAGGTTTAAAGCTATACTTAACTACGTTATTACTAGTACTAAGGAGTATCCCTATCTAATATCTATTAGACTAACTATCGAGTCGGGATTTAGTACTAAGAATTAGTACCGACCGAATACTTAGTATTAGCTCCGGGTACTAACTAAAATACTTAGTACTTACTTCTAGTACTAACTTACTAAGGCCTTAATATATTAGCGAATTAGATTAACCTAACTCAAATTACTAAGATATCGCTAAAACACCAAGCCTCTAATAAAATAGTAAGGGATACTAAACTTTTTCTAGAATTACCCTTATATTAAAAATAGATTTTTTAATTTAAATTTTAATATCCCCTTTAGTTTCCTAGGGATATATATTACCTTTTTATATTACTTTAAAGAATTACCTAGGGTACGCTAGGTAATAATAATAATAATACTTAATAATATAATAGTAAATACTATTATAAATAGATTTTTTTATAATATTATAATTATTATTTCTATAAGAATAGTTATTACTTTTCTAATTATCTTATTTACTATTAAGAATTACCTAGGTATTAATAATAATAATAATACTAAGTAATATAGTAATAAATGCTTTATATAATAGGAAATATTATTATAAAAAGAAAATATTACTAATATTATAGTTATAGTTTTCCTAGTAATATATATTATTTTTTTATATTACCTTATTTACTTTTAAGAATTCCCTAGGTAATAATAATAATAATAATAGAAGAAATTTTAAAAAATATAGGAAAAAATACTACTAAAAATAGAAAATGTTATTAGAGAAATGTCTTAGCGATTTAAGTTAATACTTTAGTACTAATACTTAGTACCTACCTAGGTACCGACTCGAGGTACTTAGTAATAGATTTTAGTATTAAATCGCTAAGACTTAAGTTAGGTAACTAACTTAAGTTTAAAGTACTAACTTGACGCGGTTAGTCTAATATCTATAGATAAGGCCTTATAAGGGCCTAATAGTAATAAATAGCTTACTACTACTAAAGAAAAATTAACTAATTATAAGAAGTAGATAATATAATAGACCTTATATTAGCTATCTTATAAAGTATATATCTTACTAGGTAGGTAGGTATTATCTTATAAATATAAGCTAATAGGCCTAATTAGCTAATATAAAGTATAATAGGTAGTTAAAGGCTTTTACTAAATTAAAGGGATTAATTTTAATAAGATATTCTTATTAACCCTAAAGGTAATATTATAATAACTCCTCCTAGCCCTAATTACTAAGTATAAGCTAGTTATTAAGTATTTATATATTATTACAGCCTTCTTAGAATTACTTATTTAGGAAGAAATCTAGGTAGAGTAATCTTACTATTTTACTAATAGTAAATAGGGATATACCTATAAATTAAATAAAGCTTTATATAACCTTTAATAAGTATCTTATAAGTAGTAAAAAACCCTTTATAAGGTACTTAAGTCTCTAGGTTTTAAGTATCTTGAATATAATTATTATATATTTATTAATACTACTATAAAAGTTATTATCATAGTATATATAAATAAATTACTATTTATAGTATATAAATAAGACCTAGTTACCTAGATAAAGAAGGAACTTAATAAGAGGTTTAGCTTTAAATATATAAGAGATTTTAAAGACTATTTAAGAATAAATATTATTAAAAATCTAGATAACTATTCTATTTAAGTTAACTAAATAAAATATATTAAATAGTTATTAGGCTAACTAGGTATAGAAAAATACTTACTAGTAAAGTTACTTATAAAATAGGTTAATATTACTATTACCCCTAATAGATATATAGCCTCCGCGTCTAATAAAGAGGCTTATTAGTCTTTTATAAGAGTACCTAATTAGCTAAGTATTATACCTAGGCTAAATATTACTTATACTATTAGTTACCTAAGTTATTTACTTAATAACTCTACTCTATAATATATAAATATAGTAAAGAGAGTATTATATTACTTAGTAGGAACTATTAATAATAGTTTTATCTATTAAATAGGTAAAAATAATAGTTTAAAGGGTTCTACTAATATATTATATTATAATAATTATAAGATATCTTATTCTACTAAGGCGTATATTTATAAACTATTTAATAGCCCTATTACTTAGTAATCTAAATTATAAAAGCTAGTAGTAAAATCTATATATAAGTCTAAATATATTACTATAATAGAGGTATATATAGAAGCTCTATATCTAGGACTTATACTAAAAGAGCTAAGGTATAATAAGAGGGTAGTATTAATACTCCTAAGTATTAATAACTAGGTAGTTATGAAATTAGCTACTAACTTAATTAATTATACTACTTTAAAATATATTTAAATAAGATATTATTTATTCTATTAACTTATTTCTAAAACTAAAGAGATCTATCTTAAATAGAATAATATTAAAGGCTAATATACTAACCTATTAATAAAACCTATTAGTCTTATTAACTTTAACCTAGTTAAATAATAATTAGAACTAGCTCTAAGTAAAGTATAAGGGGATTTAAATATAGTAGTTAGTAATAAGTAACCTACTATTATAATTATAAATTACAGGGTTATATAGTAATATAAAATTAGTCTATTTTTATAGTAAGACTAATTCTTAAGAAATCTAAGAATTATTCTACGGGGGATCTAATAAACCCCTTAAAGAGACTAGTAAGCCTTATATATTATTTCCCCTTACGGGTTAATGTAAGGGCGTAACGTATACTAAGCGTATATAATATATAGCCTATTAAGTAGTTTATAATAATTACCTCCTCTCTTAAAGAAACTTACCCTCGAGTTTAATATAAATAGCCTATTTAATTAAGTTTAATAAAAACCTTTAAACCTAGTATAAGATATAAGGAAAAGAACTTAATAAAGTAAGATTATAACTTATATAATAGTTATAATATATAGTATTTATAACTTTATATTATAATATAGCTATCTATTACGCGTAGATATTATAATCTAAAGTATACGCGTTATATATAATAACTTTTTATACGTAATAATAATAGCTATATTAATATAGTCTTAATACCTTAATATTATTATTATAATACCTAAAATTTTCCTTAATACTTTATCTTTTATAACTATTATTAATATCTTTTCTAAATACTTAGCGCCCTCTCTTTTCATGCGTATATAATATATATAATATATATAATAATAGCTAATTATAGAATATAATATCTAATATCTTAATATCTTAGGTATTACTTATAAGTTAGTTTACTAGCTCTTCGCGTAAATATAGCTAATATAATATAGCTTAATCTAATATAAAATATATATAATACGCCTAGCTTTTATAATAAAAGTTAAAGTAGATCCTAATACCTAGTTAGGTAGTTAAATAAATAAGGATTTAATTAAAACTCTTCTTATAAATCCTATAGAGATTCCTATTAAAGATCCTATTAAAGAGCCTACTCCTCTATTATATAAGCCTATCCCTAAGCCTACTTCTTACCCTAACTCCGCCGCGAGTATTAATTACCTATTTAGCCTAAATAATAATCTAGTTATACCTACTTATTATCCCTCTTTTATAGATATAAGTACTTAGGTATATCTTAATTATATAGCTAATACGAAGTAATATATTATTCTTACCCCTACTTCCCTAGCCGTACGTTTCTAGGGAGCTCCCCGTCTTAAATAAAAAATATATAAGAGGTATATTTACTATATTAATAAAGGACTTATAGAGTATAAGTATTTATAGTTATATTATACTTAGTATATATACTAATAGTATAAGTAATACTATATTTATAATTACTAATAAGAAGAAGATAATACTTAAGTAGTATAACTATTATTTAGAAGTTTATTATAATTATAAACTAGTAGGTTTTCCCTATATTCTTAAGTTACTTTTATAGTTATAGTATATACTAATTACTTAACTTCTAGATTCCTAATAATATAATCCTAGTTTATAATAAGGTAATTAAGCTCTATTAATTAATTAATAATATAAATTATCTAGATACTCTAGAGGATAAATTAAAGCTTTAAGTAGCGGGCGTTATCTTTATAAATATTATAATTACTATCTACTTTAAGCTAGCTTCTTATAACTATATTATAATACGTCTTAGTAGTAAAAAGAAATTATAAGTATATTAGAAGTATAAACTATAATTTTTTAAATAATAAAATATATTAATAAAACCCTTATAAGTATTTATAATATTAAGTAAGCTAAGATATACTCCCTTATACCTTTACTACGTTTATTAATTATTATAATTATTACTTATATATCTTTAAGTAGGCCTTAAGCCCTTAGCCTCTAGCCTAGAGGATGAGATAGATATAGATAATAAGGAGTAGGTACCTAGTATATTAATATTATATTACCTACGCTTATATAAGTAGTCAAGTAAGCTTTAACTACTTAGCACTAAGTTTCCTTCTCCTAATTTAATTAGATAGTTTTTTATTTCTTTCCTAAGTTATCCTTATATATTAGCGCCTCTAGGGCGTTTTACCTACTCCTAGTAAGTAAGATAAAAGAAATTAATACTCTTTATACTTACTTTTAAGTAACTAATTAAATATCCTTTACTATATTCTCTAATTCTATTTTAATATTTATAACTCCTACTTATAGTAATAGTACTTTTACTTTTTATTAAAGTCTTCGCGTATTTCTTATATATCTTCTAGATTTTCTTCTAGAACCTTTTAATTATATTAGGGAGGATATCCCTTCTACTTAATAAGATATTAAAGTTTACCCTTCTTTATCTTCTTATCTAAAATCTCTTTTAACTCCTACTACCTATTATTATTAATAAGTTCTAGAGGTAGTAGCTTAGATATAGAAGTATTACCTTACCTACGCGTATATAGCTCTAAAAGAGAAATATAAAAAATAGGGTAGATTATATATATTAATAGTAATACTAGGTAATATACCTACTTATTAATAGGTTTAAGGGTATAGAATAGACTAATAAGCTTATAAGATAGCTTCCTACTTAATTACTTTTACTTTAAGTTCTTTATATTTAATATAATTAAGTCTCTTTAATTAAAAGATATTAGCTTATACTTCCTATTATAAAACTTTACCTATATTTTTAATATATCTTATTATTAACTTAATAAGTCTTTATATAATTTATAAAGTTTTTAGATATATTATCTTATATCTAGTACCTCCTCTTAGTAAGTTCTATCTTTAGAAAATATAAGAATCTTAGGCTAATAGTTATAATAAAGCTTAAAAGGATTATATCCTATTATTATATTCTTTATATTATTTTATATATATTTAGCTAGGGGTAATAACCCTACTTAATTATCTTATCTATTATTATAATAAGTTCTTAAATAATATTCTAATATCTAATTCTATTATTCTATTTAACTATTAGTCTATAGATAGAAGGCTATACTTAGCCTATAATTTAACTTTAAATAGTAGTATAAGTTAGACTAATAAGCGCTTATAAATAGACTCCCTTAATCTAATATAATATTATTAAGTATACTATACTTTAAGAAGACTTCCTTAAATAAGATATCTATAAGATTAGTTACCTTATAGTCCTTTTATATAAGAAGGTAGTAAAGTATCTTTGTATACCTATTAATAACTATAAGGATAGTATTATAAATACCTTTAAGCTATTTATATAAGAGAAGATTTATAATAAAATCCATTATAATTAACCTCTATAACCTACTTAGCTTAGGAAGTATAGTTAAGTTACTATATAATTAATATTATTTTACCTTAACTCTTTAATAAATATTATAAGAATTAATATATTCTTTAATATCTACCTTTATACCTATCTAGGTATACTTTTAGTAAAGGAGACTAAGCGTCTTATTAAGCCTAAAATACCCTACTAAAGGGTTATTATAATAGCGTTTTAATAGCTCTTTATAGACTAATAAGTCTTTAGGAATATATAACTTCTTATTATACTTAAGTAAATCCTAATTATTAAACGTCTATTAACTAGCTCTTCTAACTTATCTATCTATTATTTTACCTATATATTACTAGCTAATAAAAATATCTTCTTATTAAAGTACTTTAATTAATTTAATTATAAACTTTAAAGTTATAGTATATACTATTTTATTTTCCGTTATTATATTAGCTAGAAAACGTAGAATAAGTTATTTATAATTAATAGTTCTAGTAATAGGATTACGCTATTTCTTAGCTATATTATAAGTATATTAAGGTAGTATCTTACTTATACTCCCTATATTTCTAGGTTAAGGGTCCCTACACCTTAATAAATATACTCTATCTAAAACTATTATTCTAACGGCTATATTAATAATTCCTAGTACTACTAATCTTATAACTAGTACTAGTATCTATAACTACCTTATATATATACTATATATTATAATAAGTTCACTTTTATTACTAGAGGGTAGTAAGCCCTATTCTAGTATAGGAAATATATAGGCCTCTATTATAATACGGAAAATAGGGTTTAATAAACCTACTACTATTAATAGCTTTTATTATAATATAGGGATAAGTTTATTTATTACCTTACCCTTGCTTTTATAATTAAGGCGCCTTAACAGCGTATTAGCTAAGTTAGTCTTATCTAGTTTATACTTAATAATAAAGTTATAGGTTAAGAGTCTTATTACCTATCTTACCTATTAACTATTTAAGGCCTTTATATTTATAAAACCCCTTAGATTATTATAATTAGTAAGTACTTTAACTAGATAGAAACTACCTTCTAAGTAGTATCTCTACTACTTAAAGATTATAACTATTATAAGTAACTCCTTATTATATATTTTATAATATTCTTTAGTAGAGTTTATTTTCTTACTCTAAAAGGCTATAAGATACTATTAACCTAATTCCTAGAGTTATAATAGAATATTAGCTAGTCTAAAATCTAATATATTAATCTTAACTCGCGTAGGTAATATAAGACTAAAGTATCTTAATATTAGTATATTAAGAAATACCTAATAGACTATAGTAAACGTATACTCCACTCTATTAGGCTAATTAAAAGGACCTGTCTCAACGCCTTTTATACTACCCTTTAATAGCCCTATTAAGGGTAACGTAATTTATAAATACTAATAAATAAAATAACAATATAAATTTATAAATCTAAGAAAAATCTATACTTTATAGAAACTCTTCGGCCTAGGCTATAATTAAATAGTATCTATCCTACGTTAATCTATTATAACGCCTTTAATTAATATAATAAATCCTAATAACTCTACTTTAGTTATAAAGAACTAATATTTCTTTAAGTTAGTAAATAATTTATACTACTAAAGTTACTTAAGTACTCTATATACGTGATCCCTATACTTTATACGCGATTCTAAATAGATAAGAATATTAAGATAAATAATATAGAGTTTATCTAGTAACCCTATTAAGAACTTATTAATATAAGCTTAAAAGGTTATTAGAGTATTTATAAGACTAAATAGTATTACTAAATACTTAAAATAACTATATTATATATAAAATATAGTCTTCTACTTATCTTCTTTTTAGATATAAATATAATAATATATATCCTTAAGATTAAGTTTTATAAAGACCTTTACTCTATTTAGGCGATCTAATATTTTACTAATTAGGGGTAAAGGATATCTATTCTTAATAGTTACTTTATTTAACCTATAGTAGTTAATATATAAATATAGGCCTCTATACTTCTTTAAGATAAATAGGATAGGTAATCCCGCGGGACTCTTAAAATACTTTATCTATCCTTTTACTAAGGCTTTATCTAAATAGTATCTTAGTTCTACTAACTCTATATTTAATAGGTTATATAAGGGTTTATAAGGCGGGTTACTAGTTATATTAATAGTATAATTACTTCCTTAATAGGATAGTAGATATCTAGCTTCTTTAACTAAGAATATGTCTAAGAACTTACTAAACTCTAGAGGTAATATATATATATTAACTATATATTCTTTATCTAGATTACTTATACCTACTACTCTAAGTTTTAATTATATAAGTTCTAGATTAATAATATTAGAAATAAGAAGTATATAGATAGTAGGCTATTTCTTTAAGAATTTTATAAACTATTATAAATTATTTAGTTAGAATAATAACTTATTAATTTTAAGATACTACTTCCTTATACCTATATTAACCTTAATACCTATTATATATTATATAAGTCTACTAATAACTAGTAGTAGTCCTACCTTATCTATTATATAGAAGATATAGGTATATTAATAGGAAGAACCCTAACTATTAATAGTTTAATATATTATATTATATATACTATAATAGAAGATAGGCTTACTATTTATAAAGCCTAGTTATAATAACTTAGTATCTTTAATATATTTAAAACTCGCTTTAATAGTATAAGCTTATAAGATAATATTTAGCTAGGAATTATAATTAAGATATCCTTTATACTTAAGAGGCTTATACTTTAATATTATCTTAACTTTATATTACTATAATATTAGGGGTTTAACCTCTACTCCTTACAGCTTCTCCCCTAATAATTTAGAGTCCTTAATAGGGTCTAGCCTTTTCCCTACTCCTTACTTATATATTAGCCTTATTTACCTATTATAATAAGGTTTAGGCGTCTTCCTTTTTATTAGAATCCGCCTTATTTTAGTAGGTTAAGATAACTTATAGTATAATAGCCCTTCTTATTATAATTTTAATAAGTAATATCTAATAAGTCGCGTAATTTAGGCTTATTATAACTACTCTTACTATTATAACTACCTATTCCTTATCCTCTTATAATATTATCCCTATATATTTATAGTTTTTTAACTTTATTACAATCCGCGTACTTATATAATATATTTTACTAGCCTTTCTTACCTAAGCTTTTAGTCTTATTAATATTAGCTTTAAGGCGTACTACTAATAATAGGAGTTTATCTCTTATATTAGGTAGGGACCTCTAATTTATAAGGGTAATTTAAAGCTCTTTAATAAGCTTAATATATAAATTTATTACCTGCTTATTTGTAAATTTTTTAGGAAGTTAGGCTTTTAAAGATATTAAGTATATTTTAAACTTATAAATTACCTATATTAAGCGTTAATATATATTAGTATACTATTAATATATACTTAACTCTCTATTTATAAGATCCTTAATATAATTTAATAAAAAGTCTATAAAATCCTTCTAACTTAATATTTCTAATAGATAAGAATATAAATAAGTAGTTTAAAGCTATTTTAAGTTACTCTTAAGCGCTAGTATTATAAATAGAATACGTGATATCTATATAATAAAGTTAAATAGAGTCTATAAAAAACATATATTATATTATTATATTTAGTCCTAGTATTTATAGATATTCTTATTATAATAGTTAGGAATAGGGGTAAGCTTTTATATACTTTAGAAGAGACCTAAGTACTCCTTAGCTTTACTATATATATACTTCCAATCTATACTACTATTACTATAAAGAGAAATCTATTCCCCTAATTCTAGGATAGTAATATCTACTTTAACTTCTTTAAGTTACTAAATTTATAGTAACTCTTCTCGCTTACGCCTTACCTACGTAAGGCGTTCTATTATAGAGGGAATACTTCCTTTATAATTCTTTAAATCTCCCTTAGGGGTATTTTTAGTATTATTAGGTTTATTTATATCCCTTATATAACTTTCCTATTCCCTTTCCTATTAGCTAAGATTATTATTAATAGTATTTAATAAACTACTTTTATCTTAACTCTATTATAACGGCGTATTACTTATAATACTACTAGAGCGAGTTATATTTACTATAACTAATAATAGATTACTACCCTTAAATAGGTAGAAGAATTAGAATTATTATAAATTATAAATTATAGGAGTTATATAGTAATATAAAATTAATCTATTTTTATAGTAAGACTAATTCTTAAGAAATCTAAGAATTATTCTACGGGGGATCTAATAAACCCCTTAAAGAGACTAGTAAGCCTTATATATTATTTCCCCTTACAGGTTAATATAAGGGCGTAATGTATACTAAGCGCATACGACGTATAGCCTATTAAGTAGGTTATAACACCTACCTTATTACTACTAATCTAAGAGGGAGTATTAGAATTTAAGCTAGGTTAATCTTAGTAAGAGGTCTTAGTAAACTAGTAGAGATTTCTTGTAATATTATTCCTATATAATATAGCTATAATTAGCTATTAGTTATCTAATACTACTATACTATACTTAAATTATATATAGATAAATTATAAGTATTATATATTTTATTACTAGATACTAATACCTAAGTAATTTTTAAGTAATCTAAGATCTTAGTATAAGGCTTATATAGTAGTATTCTATTATATATTAATAGAGAAGGCTTTAAAGAGGACTATCTAGATTAGCTAAGAAAATAGATTCTATAACCTAGTCTAAAATTTCTAGTAAAGGTTTAAGCGCGCTAGTAGAATTCTAAAAGTAGCTTATAATTAGTATTACTTTTATATACAAAAGAGAAGATTAATAAATAATATTAGCTTATAAGTTTCCTTATTAAAGGTAGTTACTTCTTTTAATACTATATAACTATCTAGTAAGTAAGACTTATAAGTCTATTATATTAAATAATAGAGTAAGATAAGTATTAAATAATAAGGTATATAATATATAATATTAGCTAGTTTATAAACGTATTTATATATATTCTATATAAGAAATAGGATAATAAGGTATTATATATATAGAGATAAGGTATATAATATATTTTATTATTAAGCTACTAGTTATATAAGGCTAATTACCTTAATTCTAATATACTTAGTATAATATATTTACTAGTATAAACTCTATAAAAGGGTTTACCTAGTAACTATCTAAACCTAGTAGCTATCTAGCCTTATAAGATTTATACTTATAAGATTAAGCCTAATACTATTAGCCCTAGGGAGTATTAAAAGGGTACTAAGCGCCTTAAATTCTAGGGTATAATCCCTTAGGAAGTCGTATAATTCGCTACCTAAATTAATTAATAGTAATATTAAGGAGATATACCTCGGATAAAGCCCTACTATAGTAATTTAGTACCCGGTATCAGTTAACCTAGCTGAGTTCGTTAGGTAAACGGTACGCGAGCAGGCCGCTAGGTAATACGTAATGAGATATTCTTAGGGGTAGTAATAATAGCGGGCGGTTTAAGCGTAGGGCCCTTATACGCGCGTGGATCATGTACGTAGGGGCCTAGTAACCCCTAAGCTTTGGGGCCTTAGAGCCCTGGCGGACCCGGATAACCCCTGGAGGTCTAGGGTGTGAGCCCTATAAGGCTGGACGGACACTAGGTGTGGCAGGTGAACCCTTCTAGCTGAACAATCAACGGCCGAACAATCAACCGTTTCATCGATCTTTCAATCAAACGCCCCTCAAAGATGTACCTTTAAGTAAAGAATCTTTTACCGATGCCGATAACATGCACTACATGTTTTTATTAGACTGCGACCTTAGCATACTCGTACATCTCGAAGTTTGATAATGCACCCATCTCTATATCTCTTTTGATTCTCGACCAATCACCTGATTTTAAGTACGATAGTGTCTGTACAGATAGTGTGATAGTCATAAACGTACTATCCATGCTACTCACACCTCCAACATGAGATCGACCACAGAACGTCCGGTCTGTCGCGTCCTTATCATTGGGGCGGGACTCTGCGGTCTTGGGGCAGCGATCTCGATTGCATTAGAAGGTCACCATGTCTCAGTCTTCGAGAGCGCAGCTCAGCTTCATCAGGTTGGAGCCGGGATTCAAATCACTCCAAATGGGACCCGGATCCTTCGAAGATGGGGTATTGCTGAAGAATTAGCGTCAAAAGCTGCTATCCCGGAAACCCTTTCCATTATCCGATATGATGGACGGAAGGTCTTGGCTCACAGAAGCAACTACAATGGAGAGATTCAAAGCAGATACGGAGATCCAATATGGTGCCTCCATCGCATTGATCTGCAGAAGGCGCTAGCAACAAGAGCTGAAGAGGTCGGTGTCCGCTTGGTTTTCGATTCTCGCGTGCGTGATGTGGACTTTGAAGAACCGTCAATTTTCTGTGAGAACGGTTATATGGAGAAGGGTGATCTCATCATCGCAGCCGATGGTCTTTGGTCTCCTACGCGAAGAACTTTTATCGGAAGACCTCTGCTACCGGAGCCGACTGGCGATCTCGCCTACCGGATTGTATTAACAGCAGATCAGGTGAAGGAAGATTCAGAACTTCTCGACGTCATGGTTCGTCCTGGGATCCGCATTTGGATCGGACCTAGAGCTCATGCGGTAGCTTACAGTCTTCTTGGTGGTCAAATGTTGAACATCGTGCTTTTAGTTCCTGATGATTTACCGCCTAACGTAGTAAAAGCAGAGGGAGATCTCCAAGAGATGGTAAAGCTATTCGAAGGGTGGGATCCGCTACTTGCAAGATTCCTATCACATGTCAAGAAAGTTGACAAGTGGCGATTGATGTACCTCCAATTTGATGAGCCGTGGAGTTCCAAGCAAGGAACGTTTGTTATGGCTGGGGATTGTTGCCATCCGATTCTTCCATACATGGCTCAAGGAGCTAACTGGTAACTATTTCCCATACTTTTCCTTCTTGAGAAATAGTGCGAGTCGCAATGCACAGATTTTACGGGAACGAGATTGTCTAATTAGGGGCCATTAGTGCACTTGAAGACGGTGTGAGTCTCGGATCTTTGTTTGGTAATATCCAAGACAAATCACAGATTCCGACAGCAATCGAGCTGTACGAAAGGATCAGAAAAAAAAGAATTCTCAAGATCCGAGAGGAAACTTTCAAACAACAGGAGGAGTTCCATCTGCCAGATGGGGAATCACAAGAGTCTCGGGACAGGTTTTTGGCAACATCATTTGACGCCCAAGATGAGAATAATCCCTGGTAAGTAGTCATCTCATTCTCATAAGAAAATTAAGAACTGACCACAGCGGACCAAAAGGACACATCCAAAGATCCAACCTTGGCTGTTCAAATACGATGTATACACGGAATCGGACAAAGCATGGAACGGCAGAGACTTGTCTAATAACATGAAAAGTAGCAGCAATTAGGTGTGTTCTCATAGGATTTAGTTCGTTATCTAGTGCAGATAGATGTCTTTGTCACGATATTGAGTGTAGACGGTGCGGGGATGGTGTAGATTAGGAAATGAAAGATTGGAGAAGGAGGATTGGAGCGGGCTCGGGCATGCGATTTTGGGTGCGAAATTTTGGTATGCTTTTCCGCATAGGAGGAGAAGGGATGATGTCATGTTGAGGTTGTGGGAAGAAGGGGGATCTGAATGATATGTTGTGAAGGGTGAAAGGGTGTAGTAGTGGTTTCAAAGCATCTGGGGTTGCACTAATAAGGGTGACTTGCCTAGTATGCCAGGCTGCTTTTGGAATTGAAACAGCTCCGGATTACCTAGAACTAGTTACTAGGGCGTGAAAGTTGATATCTAAGAAGCTTTAATACAAGTAATAGTATACTACTATATCGCTATTAGAAGCTGTAATATTCTATATTATTTATATTATACTCCTTAAACTACTAATTATTCTAATTACTAACCTGTACTAGTAATTATTATAAAGATTAAAAAATAGCTTAATTACTAATTAGACCTAAAATTAAGTATAATTAAAAAGGTAAATATAAATAATATATAATTACTATTCTAATAGATAGATTTTATAGTAAGATTATATAATAATTTATATAATAATTTATATTACTCTAGTTATATACTAAGTCTTTTTTAGATTTACTTAAATATAAGCTATTACTACTTAGCCCTAGTCCTATCTACCTATTTAGAATTTACTTATAAAACCTCTTTTAGTAATTATTTATATTATAAATAGTTATATACTCTATATATTAATCCTAATAAAGAACTTATATATATAACTACTCTAACCTTTCTTATCCTTAGTCTATATTATATTAGCTAAGATTTATATTATACCTATATCCTATTAATTAAGTATAAGAGTAAGGAGTAAAGTCTTAATAATTTCCTACTTAAGTAAATAAGGCGGATATTCTAATTTATTAAATTTTAACCTTAAAAGTATTAATTAGTAATATATTTATTAGCCTATTATAAAGCTTATTTTATATCTTATTCTAGTAAAATTCTTATACTTATATCCTTTATATAAATTATTAATAATATTTAATTAGTCTTCTCCTTTTATTTCTATTATAATTAATAATATCTTTAAGTACTTATATATTTATTATAATCCTATCTTATACTAGTATCCTCTTCTTAAATAAAATAGAATTTAAAGGTATATAAGGGCGATTAAATATATAAGTAAAATATATAAAAGGTTTATAATTTAAGAGTTTATTAATAGAATATTTTAATACTTCTATTATTAAAGGAAGACTAAAGGTTCTTCTACTTTATATATAAAAAGGTATATAGTATAATATATAACTAGAAGTAATATACTTAGATAGTCTAATTAATCTTCTTACTATAATAGAATACCTAGTAATTAGGACCTTAAGCTTATTATAACTTATTAGTTAGTTAATAAGTACCTTAATTACCCCTCTAGAACTAGTATAAATATTAAAACTCTAATATTTCTTCTCCTTCTACTTATATCTATACTAATACTTTATAAAATTTTCTATATAAATTATATTACTTAGCTTACTTAAATTTAATACTTTAAAAATTATTAAAATTAGTCTATTAGTTTAAAAGATATATTTAAATAATAGATTTCTCTACTAATCTAGTCTAACTATCTTATATCTTAGTACCTCTCTACCGCGTTAATAAATTTTTCTTCTTACCTCTTTTATATTTTTATACTATTACTAGAAAATACCTGTAAAAATTCAAGATTTTTACGTTAGAAAATTACTAGACTAACCGCGTCGAGTCGGTACTTCGAACTCGAGTCGGGTACCCGACTCGAGTCTTAGCGATTTAATACTAAAATCTAGTACCGAGTACCTTAAGTCGATACCTTAGTAGGTACTAAGTACCTCGAGTTAGTACCTAGGTAGGTACTAAGTATTAGTACTAAAGTATTTACTTAAATCGCTAAGATATTTTTCTCTAGTAATATTTTTATTTTTAGTAGTATTTCTTCTTATATTTCGAAATTTTTTCTTTTATTATTATTATTATTATTATTACCTAGGGAATTCTTAAAAGTAAATAAGGTAATATAAAAAGGTAATATATATCCCTAGGAAAACTATAATTATAATATTACTAGTATTTTCTTTTTATAATAGTATTTACTATTATATAAAGGATTTATTACTATATTACTAAGTATTATTATTATTATTACCTAGGTAATTCTTAATAGTAAATAAGGAAATAAGAAAGATAATAGTTATAATATTAATAATATTTTCTATTTATAGTAGTATTTACTATTATATCTATAATTTACTACTATATTACTAAGTATTATTATTATTATTAGCTAGCCTAACCTAGGTAATTCTTTTAAGGTAATATAAAAAAGTAATACATATCCCTAGGAAACTAAAGGGGTTATTAAAATTCCAATTAAAAAAAACTATTTTTAGTATAAGGGGAATTTGGAATTTCTTTTAGTATTTCTTACTATTTTATTAGGGGCTTAGCGTCTTAGCGATACCTTAGCGATTTAAGTTAGATTAACCTAATTTACTAAGGTATTAAGGCCTTGGCGAGTTAGTACTAATAGCTAGTACCAAGTATTCGGGTCGGTACTAAGACCCTAACCTAAGTATTCGGTCGGTACTAAATCTTGGTATTAAATCCTGACTCGACGGTTAGTCTTTAAATTACCCCTACTACCTAGTATTTAGTAGGGAAGGTAAATAGTAGGGAGAATATTAGATATAGCTACCTATTCTAATAGCATTTTATATCTAGTAATAAGATAGATATTTCCTCCTATTCCAACTAATATTAGATACGTTAGTAGGTAACGTAAATAGTAGGAAGTCTATTAGATATATCAGCCTATAAAATATAATAGTATTAGCTTATAGACTTATATACTAATTTAGACTATTCTAATAGTATTACCTACCTAGTAAAAAGATAGATATTTCCCCCTATTTAGGCTAATATTAGAATATTAGTAGGTAGATATTAGATATATTAGTAGGTAATATAAATAGTAGGATTTTTAGCCTATAGATATAATAGTATTAGCTAATATACTAATACACCGATTTAAACTATTCTAATAGCGTTACCTACCTAATAATAAGATAGATATCACCCTCTATTCAGGTTAATATTAGATACGTTAGTAGGTAAGGTAAATAGTAGGGAGTATATTAGATATATTAGTAGGTAGCTAGCTTATAATTATGATAGTATTAGCTATATTATATATATACCTATTCTAATAGCGTTTTATACCTAGTAATAAGATAGATATTTCCCCCTATTTAAACTAATAGTAGGTATATTAGTAGGCGTTATTATAGAATATAAAAACTATAAATAATATTAGGATTTTTACTATTTATAATCTATATCCTAGCTATTAGTATATGGAATTTAGTAGGCAAATTAATTTATTCTAAAATATCTATTAAACTACTATACTAATTTTTAAATTTTTTTAAAGTATTAAATAGCTATAAATAAGTTATATAACTTTATTTAAGTAGAAAATATTATAAAGGGTAGGTGTATATATAGGTAGAATATAAAGAAACTTGGGAATTATATATTCCTCGCTTTTACCGCTAACCTTAAAGTATTAATTTAGGGGACTTCTCTATAAATCTATTAGCTATATACCTTAAATAATTACTACTTAATTAGGTATAGTATATTCCTAAATAGAGGCTCCTAGCGTATTCTATTATAGTAAGAAGATATAGATATTAATACCTCTCTATTATAAGCGAATTAAATAGGTCTTATTATAATATTTAGTAAGAGTATATCTTATTATAGTAATATAGATTATTTAGAAGACCTACTTAAACTCCTAAGTAGATTAGATAGGTTAAATACTAAATCTATATAAACTATACCTCTTAGTAGGATTTCCTATAATTATATAAATAGCGTAGATTTCTATCTAAATAATAGCTTTATACTTAACTTATATTATTATATAGATATATCTCCTAGATACTAAATATAACCTTTATACCTTTAAACTAGTTTAGTATAAAGCCTACTTATTAAGTCCTTAATACTTCTTTCTATAAAATCTACCTAAACTTATTAATCCTAGGGATAACTAAGTTATAATACTTTAAGTATCTTTAATATAAGTACCTTAGAATAAGAACCTACTCTAAGCTAAGTTAGCTAATAACGTTTAATAATAGATAATATAAATAAAAGATTAATTAAAGTTATATAATTAGATATCTATTATAAAGATAGAGATAAACTTAAAGATTAGCTTATATAATTTAAATTATATATTACTTTCTAAGAGATAGAACTTCTAGCTAAGAAATAAACTACCTTTATAATTATTTATATATAAGAGCGGATATAAAAATAGGTTAAACTATTTTAAAAGAAGTATAAAGATAATACTAATATTAATATTAATATTAAAGTATATTTTAAAAGCTTTACTAGATTTAAGGTAGAGATTTAAAGAGTCTTTAGACTATTAAATAAGAATAAGGTAGTAAAATATATTATCTAATATCTCTTATAAAAGAAATTAATTATAAAGTACTCTACTTAATTCTAATAATACTCTACTTAAACTAATTAAGATAATAATACTCTTATAATAATATTATAAATAGAAGGAGTAGCTAATAGCTCTAACTACTTATATTAGCCCTAATACATATATCTTAGTCTATAAGAATTAATAATAATACGACCTAATATAATATACCCTAGGCGATTTTATAATATAGAACTATTATATTAATTCTTCCTAATAGGAGCCTAGCCTATAATCTTATTAATTAGGGCCTAAGGACTTGTAATACCTAAGATATAATATAATATAGACTTACTTAAGAAATAGTTAGTATACTATCTTTATTACTTATATATTAAGGAGATTATAACTTTAGAGGTCTAGATACTATTAGCCCTAAGACGGCTTAATAGCTATTTAATTAAATAGCTATCCTTAAGGCTAAAGTAGTAGAGTCCTAATATAATACTATTAATATAGCCTTATAAAGGAGAAGAGGCCTAATAGATTTATTAAGGCTTATTATAAGGTATAGCGTAGCCTCTTTTATATATATACCTCTAATAGGAGCTGTAATAATAGCGATAGTAATAAGTTAGGATTATAAGAGAGTAAAATATAATAAACCCTAATATTCACTAGCCCTCTTATAAACATCCGTTTATAGATTATTAATTATAATAACTTCTTTAACCTCTAGATTATTAAGGGCTCTAATACTTAAGTATTTATAATATATACCTACCTTAGACCTAAAATTAGAATAAGGATATAACTTATAAGACTATTAGGCCTTTAAGAGACTTTTAAGGACTAGGATAAGTTATAAATATAGCTATTAGAGAATTACTCTATTAGGGATATTAGATTGAATATAAAGTTAAAAATAGACTATATATATAGGAAATAGGGAGTTAGTATAAAATTTTATTAATAGATTTAAAACCCTAGTAATAGATCTATTATAAAATAATTTAATAATTTATTATACCTTTAGGAAAAAGCTATTAACTAAAATCCTAGACTATATCTACTAGTTATAATAGTAACTACTAGATATATTTATAGGATTTAAGACTATAGTATAATAAGCCGAAAATTATATTAGAGTTAGAAAGTAGACCCTAGAAGATTATAAAGAGGTAGAATAGGGTTAATAAAAAGGGTATAATTTATTAATAACTATCCTAATAAGGAAGATAGAGGACGCTCTCCCTTATATAATAAACTAAATAATATAAACTTTAAACTATTAAGGTTAAATAGTAAGAAGAGGGCTAATATTTATAATAACTATTAAAAGGCCTAAAGAGATTAAGGGGTATATATATATTATAAGTAGAAGAAATATTAGGTTAAAGACTATATTAATAGACTTATTAATTACCTTTATTTAAAAGATAATTACCCGTAATACTTAAGATAGTATTACGGGTTATATTAGTCTTAGAGGAGTACCTTATAACCTAGGAATTAGCCCCTTTAAGGTAGGCGAGGCGTAACTTAGAGTATTAGTTATAAAAGCTATAATATACCCTTAAAAAGGAGTTCCTACGCCTTACTTTATTAGATATATTTAATAAGGTCTATAATAAGGACTATATTTTAATACTTATATAAATATAGAAAAACTATTCTAACTTATATTATTAATATATAAAATTAACCCTATAAGCTTTAATTAATTATAAAGCTATAGTAAATTTTATTAATTAAGACTAGGTCTAAATATTAGGCCTTATACCTTTAAATACTAAGGTAGCTAGGGTAGTTAATATAAATAAAAGGATAATTAGTCCTACCTTATTATAAGTACTATTTTATATTAAAATTAGTACTTTAAGCGGATACTACTCTTATTATACTTTTAGAGCTATTCTTATATAAATTTATTAGATAATTTTAGGCCTATTATAACTTTAATAAATTAATCCTATTATAGATTAGATTATAAGAAAGGTTAATATACCTAATAATATTAGAGTATTAGATTAAATAGACTTTAATAATAAGGTAGAGGGGGAGACTATTTATACCTATTACTTTGTAACTAAGGAAGCTAACTAATTACCCCTAAGGGTCCTACTTATAAAGTACTTAGAATACTTAGATGTTTTTAATAAGGAGGTAGGAAGTAAGTTACTACCCTATTATAATAAACTTAATTATACTATTAACCTTTAACTAGGAATTATACTACCTTTTAACCTACTTTATAACCTATTAAAGACTAAGTTAAGCGTCTTAAAGGCGTATATTAGATAGAATCTTAAATTAGGCTTTATTAGGTACTTAAAATTAATAGCTAGAGTACTAATCCTATTTATAATAAAAAAGAATAGAGGCTTATACCTTTATATAAATTACTAAGGCCTTAATATAATAATAATATAAGATTAATATCTAATCCCTTTAATCTTAAATATTCTAGACTAACTAAGAAGAGCTAAAATATATATAAAAATTAACTTATAAAGGGCTTATAACCTAATTTAGGTAAAAGAGGGTAATAAATAGAAAATAGCTTTTTATACTTATTATAAGCTATTTAAATATTATATTATACCTTTTAAACTAGCTAACGCCCCCTTAATATTCTAATTATATATTAATAAGGCGCTATTATACCTTATAAATATTATAGTTATTATATACCTTAATAATATCCTTATCTACTCTAATAACCCTACTAATTATAACTATTATATTAAGGAGGTTCTAATAGTATTAAGAAAGTATAATCTATTTACTAAGCTAGAAAAATACGAATTTAATATTAATATTATAGAATTCCTAGGGCTTATTATTAGCTCTAAGGGTATTATAATAAACCTAATATAAGTCTTAACTATTATAGATTAGCCTACTCTTATAACTATAAAGTAAGTCTAATCCTTCTTAGGATTTTATAACTTCTATTATTAATTTATTAAGAAATATAACTAAATTATAAGGGAACTAATAGAGTTAATAAAGTTAATAATTACTTTTTAGTAGTTATAATAGGCTAAATTAGTATTTAAAGAGCTTAAAGGGGCGTTTACTAAGGTACTATTACTAGTATATTATAATCCTAACCTACCTTTATAAATAGAAATAGATATAAGTATATATATACTATTAGGGGTATATTCTTAAAGGAAAGATAATACTTATACCTATCTAATTATATTTTATAACTATAAATTTAACTTAACTAAAATAAATTATAATACCTTAGATTAGGAATTATTAGCTATTATTATATCCTTTTAAGTATAATAGAAATACTTTAAAGGAGTTTAATATTATATTATAATTATTATAAACTATTATAATCTTAAATTATTCCTTACTACTAAGATACTAACTTAATACTAGGCCTATTAGGCGGAGTTTCTTTTAGCGTTTAACTTTAAAATTTAATACTAGCCTAGGAAGAGGAACTCTATTAATATACCTTTATAAAGGGCTAATTATAATAAGCTTAATATTACCTATATTATAATCCCTTTCTTTAAGTTAGCGCTTATAATTATTAAAGAAGGGCGGGATACGGCCTATTAAGTAATAATAGACCTAGAATTAATAAAATAGGAAGATAACTAGACTAAGAAGCTCTTATAAACTATCCTTAAAGAAATCTTAAAAAAGCTTAAGACTAATATTAAAGCTATTAGAGTTAAAGGACTAAGTTATAAATAGCTATTAGGCCTTTTATATTTTTAAGGATATTATTTTTATATACCTAAGGATATAGATCTAAAGGTCTATATTATATAAAATTTTTATAATTCCCTAATAGTAGGCTACCTTAGTCGCGACTAGACTATTTTAACTATCTACTATTAATTCTACTAGCTATTACTAAGTAATAATATAGGTAATTATATAAGAATATATAATACCTACTAAAGAACTAAAGCTTTAAAATACCTATAATATAGGGAATTAGTACCTGTTCTAATTCCTAATATATTATAAAGGTCTATTATAATAGACTTTATTATAGACCTCTTAAATAGTAAAAGCCCTATTAATAATATCTCTTATAAGGGGCTATTCGGGTTTATAGCGCCTATAACTCAAGCCTATTATTAGTTACAGACGATAATCCTTTATATATCCCTGATATAGAGGAGCTTAGTAATACTAGGGAGCTTATCCTCCTTAGGGATTTCAACCTCTACTACCTAAGTTAGAATAACCCTAGGAGGTTCTTATACCACTTAGAGGTAGATAAACTAGCCAAGCTTATATTAGGACGGGGAATAGAGCTTCTCCTACCGGAGGGATCGGTTATATAGCGGGCGCGCGGTTAGGAGAGCGCTATCGACCTAATATTCGCGATACCGCTCCTATTAAACGCGACTATAGAATATAGGGTCGCCCCGGAATTATAATATAGGTCTAACTATCTACTAATCCTTATAATATTAGATATATAGGCGCTAGACTAGCTAGAAGTAAAACGGCGGTTATAGAAGACGGCTGACCCTAAGGAAATAGAAAAGGGTGCCTAAGCCCTAGACGTAGCTCTTTATATAAGACCCCTACGAATAGTAGCGGAGGTTAATAACTACCTAGAATAAATGCTCTAGGGGTTTAAAGAGATCATCGAACAGGCTGTCCTATAGGCGAAACTAGGCGGGCGGGCCAAATTATTCTAGAACCTAGAATACGCGCGGACTACCCGCCGGGTACTAGCCGCTATAAGAAGCTTTCGGAAGGACCGTAGCGCGCTAATAAAAGAGGCCTGGTAACGAATAAGGAAGGAGAGGGACAAGGCTATTACTAGAGCAAAGACCCTGTACTTCCGAGAGGGAGTATATAAGGCGGCGGAGTTACTAAAGGGTATATAGAGTCTAGCTAAATAGGCACGAAACGATAGTATACGGCTACGGCCGCTACCTAGGTTCCCCCTATTAAGTATAAGGGATAGTAGATAGGCTAGAATATTTAATAAGAAGGTATCTACGCTCCGTAAGACCTTCTTCCCTCTACCCCCTTAAGCGGATCTAGAAGATATTATAGAGGTAGTCTACCTAGATCTAATCTATAATAATGACGAGATTATAGAGTATAAGGTACGTAAGGCTATCTATCGCCCGGCCTAAGATAAGGCGCTAGGCCTAGATAGTATACTAAACAGGTTTATTCGTATAATCTCTAGGGGACTCCTAGGCAAGATTACCTACCTGTTTAATGCGTGTTTCTAGTTAGGATACCACCTAAAAGAGTTTAAAAGGGCTAATATAATAATCCTCCGGAAGCCGAAGAAGGAGAATTACGCGGAACCGAAGTCGTATCGACTAATAGCGCTATTAAATACGCTCGGAAAGGCCCTTAAGATAGTAGTTACGGGGAGACTAAGCTACTATACTAAAGACTATAGCCTTTTACCCCTAGAGTAAATAGGGGCTAGAAGAAAACGGTCTTACGAGATAGCGCTCGAGACTATTATCGACGCTATCTATATAATCTAGGACTACGGGAAGAATAATATAGCTAGCCTACTATTATTAGATATCGCGGGAGCCTTTAATAATATCTCGTATTAGAGGCTCCTTTATAACCTTAGGAAGAAGGGAGTACCCGCGCGAATTATTAACTAGACGGGGAGCTTCCTTATAAATAGGTTTATATCCTTAACGTTAGGTACTAGGACGAGCGTAGTAGAGTAGGTAGAGATAGGTATACCGCAGGGATTACCGATCTCGCCTATACTATTTCTATTCTTTAATACCCCCCTTATCGAGGCTTATTCTAGGACTAACCTTTAGCTCTAAGTAGGTGGGTTTATTAATAATATCTACCTCCTAGTATACGGTAATATTATAGAGTTAAACTACAGGACCTTAGAACGCGCTTACTAGTTATACCTAGAATAAGCGAATATATATAGGGCTAACTTTGCCCCGTAGAAGTATAAGCTAATCTATCTTTCGCGGCGACCACGCCGATTTAATATATAGGTAGTAGTTAACTTAGGCTCGGTAGTTACTAGACCTAAGGCGGAAATTCGGGTCCTAGGCCTCTATATCGATAGGAAGCTCCGCTAAGGCCCTTATATTAAAAGAGTCTAGGTAAAGATAGCTAACTAAGGGTTAGCGCTATTAATAACCGCGGCTTTAATATAAGGTACTATACTAAGCTAAGCTAGGTAGGTATATAATATAGTTATTAGGCCGGCGATAATATACGCCGTATCTGCGTAGTATATACTAGGAGGTCTTCGCGACGCGAAGAAAATATATATATAAAAGCTCGAGGTTATCTAGAATAACTACCTACGGAGGATTCTAGGGGCCTATAAAGCCACGCTAATATAAGTCCTCGAGGTAGAAGTATATATTACGCTTATATAGATAACCCTTAATAGCGCGGTCCTCCGGCACTATACCTAATAAGGAATATACCTAGTAATAAGGATTAGGAACGCCCGTATTAGGAGGAAACTACGACTAAAGAGAGGTAGAAGGCTAGTAGCTACTAATATAGCCGCTAAGGAGAAAGGGGAGTAGGTACTCTAGTCCCTCGGCCTTAATAACTGGAAGGAACTCGAGCGAAGCGATAGTAGCCGCTATAAGGAGAAGATTAAGGATAAGATACGCCGCTAGTTAACTAGGCGGCGGGTTAGAATATAGGACGACTATAAGGCGAGGTTTAATAAATATAACCCCCCTAGCGTCTCCTAGGTTAGAGGTCTATAGGATAACCGCCTCAGCCTCTATAGTAAGCTCCTAAAAGCTGAGAGCTCGGTGCTTACCTAAGCCCGTATAGCGAGAATTAGACTTATAGATTTCCTATATAAGGCTAGGGTCCTAGGCTTCTCGTCACCTAGCTGCGGATACGGGTATAAGAGATAGGATATAAAATATATC
>JAABUR0100000820.1_pt1 | contig 61932 bp, 67 predicted proteins | sample 5560091 | NCBI WGS metagenome assembly JAABUR01 (sample SAMN10711879, study PRJNA513375) | rock metagenome | isolation source: Antarctica rocks | place: Antarctica: Victoria Land, University Valley sud
TGCGAGGCGCTCTCGGCCGTCACGCTCGAAGACGCGGCGGGTTGGTTTGCACACTGCGGCTACCGACCGCAGGCTCAATACTTATGACTACCGTTGTGAGTACAACTCCCCTATATCACCTCCATGCAACGGAAGCTTCAGCTCCGTCGTTGGCCTTTCCCGTTAAACGACGATTCTTCCCGGCGCACTATATACGTTAAACCGGTTATTTCGCAAGAACCCGACTAGCGTCATGTCGAACTGCCGGGCGACGTCCACGGCGAGGCTGCTCGGTGCGGAGATGGCGCAAACGATTGGAACTCCCGCCATGAGGCATTTCTGAAGGATCTCGAAGCTGCTCCGTCCGCTGACCATGACGACGTGGCCGTTGAGCGGCAGCCGGCCTTCGAGGAGCGCCCACCCGACGAGCTTGTCGGTTGCGTTGTGACGTCCAACGTCTTCGCGCAGCGCGACCAGGCTACCATCCGCGTCGAAGAGCGCCGCTGCGTGCAGGCCGCCCGTGGCATCGAAGAGTCCTTGCGAGTCCCGGAGCTTCTCCGGCAACGTGTAGATGGTATCGGCGGAGACCTCCGGCCCCGGTGGAATGACCGAGCAACCACGGATCTCCAACTGCTCCAGGCTCGCCTTACCGCATACGCCGCAGGCACTCGTGGTATAGAAGTGACGCTCCAGCGTGCGCAGGTCGTAGTCGCGCCCGCTTCTTAATTCCACGTTCACGATGTTGTACTGCTGCTCGGCGCCGAGGTCGGTGTCCACGCAGTAGCTGATCTTCAGTATCTCTTCGGCGGAAGAGATGATGCCTTCACCGTACAGGAACCCGGCCGCCAGCTCGAAGTCCGCGCCGGGTGTCCGCATAGTGACGGCGACGGTCTGCTTCGCGCCGCCGGAGATCAAACGAATCTCCATCGGTTCCTCGGTAGCCAGAGAGTCCGGACGGACGCGCATCTTGCCATCCTCCACGACCCGCACCCGCGTCTTCGTCTTGCTGCCCCGACGTGGTTTGCCTGTGGACTTCTCCAGCATCCGCCTCTCCATTTTACGTTCTGGCTATATGGCGCAGTGTATCAGGACTAGCATGTTAATATGCTTCCATGACTATGCGAAGCTGGCGACCGTGCTGAGACTAACGGGGCTACCGCCCATCTCCCGCTACCCAATAGCTACCGTGACGCGGGACGGGGAGAACATAAGCATCCACTTCGGCGGGCTGTCGGAGGAACAGACGATGAACGTCCCCCTCAAGTACGTCGGTGGAGATGAAGAGGAAGCGGAACTGAGGCTGCTCGCCCGGCTACAGGAGATCGGCTACCAGGCCCAGCGCGGATCATAAAGGATTATCTGGAGTCATGTTACATACTCGCGGCGATCATCACATCGTGTTTTTGACCATGAGAAAAGGGGTCGGAGAGATCCGACCCCTCGCATACCGCTACGGTTGATCTACGATTAGGCGGAAATCATGCCGTGCGGGTCGAGTACGAACTTCTGGGCAGCGCCCTTGTCGAAGTCCTTGTAGCCCTGCGGGGCTTCGTCGAGGCTGATGACCGTGGCGTTGACGGCCTTGGCGATCTGGGCCTTGCCGTGCAGGATGCTCATCATCAGGCCACGGTTGTACTTCATGACCGGGGTCTGACCAGTGTAGAAGGCGTGGCTCTTGGCCCAGCCCAGTCCGAACCGGATCTTGAGCGTACCTTCCTGAGCCTCCGGGTCCGCCGCGCCTGGGTCGCCGGTGACGTAGAGGCCCGGAATGCCCAAAGAGCCGCCCGCGCGGGTGATGGACTGGACCTGGTTCAGGACAACCGCCGGGGATTCTTCGCCGGCTTTCGCTGAGGCTTCGAAGCCTACTGCGTCGACCGCGCAGTCGACCTCCGGCTCGCCGAGGATGTCCGCGAGCTGCTCCTCTATCGGAGTGCCTTCGCCTACGTTGATCGCCTCGCAGCCGAAAGAACGGGCCTGTTCGAGACGCTGCTCGTTCAGGTCGCCGACGATGACGACCGCCGCGCCGAGTAGCTGCGCCGCGTGAGCCGCCGCCAGCCCGACCGGACCAGCGCCTGCGACGTAGACCGTCGAGCCGGTCGTGACCTGCGCTGTGTAGGCGCCATGGTAGCCGGTCGGGAAGATGTCCGAGAGCATGGTGAGGTCCAGGATCTTCTCTAGCGCCTGTTCCCGGTCCGGGAACTTCAAGAGGTTAAAGTCCGCGAATGGCACCGTCACGTACTCGGCCTGTCCGCCGATCCAACCGCCCATGTCAACGTAGCCGTAGGCCGAACCAGCGCGCGCCGGGTTCACGTTCAGACAAACGCCGGTCTTGCGCTCCTTGCAGTTGCGGCAGCGCCCGCAGGCTATGTTGAACGGCACGCTACAGATGTCGCCGACTTCCAGGAACTGGACGTCGTTACCCTTCTCTACGATCTCGCCCGTAATCTCGTGTCCCAAAGTCTGCCCCACGGGAGCCGTCGTCCGGCCCCTGACCATGTGCTGGTCCGAGCCGCAGATGTTCGTCGATACTATCTTCAAGATGACGGAGTGCGGAGCGTCCTTGCTCATCCCCATCGCGTCCGCTACTTCACCCGGAACTTCGAGCTTCGGGTACTCGATATCCTCTACCGCTACCTCGCCCGGTCCCTTGTAGACCACTACCCTGTTGTCAGCCATAAGCTGGGGTTTCTCCTTCTACAGTCGATGGAATAATTGATGCATACTCTTGTATGCTGGCTCGGGAAACGCTCGCTCCCCACGCCGCAGAATGTTCAGATCTCCAAGCAACCACCTTTCCCTTTCCCTAGGCTGCCTCGATCATGGCCTCAACAAAGTACCATATATTGCGTTGTGAGGCAAGGTCAGGAACTATATACCCGAGGCAACGACATATTCGGATTATAAGTTGTGTCCAGGTTTCACGATAGGGTGAATAAGGTTAAAATTATCACCGGGAAGTCTGGAAAACTAAATTGTCTGCGTGGAAGGGGTCAGGTATGTTCCTCAAGGTTGGCGAGAGAGATGGACTCTGGGCCAAGATCAAGAACCACGTAGGCACCACGGTCAAACATCCGATAAGCCCCGCAACCCGAAACATTCGCTCTCGTCTCTCGGACGAGGGAGTGGAGAAGACCGTTAGCGTCTGTCCGTACTGCGCGGTAGGCTGTTCTACGCTCGTCTACCATCGGGACGGGCGCATCATTGACATTGAGGGGAACCCGGACAGCCCCATAAACGCTGGCGCTCTCTGCCCCAAGGGCTCGGCGACCTTCGGGATGCACGTCTCGCCGCATCGCTGGACGAAGGTCAAGTATCGCAGGCCGTACTCCGACCAGTGGGAGGACCTGCCGCTCGAAGAGGCGCTGGACATGATCGCCGAGAGGGTCAAGAAGGCCCGCGACGAGAACTGGGAAGACGCCGCCGAGGACGGCAAGAAGCTCAACCGCTCCATGGCAGTCGCCTCTATTGGCGGGGCCACGATAGACAACGAGGAAAACTACCTCATAACCAAGCTCTTCCACTCCTTGGGGTTCGTGCGGATTACGAACCAGGCGCGAATATGACACAGCTCCACGGTGCCCGGTCTGGGCATCACGTACGGTAGGGGCGGCGCCACCTCCAACCTCCAGGATCTGCAGAACGCGGACTGCATCCTGATCGAAGGCTCCAACATGGCCGAGGCCCACCCGGTCGGCTTCCGCCACCCCATGATCGCCAAGGAGAAAGGCGCGAAGCTCATCCACGTGGACCCGCGCTTTACCCGCACCTCGGCCATGTGCGATATCTACGCACCGATACGTCCCGGCACGGACATCGTTTTCCTGGGCGGCCTCATCAACTACGTCCTCGAGAACGAGGAATACTTCGACGAGTACGTAAAGATCTATACCAACGCGGCCACCATCGTGACAGAGGAATTCGAGGACGCGGATGCCTCGGGTCTCTTCTCCGGCTGGGACGAGGAGAAGAAGCAGTACGATCCGTCCACCTGGCGCTACGAGGGACAACCCATAGACTACGCCTCTGTCGGTGGGAGCCAGGGCCGCATCGTCGGTGAGGCCGGCGAGGGCGAGAATGGGGAGATGCACCCCGGAATGCCGCGCCCGACGGACATGACGCTCCAGCATGAGCGCTGCGTGTTCCAGATCCTCAAACGGCACTTCGCCAAATACACGCCGGAGATGGTCGAGCGGGTCTGCGGGACGCCGAGGGAAGCGTTCCTGGAGGTTGCCAGGACGCTGGCCGAGAACTCCGGGCGTGAGAAGACTTCTTCTCTCTGTTACGCGGTTGGCTGGACCCAGCACTCCAAGGGCGTGCAGGTCATCCGCACGGCGGCCATACTCTGGCTCCTTCTAGGGAACATCGGACGTCCTGGCGGCGGCATCATGGCGCTCAGAGGTCATGCCACCATCCAGGGCTCGACGGATATAGCCACTCTCTACAACATCCTGCCCGGCTACCTGCCGATGCCGGACGTGAGCAAGGACCACGATACCTGGCGCGAATACGTGGAGAACGAGACCGCTGCGAGTGGATGGTGGTCCAACTTCCCCAAGTACATAACCAGCATAATGAAAGCCTGGTACGGTGAGAAGTTCGACGCGGAGAAGGGCGAGTTGTTCGACCAGTTCCCGCGTCTCTCCGGCGACCACTCCTACTACCCGACCATCATGGAGATGAAAGACGGCGGCGTGAGGGGCAGCTTTATTTTCGGGCAGAACCTGGCGGTAGGCGGCCCGCATGCGAAGCTCGCCCGCGACGGTCTCCGAAACCTCGACTGGCTCGTGGTGCTCGATGCCTACGAGGTAGAGACGGCGGGCGTCTGGAAGCTCGATGGCGTGAAGCCCGAAGAGTGCGGCACGGAGGTCTTCTTTATCCCGGCGGCGCTCGTCGCCGAGAAAGATGGCTCCTTCACCCAGACCCAGCGGATGCTCCAGTGGCACGATAAGGCCGTCGAGCCGCCGGGCGATGCCCGCTCGGACGCCTGGTTCGTCTACCACCTCGGGCGCCGGATGAAGGATCTTTACAAGGACTCCAGTGAGCCGCGCGACTCGCTAATAAAGGCGATGACCTGGGACTATCCGACCGAAGGTGAGCGAGTCGAGCCGGATATCGAGAGCATCCTCAAAGAGATCAGCGGCTACACTATCGCTGACCGCAAGCCGGTGAGCGGCTTCGCGGAGCTAAAGGATGACGGTTCGACGGCGAGTGGCGGCTGGATCTACTCTGGCGTATATGCCGATGGGGTGAACCAGGCCCGCCGCCGCAAACCCTGGACCGAGCAGAGCCAGGTCGCCCGCGAATGGGGCTGGGCGTGGCCGGCCGACCGCCGCATCCTCTACAACCGCGCATCCGCCGATCCAGAGGGCAAGCCCTGGTCCGAGCGCAAGAAGTACGTCTGGTGGGATGAGGATCAAGGCAAGTGGATCGGTGACGATGTACCGGACTTCCAGGCGGATAAGCCGCCTTCCTACCGGCCGGACGAGGATGCTCGCGGGGTGGACGCTCTTCCTGGCGACGGGCCGTTCATCCTCAACGGCGACGGCAAGGGCTGGCTCTTCGCGCCGATAGGACTCAAGGACGGGCCGCTGCCGGTGCATTACGAGGCGTTAGAGTCGCCGGTGCCGAACCTAGTCTACGACAAGATCCAACACAACCCCGTAGTCAAGACCTTCGACCGGCCGGACAACCCATACAACCCGCCGGAGGACCCTCGCTATCCATACGTGGTAACGACCTACCGGCTCACGGAGCATCACACGAGCGGGGCGATGTCTCGTTGGATCCCCTGGCTCTCCGAGCTTCAGCCGGAGCTTTTCTGTGAGATCAGCCCGGTGCTTGCCGCCGAGAAGGGCGTGAACAATACCGGATGGGTGACCATCTCGACGAGCCGCGGCAAGATTCACTGCAAAGCCCTCGTCTCGGACCGCATCCCGGTCTACGACTTCGAGGGCAAGAAGCTCCATACCATCGGCCTCCCGTACCACTGGGGACCGAACGGGCTGGTGACGGGCGACGTGGTGAACGACCTGATCCCGGTCTCCCTCGAACCGAATGTCGCTATCCACGAGGCGAAGGCGTTTACCGCCAACCTGGAAGCGGGCCGCGTATGAGCGACTCAGTGAGGACGCCGAGGGGTACGCGCGTAACATCGGGCGACACGCCGAGCGCCACCTACCGCGCCGAGAGTTCGCACCGGGAGATGATGCAGCAGGAGCTAATGGACCTCGGAGTATGGCTCATAGACCACCCCGAGGCCGCCACGAAGAACCTGAAGCCCATAAGGAGCGCGAAGATACTGGAGCCCGGCGTCTACTACAACATGGGTACGGGGATGGTCGACAGGCTCTACCGTCCCCAGCGCGTGGCTCTCGGTCACAAGATGTTCCGTATCAGCAGCGACCCGGCGGCGCCCGTCGAAGAGATCCGGCGCAAAGTGCTAGAAGGGAAGAGCTAGTGGCTACAGGATTCCTGACCGACACGACGGTCTGCATCGGCTGTAAGGCCTGCGAGGTCGCCTGCAAGCAATGGAACCAACTCCCGGCGGACGGCTACGAGCTTACCGGCGACTCCTACGACAATACCAGTCAACTCTCCGGCACCACTTGGCGCCACGTCGCCTTTATCGAGAACCCGAAGAAGCAGCGCCGCCTCACCGGCGACGTGGACCTCGTCGCGCTCGCCCAGGACGTGACCGAGACGCTACCGGGGAACGCGGAGCTGGACGGACTCGGGCGCTGGGCGTTCATGAGCGACGTGTGCAAGCACTGCGTGGAGGCGCCGTGCCAGCATGCGTGTCCGACCGGAGCGATCATCCGCAACGAGTTCGACAACGTCTACATCCAGCCCGACGTGTGCAACGGCTGCGGCTACTGTGTACCGGCCTGCCCCTACGGCGTTATAACCCAAGTCCCGCACGACGGACGCGCCTTCAAGTGTACCCTCTGCTACGACCGACAGAAGGACGGTTTGGAGCCCGCCTGCGCCAAGGCCTGCCCGACCGATTCCATTCAGTTCGGCGACGTCGAAGACCTGAAGGAGATCGCCGATGCGCGGGTGCAGGAGCTTCACGACAAGGGCTACACCAACGCCTACGTGTGGGGTACGCTGGAGATCGGCGGGACCGGCGGCATCGGCGGGAACCACTCCAAGTTCATCCTCATGGACGAGCCGGAGATCTACAACCTCCCGAAGCACCCATACATGCCGCAGGATAAAGTAAAGGGCGGGGTAATAGCCAGCGCGGTGGCGGCCACGGTGCTCGGCGCGGTCGTGGCGCTGGCGTTCAGGGATTAGAGGGGAGAGAGCGTTGACCGACACCAGACAAGAGTCGCCACAACGTCAGAACGGGCAGGTCGAGACCTCGCACTATCCCGAGACGGATCCGAACAGGAAAGACAAGAACTACTACGGCATCCCGCCGATAAAGCACGCGCACTGGACGTGGCAAATACCGATCTACTTCTGGATCGGCGGCATCGGGGCGGGTGCTCAGTTGTTCTCGACGGTCGCCCAACTGCTCGGCCACAAGGACGAGGCGCTCACCCGCGCCAGTCGTTACACGGTGCTAGTCTCGATGCTCTTGAGCCCGATCCTGCTGATCTGGGACCTCGGTAGGCCGGAACGTTTCTACAACATGCTCCGCATCGTCAAGCTACGCTCCCCGATGTCTACCCAGAGCTGGTCGCTCTTTATCTTCGGTAACCTGGGCGGCCTGGTTGCGGCCCGGCAAGTCGCCGAGGATGGACTCCTCGGGGACAACTTCCTCTCTCGAACCCTGATGAAGCTCATCCCGGCGAGGTTCCTTACCGTGCTGGCGCTGCCGTTCGGTCTCTACGTCGGCGCGAACACCGGTAACCTCATTAGCGCCACCTCGGTCCCGATATGGGCGCGCAACTGGCTCTTCATGGCCCCGACGTTCCTGACCTCCGGTCTCTCGACTGCCCTCTCGTGGCTCTCGCTCATACTCAAACTGACGAACTCGGGTGAGGAGAAGACCCATCGCGCACTCCACCGCGCCGAGAAGGCGACCATTCTGATCGAAGCCGGACTCATCGCCGCCTCCCTCGTCCGCATGAGCAAGTGGAGTAAACCGCTCTTCTCGAAACAAGTGGCCCCGCTCTTCGTCGGCGGCACCCTGCTCGGCGCCATCGCGGCGCCCTTCGCGTTGCTCTCCGGCAAGGAGTCGCGCGGCAAGAGCATGTTGGCGTCTATGCTCGCGCTCGCGGGCGGGCTGGCCTTCCGCTTCGCCATGATAAGGGCCGGTAGGATCAGCGCCGACGACCCCGAGGCGTACTTTACCTTTGCCGAAGGCGAGAGCGCTCCGCAGCCGGAAGACGTAGTTTAGCTGAGCGAAGAACAACTGCCGTAGGTGCCATTTGCGTTTCACACGTAGCTGGTAGGAAGCGAATGAACTCTCAGATCGTTGCTGCCATGCACTGCTCTCGTATACAAAATCTTGGCGAGAGAAAACGCTGGACTATAGTTCACTAAAATAGTAGACTAAGCTAACAAGGTAACCACGTAGCTCCGACAGAACTCGTATGAGGTTCTAGCATAGAGTTTTTACGGGCGTAATGGGAGGGTGATGGTATTGGAGCGGGCGAGTGTGCTTCGCAACGCAGGTTGCGCGAAGTTTGCGATGGCTCTTTAATTAGTCAGGTGTGAGGAACGGATGAAGAAAGGAGTGAAGTGATGGAGACGAGGAGTGCTGCATACGACTTTACGGGGGATCTGATCGAGGCCTGTTCTTGCATGGCGCCCTGTCCATGTTGGGTGGCTGATTTCCCTGATGGCGGAGAGTGCTGGAGCTTCACGGGATATTACGTGAGGTCTGGCTCGGTCGGCGATGTGGATGTCTCGGACCTGAGCCTGGTGAGCCTGGTTCAGATACCGGGCCACGTCCACGATGGGAACTGGCGCGAGGTAATGTTCGTGGATGCCAGGGCCACCGACGAGCAGCACGAGGCTCTAATGGATGCTTTCCAGGGCCGGCTCGGCGGACCGTTAGCCGACCTCGCAGCCCTCATCGGCGACCGGGTGGCGAACTACCGGGTACCTATCGAGTACACGATCAACGAGGGACGAGGCGCGGTTAGAGTCAGCCATCCAAGCGGTGAGGGTTATGCCATAGACACAGAGATGGAGCCATACCGCGGCCCGGATGGCGAGCCCACCAAGCTGTTCAACAGCGCGTGGAGCACTATCCCCGGCAACGAGGCTCTGCTCGGGAAGGCGAGCCACAACGACATCTCGGTACCCGAGCACGACATGGTGTGGTCCTATCAGGGGCGCAACTCGATCCAGGGTCTGGACTTCCACATGACGCACACCCCAGACTCCAATGGTTCCGAGGAGGCAGCGGGCCTCGGCGCCGAAGAGGTCGCGGACGCCTAGGCCCTTCCGCCGGTGAACTTACCTCTCGAACGCCGGCGGAGCCTGGCTACCGGTGTGGCTCTGCTGGTGGTCCTGTCGCTGGCGGCGGTCGCCATCGCCAGCCGCTCGCCTCAGTGGACGTCCGTCATTGCCGGCGCGATGCTGTTGGCGGCGGGGTTCGTCGTAATGGCTCCGTGCCAGCTACAGATGTCCGCGACGCTGACAGTCGTGATCCGGAACCTGGCCGCGCGTAAGGCCAGTGTCGCGGGCGCGGGAACGGTTCGCCGTTCGGCCGGGCTCTTCGCGGCAGGATACGCGCTGTTCTACCTGCCGGTGGCCCTGGCCTTGGGCGGTGCGGCGTGGCTGCTCGGGCAATATGCCTGGGTCCTGATGATCTTTGGCGGACTGCTCGCTATCCTGCTCGGACTCTCGGCGCTCGGCGTGCTCAAGCGCTCGTGGCTGTCGCGGTGCAGGGGACCGCTGTACCTTATCCGATCCGGGCGGGCTTCTTTCCAAAAGCCATTCAAGGCTGGCATCGCCTTCGGCCAGTACTGCGCCTCGTGCTGCGGACCATATCTGTACGCGCTGGTGGTATTGGCGGGCGCTACCGGAAGTTTCTGGCTCGGGGTCGGGCTGGTGATGCTCTACGCCATCACTATGGTTATACCGTTCCTGCTTCCAGCTTTGCTTGCTCCAGAGAGCTACTCCGCTCTCTCGACGCGGATCACGGACCTCACACCCGGCCTCAACCGGGCGACGGGCTTGATGCTGATCGGTATCGGTATCCTTCTAATACCGGTTGCGGTACTGATGGGCATGAGATAGAAAGCTTTTAGATGAGTCTCACACCGTTCTCGTGGCACTGGGACCCAACGGTGCTTTTGGGCCTGAGCGTGTCAGCAGTTGGATACGCGCTGCTGGCCTGGCGGTTGTGGCGCACAGCGGGACGATTCGACCGGCGGGCGGCGGCCGCCTGGATTTTGGGGCTGCTGATTATCCTCGTGGCCCTGGAGTCGCCGCTCGATGGAATAGCAGAGGAGAAGCTTCTCTCGGCTCACATGTTGCAGCACGGATTGCTGATGAGCGTTGCGCCGCCGCTCCTGCTGCTCGGGATGTATCCGCGCTTGATCGTTCCCTTCTCGCGCCCGATCATCAAGCCACTCCTGCTGAACCCACGCGCGCACTCCGCGCTACGAGTCCTCTCCGCGCCGGCGATAGCACTCGGGCTGTGGCTGGCAGCGCTCTATGTCTGGCATCTTCCGGTGGTTTACCAGGCTGCCTTGCAGCACGATAATCTGCATATCGTTGAGCATCTATTCTTCGTGAACGCCGGGTTGTTGTTCTGGGCGCCGATCATCGAGCCGGTTCCCGCTCTTGTGAGGATGAAGCCACTGGCGAAACTGGGGTATCTGGCGGCGGCGGAGGCTGGCATGGCGATGCTGGTTGCGCTGTTCCTGTGGGGTCCGCAGCTCTACCCGTTCTATGACGGAGCTTCGCTGTGGGACATTTCGTGGAGTTTGGATCAGCGGCTAGCGGGGCTCGTGATGGTGGTCGTGGATATGCTAGTGGTCCTGACGGCGGCAAGTTGGATCTCGTTCCGGGCGCTGGCGGATATCGAGCGCCGTCACCGGCGACTCGCGCCAACGACGAAATAGAGGGAGATAGCATGGCACAGTATCTGAAGACAGGCAGATGGCATCCGCAAGACGCAGGCCAGGAGGTGCGCCGGAGAGTCTCGGAGATTCTCGCGGACGTAGAGGAACGCGGCGAGGGAGCCGTGCGCGACTATTCAGAGAAGTTCGACGGCTGGAACCCGGAGAGCTTCCGGCTCTCGGAAGAGCGGATTGAAGAAGCCTGTGCCACCGTGGACGCGGACCTGCGCCGCCACCTGGAGTTCGCGGCTTCGCAGGTGCGGGGCTTTGCTGAAGCGCAGCTCGAAACTCTCTCACCGCTCGACGTGGAGATGGGGGACGGCGTTCGGTTGGGACATCGGCATGTGCCGGTGGATGCTGTGGGAGCTTATGTGCCAGGCGGACAGTACAAGCTCATCTCCTCGGCTCTCATGAGCGTGTTGACAGCGAAGGTCGCGGGTGTCAGGCGCGTGGTTTCGATGAGCGCGCCATCCGGAGAGTGGGGCATTCATGCTCCGACCATCTACACCATGCGGCTTGGTGGTGCGGATGAGATCTATGCTCTCGGCGGCGTCCAGGCGATGGCAGCGATGGCCTTTGGAGCCGTGGATGGGCTCGCTCCCGTGGATATGCTGGTCGGCGCGGGGAACGCTTACGTCGCCGAGGCAAAGCGCCAACTCTTTGGCCGGGTCGGAATAGACCTCATAGCCGGACCAACCGAGATCCTTGTCATCGCCGACGAGTCCGCCCGCCCGCACGTCGTGGCCGTAGACCTTCTCGGACAGGCCGAGCACGGTCCAACCTCGCCCGCCGCCCTCGTAACCACCTCTCGCAAACTTGGTGAGGCAGTTCTGGCGGAGATAGAAAACTTGCTAAAGACATGGCCCACGGCGGAAGTCACGAGCAGAGCCTGGCAAGACTTCGGAACCGTCGTGGTCGCCGAGAGCCTGGAGGAGGCCATTTCCTTGTCGGACGAGTTCGCGCCCGAGCACCTGGAGGTCCAGGTCGAGGACAGCGCCCCCTACGAGGAAAGACTGAGGAACTACGGTTCTCTCTTTATCGGCGAGGAGACTACCGTACCGTTTGGCGACAAGTCCGTGGGGACGAACCACACGCTTCCGACATCTGGCGCGGCCCGGTACACGGGAGGGTTGTGGGTCGGGAAATTCCTGAAGACTCTTACCTATCAGCGTCTCACCACGGAAGCCAGCCGGCGCATGGCTATCGCGTCGGGTGAGATCTCACACGCCGAAGGTATGTTGGGACATGAGATATCGGCCAAAGTCCGGCTGGATATCGACGACCATCCCCGAGCCAGCGAGCTGGACTAGAGGAGCCTCCGTGGCGCGTGTAGCCGTGATCGGAGCGGGACCGGGCGGTATCTCCGCCGCGCGCAGGTTGAAGGACCGCGCCGCAGATGAGGTGGAAGTAATCCTCTTCGAACGGGAATCTCACGTCGAGTACCTGCCGGGAACCATACCCATCTTTCTGGGAAAGACGCCCCGCGAACGCTGGCGCGAAACACTGTCTCTGGAGAATGTGGAGCTTAGATTCGGAGAGGTGGAGGAGGTCTCCGGTAGCGGTGTAGTAGTCGACGGAGAGACGTGCGAGGCTGATATCGTCGTGGCCGCGCCGGGACTCGCACTCGACGAGGCACGCGTGCCGGATGCGCCGAATATACAGGCCTTCTGGGATCCGGCAGGTGCCGAAGCCGCGGCGAGAACTATGAATGATTTTCGAGGTGAGACTATCGCCATCATCATCTCTTCCCTGCCCTACCGCTGCCCGCCCGCGCCCTTCGGCATGGCGATGGACCTCGCCTCACTCCAGCGTGGCGCGAGACGCGAGACTAAAGTAATGCTCACCACGCCCGAAGAGACACCGCTCGCCGCTGTCGGAGGTGGTGTACCGGCATTTCTGGAGCGTTCCTGCGCCGAAGCTGGAGTCGAGATCTTCAAAGGATTCGAGCCCGATCTAGACAGATTCGAGTATGGTGAGGTCAGGTCGATGGATAACCTGACTTTGGAGTACGACCTGGCGTTCGTTATACCGCCCCACGTCAGGTCACCGTTGCTCGCCGAACTGCCCGGCAAAGGGCCGCTGGTACCTGTCTCATCGAGGTTCGAAAGTGAAGTACCGGGACTTTTCGTGATTGGAGACGCAGCAATGGTCCCACTGCCCCGAGCTGCAGATGCCGCGGCGGCGGAAGGAATAACTGCCGCTGATGCCATACTGGAGCGCCTCGGGCTGTCGGATGCGAGTGAGCCGCATATGCCAGAGCCCGAGTGTTATGTCGGACATGGAGATGGAAGCTACAGTAGGATCTCACTGCGTTACCCTGACGGACTACCGCCTTTGGGAGAGGCCGAGGTCGAGATACAAGGCCCCTCGGAGATGCTGGCGACCGGTATCGACGAAGCGTTTGATCGTTGGCAGAGGATGCGCACCGGATAATGCATTGTGGAAATACAAGTTCGAAGGCACCATTCTATCGTATCGGAAGTCAGAGATATGAGTTGACTCGCACATACATCTCGGACTGGAAAAGCTATCGTCCGGTTCCTCTCAGCCTGACCTGATCTCGTACTCCTCATCCGTGACGGGCTCTAGCCAGTCGGTGCCGCCGTCGGTGTTTATGGCGGGGCTTATGGCGATGTGGACCATGTAGGTGTGGGGAACGGCTCCGTGCCAGTGCTTCTCGTCTGGGGCGAAGGCGACAAGGTCTCCAGCACGCACTTCGAGTACCGGGCCGTTTTCTTTTCCGACGTGGCCCTCGCCGGTTACGATGTAGAGGATCTGACCCTCCGGATGGGTGTGCCAGTTGGTGCGTGCTCCGGCCTCGAAGAAGACGCGGAAGAAGCCCGCGCCGGGTTTTGGAACGGTCTTTGCGTCCATCCACACGTTGCCGGTGAACCAGTCCTCCGGGCCGCGCCGGGTCTCCATATCGTTTACGCGCACTACTTCCACGGTGCCTCCTCTTGAGTTAGACGATGCTCGAAGGTCTTTTCGAGGCGCGGGCCACCGTCCTTGGAGATGGCGCGCTCGAACTTGAGGGTTGCGTTTTCTCCGTCTAGCTCCATGGTGCCGACCTGGTTGTCGAACCACGCGCCGTCGTGGGTGAGGTTCCATTTCAGGGCCGGGTGACGCACTCCGGCGGACCGGGCGAGCAGGCGCCCTGCTAGCTGGCCTATCCTGGACCATCCCGCCTTGAAGATGCGGGTCTTCTGGGCCTCCAGCTCGTTTCGGAACGGGGAGCAGACGGCCTGGTGGACGGCGCTTTGCACGCCGTCCGCGAAGGTGGCTTTGGCCAGATAGGAGTGATGCACGTCGCCGGAGAGGATGGTTATGGAGTGGGGGGCGCTGCCGCGTTTGCCAGCGCCTATGGAGTGGATCAGACCGATCAGTTTCTCGAAGGAATCGTGGAATGCGGCCCAGTGTTCGATGTCGAGGGACTGGCGGAGGCGTTCTCCGTGCCGGGCGGCCCGCGCTCCCCAGGCGCCCTTGCAGACGGCTTCGTTCCAGGCTTCGAGGTGGTGCATTCCGGGACCCATCAGGATGGGGAGGGAGGTGCCGATGAGGAGATGGTCGAAGTCTCCGGTGGCTTTCTCTTCGATCCAGGTCCACTCGTCGTCGTCCACCATGGAGCGGTGGTCCTCGGTTAGCACCCGGCCGGCTCGGGAGTCTATGACTATTAGACGTGTGTCGCCGAAGTCGCGGTGGAAGCTCCAGCGAGTCCCTTCGGCCTCGCGTCCGGCCTTGTAGGCGAAGGCGCGGAGGGCGGGACCGGCGTCATCGGTTTCCTGAGCTTCCTCGTAGAGGTCGTTGGTCTTGAGGTGTTTCGGGGAGAGGTTGCCGAGGTGCTGGTAGATCCAATACGACATGTATCCGCCGATTATCTGCGCGTCCCACCACGGATACCGCCGGACCTCGTCTACCCACGCCTCGGAGATATTCCAGTCGTCGGCGAGTTCGTGGTCGTCGAAGATCATGGCGCTGGATAAGGTGGAGAGGAGCCAGCGTATGGGCGGATCTCCCCACGAGTCCCAGTACAGGCGGGTGTACTCCTCGAAGTCCGCTACCGTTTCGCCGGGTGGCTTCTCCGTATCGCGTTTGTTTCGGATGAACTCCTGAGCCTTGAGGGAGATCTTGTCTGCGTAGATCTGATCCCCAAGCATCACGAGCGCGTGTGGCCACTCCTCCCGCGGCTCCCGGCGCATCCTCTCCGTGAGCGCATAAAGCGCGTCTATCTCGTTGCCGCGGCTGTCCTCTTCCTTGCTTAAAGTGTAGGGCGGCTCGTGCGGTACGCACACCCGGCACGAACCGAAGACCAGCCGGACTTTCTCTCCCGGTGCGATCGTTCGGATGAAGCTCGGCGGATACTCCGAGTCAGGCTCGGGCCAGACCTTTTTGCCGTCGAGGGCTACCTCGTATTCGTGGAACTTGCCGGGTTCCAGGCCGGAGACGTGAGGGATCGCGTAGTGATGGCCCTCGACGTGGAAGGTGCGAGCGCGGAAGGTCGAGTCTCCTACCCTGACCTCCACCTCGCAGGCGGCGTCGGTCTCTACCCAGATGGTGGCGTCAGAGGCTTCCACGTACCGCAGGAGCGGTCCGAGGATGAGGTCAGGCATCGGCGCTCACGCGAGCCGGTAATCGAAGACGTGTTGGAGGTCCAGGTCGTCCGGGTCTTTCGCGCCGGTCTTCTCGAATTTGATCCTTGCCTCGCGCCCGTCGAGTTGGAGGGTGGAGATCTGGTTGTCGAACCAGGGCTCCTCGTGCGTCATGCGCCAATGGATGTCCGGTTCCCTGACTCCGGCGAGCCGCGTCAGCGTCTTGCCGATGCGTTCGCCCGCCTTTGACCAGCCGAAGCGCATACCGATACGCTCGGCGCGTCCTAGCGGGTTTCGGACAGGGGAGCAGACGGCTTGGTATACGGGACTTCTCGTATCCCCGTCGAAGGTCGCCTCTGCCAGGTAAGCGTGATGCACGTCGCCGGAGAGGAGGACGACGGAGGCCGGAGGGTCGCCATTCGAGCGTTTGCCCGAGGCCACGGACTTCAATAGTTTCGCGAGCGCATCGAAAGAGTCGTGGAAGGCGGCCCAGTGTTCCAGGTCTATGAGCTGGCGCATGGACTCGCCGACTTTCGCCGCCATTCCTCCCCAGGCTCCGCCGCAGACGGCTTCGTTCCACGCTTCGAGGTGATGGAGGCCGGGAGCCATGAGGAACGGTAGCGAGGTGCCGAGGAGGAGGTGATCGAAGTCCCCGCTCGCCTTGTCTTCGATCCAGGACCATTCCTCGTCGTCGACCATGGAGCGGCGGTCCTCCTTGACCACGCGCCCGGCGCGTGAGTCCATCATTATGAGGCGTACCTTGCCGAAGTCGCGGTGGTAGCTCCAGCGGGTACCGGCGATCTCACGGTCGGCCTTGTAGGCGAACTCGCGCAGCGTCCGGCCGGGGTCTTTGGAGTTCTGGATCTTGTTGTAGACCTCGTCTTTGTCCAGGTCTTCCGGGGAGAGGTTGCCGAGGTGCTGGTAGATCCAGTACGTCATAAACGCCCCGACGATCCTCTCCTCCCACCACCACTTGCTCCGCATCTTTTTTACCCATGTCTCGGAGGTGTTCCAGTCGTCGTGGACGTCGTGGTCGTCGAAGATCATGGCCGAAGGCACCGTCGAGAAGAGCCACCGGATCACCGGGTTCTTCCAGGAGTCCCAGTACAGTCGGGTATATTCCTCGAAGTCCGCCACCTCCTCGCCCGGCGGCTCGTCCCCGGTGCGCCGGGAGTGGATGAACTCAAGAGTACCCAAAGAGGCCATATCCGCATAGACCTGATCCCCCAGCAGCAGTAGCGTGTCGGGCCAGCTCTCGTAGGACTCGCGCATCATGCGTAGGGCGAGCGCGTACAGGGCGTCGCGCTCGTAGCCGTTGCTGTCCTCATCCGGCTTCAGCGTGTAGGGCGGCTCGTGCGGGCGCGAGACCCGGCAGGAGCCGAAGGCGATAGATAGTTTGTCATCCGGCGCGATGGTCCGTATGACCGGCGGCGGGAACCGGTCTCCATCCTCCGGCCAGACCTTCTCACCGTCCAGCGCGACCGAATACTCGTAAACTTCCCCAGGTTCGAGCCCCATTATGCGGACGAGGGCGTAGTGATGTTCCTCGACCTCGAAGGTGCGGGCGCGGTGTCCCAGGACCTCCACCTCGCAGGCGGAATCGGTCTCTACCCAGATGGTGGCGTCGCTCGCGTCCGCGTAGCGCAGCAGCGGTCCGAGGATAAGGTTTGGCTCCATAGGCAGATATCTTACCCGCCCACAGCCATCTTATGCGAGATAAATCTTACTTATCTAATAAGAAGAGTAGCGTACCGTGAAACACCTGAGGGCTTAACCGGGCGTGGTAGCCCCCGTCAGATAATCCACCACGCCTTTCAGAGAGCCGGTTTTCTTCATCGCCGCGCGCTGCTGTTCGGAGCCGGTGCCGCGATCCAGGATCTCCAGCACGCCCGCAAGCTCGGCTTCGCAGCCGAGGTCATGGGAGATGTCTGCCAGATCATCCACCAGCGAACGGGTCATGGCGCGGGCCGTGACTTCATGTCTGGCGGCGAAGTCGTAGAAGGTGGCGTCCATGCCGTGCCGGGCGGCGCGCCACTTGTTTTCGTTGGTAAAGAGTGGGACCTCTGGCTCTTCAACTTCAGCGCTCGCTACCAGGCACTGGACGAGCGCGGCTAGAGAGGTCGTGTACGCTGGGTCCGTCTGGGCGTCGAGGGCGCGGACTTCGACGGTGCCGAACTTCGGGTGGGGCCGGACGTCCCACCAGCACCAGGAGTAGTCCGGCAGGCTGCCGGAGGCGACGAGGGTCTCGACGTGACGCTCGAAGTCCTCCCAGGCGCGGAAGACGGGCGGGAGGCCGGAGCGAGGGAAGATCTCGAATATCTTGATGCGCGTCGAGGCGAGACGGGTGTCCTCTCCGCGCCAGAACGGAGAGTTCCCCGACAGTGCTATGAGTAGCGGCACGTGCCGCGAGAGCCTGCCAAGCGCCCGTATCGCCGTTTCCTCGTCCGGCACGGCGGCGTGTACGTGCAGGCCATAGATCGCCTGCGTCCTCGCCACCCAGCCCATCTCCTCTTCGACTTGCAGGTGACGCTCGCTCTCGTTCAGCGGCTGGCCGGTCGGGTCCGAGAACGGGTGTGTCCCGGCGGAGGCGATCCCGGCCCCACCGATCCGTGCCAGGTCCCGGACCTTCCGGCGCAGTACAGGCAACTCGCGGGAGAGGTCCGCCACGTTACCGAATACAGGCGAGAGCATCTCGACGCACGATTGGGAGAGTTCGGAGGTAATGAGGCCGGAGTTGCCTCCGGCGGCGAGTACGGCGTCTATGGCCGGGCTGAGTTCCCGAGTTACGGAGTCTACGAGTTGGAACTCTTCTTCGACCCCGATAGTGTATAGCGCACTCGCGCCGAAGTTCGTCTCCATCCGGGTACTCTAGCCAGATCCCGGAGGTATTACCAGGATCTAGCTGACGCGGGACCTGCGGCCGATGGCGGCCTCGGCGCGGCGGAAGCTCTCGTAGTCCCGGACGGCGTCCCAGAGCTTGCCGTCCGGGACGGTTGCGTGCCAGCGGTCGGTCCGGTAGCCATAACGGCGCTTCAGCTCGCGCACGGAGTCGCCGGTATAGAGCAGAGTGTAGACGAGCTTTCGAGTCTCGTCGGTGCGGCGGGGAAGGAGACCCAGACCCATCCGGCCCTCGGTCCACCAGGAGATCTCCGGCATCGGCTCGGCTTCCCGGAGGATGAGGTTCAACTCCCACTCGACCCGCAGCGCGTTCATCTCGAAGGTGCCGGGCAGCACGCTTAGAGGGCCTAGAGAGAATGAGTCGTTCTCGTGGAACCCGAAGGTCCTGTCAAATCGTTCCTTGATCTTCTCGTTGTGCGTCTTCTCGTATCGGGAGCGCAACGCTAGGAGTTGTTCGTCGGAATAAGCCCTGAGTCCACCCACGGTCGGGCGTTTGGGGTCGAGCCCGCCGCGACTTAGCAGCGTGGAGAAAGATGTGTAGGAGCGCAGGCTCCACGCCAGCCATGTCAGATAGCCGCCGAGAGCCAGGGCTAGACTCAGGATCATCGTCGCGTAGAATGCCTCCCGTGGCACCGCGACGCCTTGCCCGACAATGCTCCGCTCACCGAATAGGTTGTAGAAGAGCACGACGGCGGTGGTGCTCGCCACGAAGAACGTGAAGCCGAGCAAAAGAAACGCCCCAAGACGCCGAATCGGAGGAGAGCAAGAGGCCGCAAGCCCTTCCCAGGCCACCCGCTCCTCACCCAGTTCAAAAGATCTTGTCTCCAGCCTCTCCACGAGAAGCAGTATACTCACATCTCACCTGTATAGGTTGGGTGAGAGATCACCCCAGGCCTAAAAATAGATATCTCGGACAGGCGGTGTTTCTATTAACGTATGCCGGAATCACGCGATACCCCGGATCTCACGCCGCCCGCCGAAGGCTTCGAACTGTATCGTCACAGAAACGCCAAAACCATCAAGACGAGAAACTGGCACGGTCTCTACTGGGCCAGGCGTACCGAGGAGGGCGACTACGAACTGAGGAGCGTGCCAACCTCCCTCGGCGAGCCGTCAGCGCCGGGCGGCGTAATGCCCAGAGAAGGCTTCGAAAGACTCTACGAGAGGATCGAGCCTGGCGAGGCGTTCGGATGAAGGCCTCCCGTGACATAGAAGCGCCGTGAGCATGAAGGTGTACAAGAGCGGGCGCGGGTTCGAGCGTGAAGGGCGCGGCGGTAGATTGTTGCGTCCGATAATGCTCGTTTTGTTGGTTTTGTTGCTCGTGGCTTTGATCTACGTGTTCTTCCCGTTCGGAGGGAGCCGGGCGGTGTTGCTCGGAAGCGACGCGCGGGCGGATGAGGCTTCGCGTTCGGACACGATAGTGGTGGCGAAGGCTGGCGGCGGGACGCTCGCCGTCCCGAGGGATACGCTGGTCGAGATCCCATCCATCGGCCAGGATAAGATCAACGCCGCCTTCGCCAACGGCGGACCGGAGTTGACCGTGCAGACTCTGGAGAAACTTACCGGGGTGCGGATAAACAATTACGTCGTCGTTGACTTCGGCGGGGTAGAGGAGATCGTCAACGCTCTCGGAGGCATCACCCTGAACGTCGAGCAGCCTATCGCTTACGTTCTGGAGGGAAGACAGGTATCCATACCGGCCGGAACCCACGAGTTGAACGGGGCAGAGGCACTAGCCTACGTCCGATACCGGGGAGACCCCACGGCCGACATCGGGCGCATTGGACGCCAGCAGAGGTTCCTCCAGGCGCTCGCCGCCGAGGCTACCTCACCCTCGAAGTTGCCGCGTCTTCCGGCCACGGCGCGGGCCGTCTGGAGCAGCGTCGACACGAACATGAACCCCTTGAAGGCTGTACGTTTCGCTATCCAGATGCGTATATACGGTATGGGAGAGGCTGAATTGTACCCCGGCGCTCCTCAGTACATAGACGGTATTTCTTATTGGGTCCCGGACAGGAAGTCTGGAGATCAGGTAGTAGAGCAGACTATAGAGTAGTCAACATATGTCATGAGGCGGGAGTCTGGGTCTGCGGAGGAGCATATCCTGTATCTCGTAGAAGCCCGGCGATGACCTCGTGACCGGTCTCGTTCGGGTGGACCCAGTCTGGAAGCAGGTACTCTTTGGCTTTGGGATCTTCCTCTCCGCTCGCGCCGTTGAATGCGGCGTAGACTCCAGCACAGGGTATGACCATATCGGCCGCAGTCGCGCTGACGTGGCGGTTTACCGCGTGGTAATACGGACTGAGGACCTGGAAGTCTTTCAACCCGCCATCCTTCTTCCAGCTATCGTTGACCTTGTCCGCCCGGACGTAAGGGTAGTAGATCGTCGCGGTGCGTAACGCGGTCTCACGACCCGAGCGCAGGTCCATGACCTCTTGCGTGATGGCGTTCCAGTTCGCCTTGAACTTCTGTGTGGCCGTCCGAAGGCACCTCTGATTGTACTTGCCGCCGCAGGTGCCGAACTTGTACTTGAGACGCGCCTCCCGCAGGTCGTTCGTGCCTATTTTCCAGGTTACCAGGTCAGCGTTGCGCACTGCGTCCTGGAAACCCGGACTCTCGCGAAGCGCACGGAGAAGATCGGTACTGGTCCAGCCGTTTCGGCCCAGGTTGGCGACCGCGACCGGGCGTCCGCTGTCGGACTCGATGTACGCCGCGTAACGGGTTACGTAGCCTGTCTCTATTCCGTAGCCAGCGGTTATGGAGTCCCCTAGAGCTACATAGTTCAGTCCGGTATCCGACATCGCTGCCGGTTCATAACTTCGCCTGTCGCTTGAGTCTGTATCGGTCTCCGTGGCGTCCGCCGTGTTCATGAGCGCGGTTACCCCGAGCATGAAGGCAAGCACAGCAAAAAGCATAAATTTGTAGCAAGGTATCCTCACAGACTCCATCAACATCGAACACTCCTCAAACTCGTCCCTTTCCCATCAACGCAACACACTGCGAGAGCGTGGGGCCAACCAGCATTGTGTCATGTGATACGAATTTTCTTATCCCCTGAACCAGGTATCTTTTTCTAGCTCAGATGGGCTAGAGAGAGGCTAAAGAGGTCTGTTTATTAATGAACCGCAGCGACGGATAAAGAGGGTACGTACCGGAAGGTGGTTCTAAGAGGCTGCGCGGATAGGCTCGCAATTTTTCATATTTATCGATTCTCCATACGATCAAACAGGCTTTTTATCGCCCATTGTCACATTCGCTACCCACCTATCCGCGCAAGCTCTAAGCGGCCTGTTCTCTGGCTAGCTTGCTCTGTTGAGAGATGAGACGGCCCAGCCAGGCCAGGTTTTCGCCTTCGAGGGTGCGTTCGGCGTTGACGTACCAGTTGAGAGCTTCGCGGTGATTACCGAGACGGCGGTTCAGCTCACCGACTAAGTAGGCGGTAACGGAGAGCTCTCGGCCGACGAGCGCGTCCTCTTCGAGGGCGCGGATGAAGTAGCGGACGGCCCTTAGCTGGAAGGTGCTCTCGAAGGGGTATTCGCGCTCCTTGCGGCAGACCCACGAGGCGCGGAGGCAGAGGTCGCCGAGGTCCCGGACACGCAGGTCTCTCTCCTTGCCGCAGACTTCGGCGGAGTGGAAGGCGAGCCAGGGTGGAGGGCTCGCGCGGAAGACACGCAGGAGGCCGTCTTCCTTGAGGCGCTCCTCTATAGCGTAACGTTCGGTGGGGATGAGGTCGAGATCTTCGAAGGTTTCACCGGCGGCGAAAGAGCACGCGGGACACATGGTTACTTCGTTCTGGATCCGACGCGACCCTTCCGAGGTTCGTCCCGGAAACTTAGGACACAGGTCGCTCTCACGCCCAACGGTTACGTAAGAGCCCGCGGAGGGTGCGCGGAAGACGTAGCTGCAGATTGGGCACCGGGCGTAAACGTGTCTAAGCTCTCCCACGAACGACTTTCGCAGTCTTCAGGATGAGCAAGAATCTAAAATTATTGAAGATCAAAGTACGTTCAAGTCTACCATAGCGTCACACTCCAGCCGGTATAATCTCGGTCATGGATCACGGAGAGACGGAGGTCTCGATGGAGCAGCGCAAGAGTGACGCGGAGGTGGCCCTGGAGCTTATGCGGACGGTCCTGGATCAAGCCGGGAGCCGCCGCCTCTCGCCGACCCGAACCCTTGCCCTCTACCACCTCTGCAAGGAGGCCGTAGCCTACTCGCCCGAAGGCGCCGTCACCGCCGAGTACCTCGAAGAGAACCTCAAGAAACTATTCCAGTAGCCCGCTTACGTCTCACCGAGGTACAGACGCGCGGCTCTGTCCTGGACCTTTTTGGGCAGTAGATGAACTCCCGGAGGATAGTCCACGCCTTCGGTTGCGAGGAAGCGCGTCGCCTCCAGCATGATGGCCGTGATGAGGTCGAAGGTGTTGTAGGGATCTCCCGGCCCCGCCGCCAGGTTGAACATTGCTCCTCCCGCCAGCAGGTAGATAGTCTTGCCATCGACCTCGCACCGCTCGATGTGGGGGAGGGGCGCGTCTACCAGGTGAGACCTCAGTTCCTTCACGGGCAACTCGCCGGAGGTATGGCCGACGTTCGCGAGGAACACGCCGCTCTTGCAGTTGCCGAAGGCTTCGAACGGTATGGACCCATCGCGGCCGGTGGCGGTGAAGATTACGTTGGCCCGCGCGAGACCGGAGTCCAGGGCCGGGGTGGCGAAGCCGAGATGCGCGGCGGCGAGCCGGGCGGAGGGGTCTGTGTCGAACACCTCCACTACAGCGCCGAAGGCTCGGGCGGCGTCGGATACGCCCCGTCCGACCGGGCCGTATCCGATGACGAGAACCGTTTCGCCGTAGAGGGAGAGTCCGGTGACGTTCAGGAAGGTGTTCGCTGCCATGAGCCCTACTAGATGACGGTTATGAAGACCTTGTTTGGCCGGGATCCCATCCCAGTCAAAGACCGGGTAGGAGAGGTCGAGGCCGGAGATGCGGTCTATGCCGGTCCCGGTGGCTTCGAGACCGCCGCGCACGCTCTCCAGACGCCCGCGAGTGGCGAACGTGGCGTCCGCGCCCATCTCGGAGAGCAGGGTCGGGCCGGCCTCGATGGCGGCTTCGAGATGCGCGGCGTGGCGTTCGGGCGGATCTCCGGCGCGGGCCGGAACGCGGACGCCCGAAGAGCCGAGATAGGTGGCTACCTCGTCGCGGGTGGTGGCGGGGTTGGCGGCGCAGGCCCAGACTTCGGCCCCCGAATCGAGGAGCGCGGAGAAGTAGGGGATCATCTTCAGGTCCAGGTGGTAGACGGTGAGGATACGTTCACCTTCGAGTGAGGGCAACGAAGCCGCCGCTCGCACGGTGGCCGGCGTAAAAGATCGGAGCCAGGCGAGGTCTCGTTCGAGTTTACTGGAAGGTGTGGCTGGTAGTTCCACCGGAGTGCTCCTTACCCTTTGCGCCAGGGCTCATTACTCTATATGATCCATGCAAATCGGGCAGGTTCCGAAGGTAGCGAACCGGGCAGCTTGTTAGTGATGTTGAGACCTTACCGTCGAGGAGGATTATGCGGGTGTTGAAACTGTGTAGGATTTGCGTTCCCGTTCTGGCGCTGGCCTTGATCCTGGCCGGATGCGGCGGCTCTGGCGGCGGAAGCGGCGGCGGTGGGGGTGGCGGCAGCAAGAGCAACGTGAAGCCGGGCCTCGTCTTGGACATCGGGGGGCTTGGGGATCAGGGCTTCAATGACTCCGCCTACGCGGGGATGAAGCGGGCCGACAAGGATCTCGGCGTCAAGGGCAAGTACCTGGAGTCGGGTGGCCCTACGGACTACGCAAACAACCTTACCCAGCTCGCCCAGAACGGGTCCAACCCGGTCATCGCGGTTGGCTACCTTATGACCGACGACCTCACGAACATCTCTCCGCAGTTCCCGGACACCCAGTTCGCCATCGTCGACTCGGTGGTCGAAAAATCTGACAACGTCATTAGCCTGGTCTTCCGCGAGCAGGAGGGGAGCTACCTGGCGGGTATCGTGGCGGGCCTGATGACCCAGCAGAAGACGGAGTACACCAACCCCGGAGATAAGGTCGTGGGCTTCATCGGCGGGCAGGAGGGGCCGTTGATCGGCAAGTTCCAGGCGGGATACGAGGCCGGGGTGAAGTCGGTATGTTCGGACTGCAAGGTGCTGGTCCAGTACGCGGGCGCGACCCCCGACGCCTACAACGACCCGGCGAAGGGCAAGGAGATCGCCGAGCAGCAGATCGAACAGGGCGCGGACGTTATCTACCACGCTGCGGGCAACACCGGACGCGGCCTCTTCCAGGCGGCGACCGAGAAGAAGGTCTTCGCCATCGGTGTGGACCTCGACCAGGCGAAGCTGTTCAAGGACGCGCCGATCCTGACGAGCGTCGTGAAGCGGGTGGACAACGCCGTCTACGACACCATTAAGGGCGTCTCCAAGGGCGGCAAGCCGAAGGGTGAGATTGTGGACCGCGGCCTGAAGGAGAAGGGCCTCTCTCTGGCCCCGTTCGGACGCTTCGACAAGGACGTCCCCCAGAAGGTTAAGGACGCCGTGGATAAGGCGAAGAAAGACATCATAGCCGGCAAGGTCAAGGTCCCGGACAAACCGCAGCAGTAGCTTGGCGGAATCCAGGACAGGTGGGGGGACGGCCGGGGCTTTGGATGCTCCGGCCGTCCTGGAGATGCGGGACGTGAGGAAGACGTTCGGTCCGGTCACGGCAAACGACGACATCTCCCTTACGTTGCACCGCGGAGAGATCCTGGGCCTCCTCGGCGAGAACGGCGCCGGGAAGTCTACCCTGATGAAGATCCTTTACGGCCTCTACCGTCCCGACTCCGGCACCATTATCGTGGACGGCGAAGAGGTCGAAGTAAGAGACCCGAAAGACGCTGTTAGCCGGGGTATCGGGATGGTCCACCAGCACTTCACCCTGATCCCACGCCTCACCGTCGCCGAGAACATCGTGCTCGGCGCGGAGCCCCGCAAGCGTGGCGCCCTGGACATGAACCGGGCCATAAGGGAGACGGAGCAGCTTTGCGAACGCTACGGCTTGCGGGTGGAACCGAGGGCGCGCGTCGCCGACCTCTCCGTTGGCGTGCAGCAGCGGGTGGAGATCCTCAAAGCCCTCTACCGCGAGGCCCGCATCCTCGTCCTCGACGAGCCGACCGCCGTCCTCACCCCCCAGGAGACCGAAGACCTGTTCTCCGTCCTCAAGGAACTGGTCGCCGACGGCCTCTCCATAATCCTCATCACCCACAAGCTCGGCGAGCTGCTCGGCGTCTCGGACAACATCACCATCATTCGCGACGGGCGGGTGGTGGATACCGTGAAGACGAGCGAGACAAACGAGGGCGCTCTGGCCCGCCTGATGGTCGGACGCGAGGTCCTGTTGCGCGTCGAGAAAGGCGCGTCGGAGGTGGGGGAGCCCCGGCTCGCCGCCGAAGAGTTGTTCGTGCAGGCGACGACCGGCGCGTTGGCGGTCGAGGGGGTGAGCCTCTCGGTGCGGGCCGGCGAGATCCTGGGCATCGCCGGCGTGGACGGTAACGGGCAGGTCGAACTCGCCGAGGCGCTGGCCGGCACCCGACCCGTGAAGAGCGGGAGCGTGTACCTCGACGGCGAGGAAGTTACCCGGATCGGGGCGGACGCTCGGCAGGAGCGAGGCCTAGCATACGTGCCGGAGGACCGGGGGACCAAGGGGCTCGTGCAGGACTTCGCCCTCTACGAGAACAACGCCCTCAAGACCTACGGCGAGCCGCGCTTCTCGAAGTTCGGTTGGATCTTCCCGAAGGCCATGCGCCGCAGCGCCGCCGAGAACCTGAAAGCCTACGACGTGCGTCCGCCGAACCCCGACGCGCGCGCGGGCTCCCTCTCGGGCGGCAACCAGCAGAAGGCGATCCTGGCCCGCGAGCTCTCCGGAGATCCCGGCGTAATAATCGCCTCCCAGCCGACGCGCGGCGTGGACGTCGGCGCCATTGAGTTCATCCACCGTCAACTCCTTGAGCAGCGCTCTCAAGGAAAGGCCATACTCCTCATCTCCCTGGAGCTGGAAGAGGTGCGCTCGCTCTCCGACAGGATACTGGTGATGTACGCGGGCAGGCTCGTGGGCGAGATGAAGGCCGACGATGCCACCGACGAGAAGCTCGGCCTGCTCATGGCCGGACGCGGGACCGAGGAGAACGGACGGGAGGTTTCGGAGTGAGCGAGACGCGCCAGGAGCCGGAGAGGGGCGGTTCCAGGTTCGGGCAATTCCTGGGGAGGATCGGGGGAGCGCTGCTCTTCCCATTGTTTGCCATCCTGATCTCCTTCGTCATCGGGGCCGTCATTATCTTCGCGACCGGGAACAACCCCGTCGCCGCCTACGGTTCGCTCGTATACGGCTCTTTCGGCAACCAGGCCGCCATCGGCCGGACGCTGGTCAACACCACGCCGCTGGTCTTCACCGGACTCGCCGTGGCGGTGGCGTTCCGGGCCGGGCTGTTCAACATCGGCGGCGAGGGACAGTTCTACATGGGCGCCGTAACGGCTGCCTGGCTGGGAGTCTCTTTTGGCTTCCTGGGGCCGCTTGCTATCCCCGTGGTGCTGGCGGCCAGCGCCGTCGCGGGCTTCCTGTGGGGAGCATTGCCGGGCATCCTCAAGGCGTACTTCGGGGCTCACGAGGTCATCACGACGATCATGCTGAACTTCGTCGCCATCTACCTGACGGTCTACATCTGTCTGGGTCCGCTGGGCCAGAATGGCGCGATCCCCGGCACGGCGACCGTAGACCCCTCCGCACGCATACCGCTCATCGGGCTGGGTCTCGGACAGGCCAACTACGGCATCTTCATCGCCGTCGCGGCGGCAGTCGTAGCCTATCTGCTGCTGTGGCGGACGCGGCTCGGGTTCCGCATCCGGGCGGTCGGGCTCTCGCCGGGGGCCGCGAATTACGCGGGCATTGCCATCGGGGTCAACGTGATCCTCGCCATCGCCATCGGCGGGGCGTTCGCGGGCCTGGGCGGCGGGGTGGAGATCCTCGGCATCTACGGCAACATGGACGTGCCGTTCGTCCGCAATATCGGCTTCAACGGTATCGGGGTGGCGCTACTCGGACGTAACCATCCGGCGGGGACGGTGCTCGGAGCGCTGCTCTTCGGCGCACTGGCCTCCGGGGCGCAGCAGATGCAGTTCGACACCAACGTGCCGCTGGACCTCACGTCCGTCCTGCTCGCGATAATCCTGCTCTTCGTGACGGCGACCAGGATTATCGAGTTTATCGTGGGCAAGCGCGCCCGTGAGCTGGCCGCCGGCACCCGCTTAGAGAAGGGGCTTGGTTCCTAGTGGACATCCTTAGCCAGGCCGGGCCAATTCTGGCCTCCACCATCCGCAACGCTACGCCTCTAATCTTCGCGGCCCTGGGTGGAATGTTCTGCGAGCGTTCGGGCGTGACTAACATCGGGCTAGAAGGGCTGATGTTGATCTCCGCCTTCGCCGGGGTCGTGGGCGCGTTCTTCTCCGGCAGCGCGTGGGTCGGATTGGGCACGGCGATTTCGGCGGGGCTGCTGTTCGCGCTCATCCACGCCGTCATGTGCATCACCTTCGAGGCGGACCAGATCATCTCCGGCACCGCCATTAACCTGCTCGCCCTGGGAGGCACGGGCTTCTTGATGGTCGTGGTCTTCGGCGCCGGCGGGACCTCTCCAAAGGTAGATAACTTCGCGCCCGTGGGGATCCCACTGCTCTCGGACATCCCGGTGATCGGTGCAGCCCTCTTCGACCAGAGCCTCCTCGTCTACCTGATGTACGCCCTGATCCCCATAACCTTCTTCGCCATCTACCACACCCCGTTCGGCCTGCGCCTGCGCGCCACCGGCGAGGTCCCCGAAGCCGTCGATACCGCCGGCGTTAGCGTGACCAGGATGCGTTACTACGGCGTCTCCCTCTCGGGGATTCTGGCCTCTCTGGGCGGCGTGTACCTCTCGATGAGCCTGCTCTCGGCCTTCACCGAGGGCATGACCAACGGCCGCGGCTTCATTGCGCTCGCGGCCCTCATCTTCGGCCGCTGGAACCCGATCGGCGCGGCGGGAGCCGCCCTCCTCTTCGGCTTCGCCCAGGCCATCACCCTCCGCGTGCCGCAGGACGTCATCCCGAACGAATTCATCCAGATGCTCCCCTACATCCTCACCATCGTCGTCCTCGCCGGTTTCGGAGGCCGCGCCATAGCACCCGCCGCCATCGGCAAGCCGTACCGGAAAGAGTAGCCAGCGAACCTCAAGTGTCTCTGAAGAAAGAGCTCTCGGAGGCTCGTATGCAGAGCCTTGCATGGCCGCGGGTCTGCATCAAATCAGAACACCTCAAAGCCTGTTCCATTCCTCGGCGCTTACCTCGTGGCCCAGGATCTCTCCAAGCTGGCCGAGCAACATCTTGAGCTGAGGAACCGAATACTCGGTGTTGGAAGGGATTGTTTGGCGGTGCTGCCCGTGGACCATGAATTGATGCCGGCTTCCCGAATAAGGACCTTCAAGACCGAGCTTACGCAGCCGACGGATGAAATCTCGTCGCTTACAGGGAATCAGCCGTGGCAACGGTAGGTTCGCGGTTGAGGTCTACGCCGTCTACGATCGGAAGGCGGTGGCCGAGCTTGAGACCGGTCAGGATCCAATCCTCCAACACCGACTGTAGCTCTGCCTCGCAACCCCGCAGCGTGTCGGAGAAGGCTATGACCCCCTGGCACTGTGGAACAACACCGGAGAACGTCCCATCCTCCAGCTTGTCGTAGGAGGCATGCTCCATGGCCCGCTCGACGTACTCGCTGAGGATGAAACGAATCTCCATTTACCTTCCTCTCTGTACCATGAGCCGCAAACTTGCGTTTATTGTAGTGCCTGGATCAGAACCCGATCTTCCCGCTCTTGCCTTTCTCTAGAGGTTGCCCGGACTCCGCCACCGGTCCATCATCCAGATACTCGACACCGCCCATCAGCATCTGCGGCTGCACGTCGAGGCCGGTGGCGAGCTTGCGGATGGTGGTCGGGTACGCTCCGCGCTTCCCGCTCTCCAGCTTGGAGATGGTGTCGCGCGCGACGCCGCTCCTCGCCGCTAACTGCTCCTGACTCATTACCGCCCGCTGCCGGAAACTCCGTAGATGCGGAAGATCCATGCTCATGCCTCCAAACACTACATAAAACTTGCTAAAACACTACATCAATGCTACGCTACCGGAAGTATAGCTCAATGGAAGGAGAGGCAGATGGAGCGCAGGCCGGAGTTGGTAGTTCCTTACGTGACGGAGCAGAGTCCGCGTGGGGAGCGGACGATGGACATTTATTCGCGGCTGTTGAAGGATAGGATCATCTTCCTGGGGACGCCGGTCGACGATCAGGTGGCGAATGTGATAATGGCGCAGCTTCTTCACCTGGATTCCGAGGACCCGGAGCAGGACATAAACATCTACATCAACTCTCCAGGCGGGAGCGTGTACGCGGGGCTGGCTATCTACGACACTATGCAGTTCGTCAACTGCGACGTGGCGACAACAGCACTTGGGATGGCGGCTTCTATGGGATCGTTCCTGCTCGCTGCCGGGGCGAAGGGCAAGCGGAGCGCGCTGCCCAACACTCGGATACTGCTGCATCAGCCGAGCATTGGCGGGGGGATCGGCGGACAGGTGTCGGACGTGGAGATACACGCCCGCGAGCTGGTCAAGACCAAGCGCCGGATGAACGAGTTGTATGCGGAGATGACGGGCCAGCCTTTCGAGAAGATAGAGCATGACACCGACCGGGACTATATGCTCGGGGCGGAGGATGCCGTAGAGTACGGTGTCATAGACCGGGTGGTCAGCCGTCCGGGGGAGCGCGTCGACGCGGAGTAGAGTTTGGCGGTGCTATGAACCTCACACACGAGTATATTCATCATCGGCGAGGGTACCGGTTTGGGGCGGGACTTTGTTGGATCCGGGTCTACAGGGGCGAGGATGGCGACGCGCCCGTGGTCGTTTGTGAGGAGATGCCCGAGGTCGGAGGTTCGGGCGTGGCCGAGATCTCCGAGTATCTGGCGGCGGAGGTCGTCATGGAGCACTTCCCGGATGGACTCCCGGATCTGACCCGTCCACTACTCTGGATCGAACACCAACCCCGCCGCCGGGGACCGGGCCGATACTGCCTGCTTACCTTCCCTTCATACATCCCAAAGCCCGTGGGCGCGGGCTTCGTGCGGCGCGTGACGCTCGGCCCATCGCCACATCGCGAGCGCCTCGCGCCGGAAGAGGTGGAGAGCCTGACGGGCGAAAAGCGGCCGTGAACGTCTTGGTCATCGGCGGGACGAGCTTCATTGGTCCTCGTGTGGTGAGGCGGCTGATCGAGAGCGGGCAGGAGACTTCATGACGTCTCTCACGGTAGACACATGGATGCATACAACCATGCTCATAGACAACCAGTGGGGTGGGCGTGGTACCGGATTCCTGATCTCGCGAAAGGTGAACGAGGAGCAAGGCAAGATGTTCCTGGTGACCAACAAGCACGTCTTGGACAAAACCCGAGATGGGCGCCTTCAGTTAGAAAAGGTGACGCTATACATGAACATGAAAACGCCCAAAGGGACGATAATAGGGATACCCGACGAATATCCACTGTACGCTTTCGGCAAACGGTTGTGGAGGGATCATCCTGACGAGAATGTTGACGTGCTGGCAATTGACGTTACCTACCTGTTCGAGTTGAGTTCCAAGATCAGCTTTAAGAGCGGCACCTATGGTTGGATTGCAGACGTGACCTTGATTGAGGAGAATCAAATCTCGGCTGGAGACGAGGTGGTTGTACTCGGCTATCCAGCCGGTCTGAAACAGGGCCGAACAGTGTACCCATTGGTGCGGCAAGGACTTATCGCCACACAGATTGGGCAACTGCTTGTCGAGGACTATGGCGATTCAACCCGAGAAGCAGTCGAACGCAGAGGCTTCCTTATAGATGGCGCGATAATTCATGGATCTAGCGGAAGTCCGGTGTTGTTGAAACCCGGTCCCAACCGGTACCTCCACGGTCAATACAGAGTAGGAGAGCCAACTCTGCCCTACCTGCTGGGAATCGTTGCCGAGCCGAGATACTTACCTCGGGGCACACATAAAGAGTACGAGTCTGAGTATACTGGTTTGGGCTTCGCTCACGACGCTGTCACGATACGCGAGACGATCGAGTGCTTCTTCGACTGACTTGTAGTTCGTGTCAGTTTCTATAACTCTTCCTCAAACTTTAGTGAACGCTTCCGAAACTACCTCTTGATTTTTGGTCGGTAATAACCGAATATACGGTGATAACCATACGTTTGGTGAATATCGACCGAAAGAAGGGATGAAGAATGTATTCTGGCTCTGATGCCGAACATCTCTTGAAGATAGTTTTGCAGAGGCAGGAGGCGGTCAGGGATCAGGCTCGGAATGAGGGCGAAGCCATGTGCGTCTCTCGCTTCTCTCATGGAACCAGGCTCACGGCCTTCAAGCTGTGGCGGCTGCACGTGATGGTGTGGTTCGAGGATGCGCGTGGGGCTAGATAGATGAGCGAGAAGCGCGGGAAGCCGGACTACGAGTTAGACGAAATACTCCAGGTGAGAGACCCGGAGCAGTTCCGGGCGGTGGGGGATGGGACACGGCAGAGGATCATCAGCCTCCTCACCGAGCGGGCCGCCACGACCAGCCAGCTCGCCGGGGCGCTTGGACAGCCGAAGGGGAGTGTCGGACATCATCTCAAGGTGCTTGAGAAGGCTGGTTTGATCCGTGTCGTCCGCACGCGGCAGGTCCGCGCGCTCACGGAGAAGTACTATGGCCGGACGGCCCGGCTTTTCGAGTTACACAACTTCGGTCAGGACGACGAGGCCGTTCAGTTCGTGTTCTTGCGTCAGGTGATGAACGAAGCCGTCGTGACGCCTCCTGCTGAAGAGGTGGGCGGGGACACGTTGCGCCATGCTCGTATCCCGGCGGAGAAGGTGCGGGAATTTCATCGGCGGGTCCTGGAGTTGGCGGACGAGTTCGGCGGCTACGAGAGCGTGTCCGGGGAAAGCGTCTACGCTTTCCTGGGCGCCGTGTACCTGACGGACCTGCCCGAGCTACCCGAAGAGAGCGAGTAACCCCTGCTCGGTCTCGGCCCGGAGTACCGCAAGCTCTGGACGGCGAGTACTGTCTCCAACCTGGGCGACGGCATCACGCTGGTCGCCGGGCCGCTGCTCGCCGCGACGCTCACGCGAGACCCGTTGCTGGTCGCCGGATTGATGGTTGCCCAGCAACTCCCGTGGCTGCTCTTCTCCCTCGTCAGTGGGGCTTTAGTAGATCGACTCGACCGCCGCGTGCTGATGGCGACGGTGGATGCTTTCAGGACGGCTCTCATCGGCATATTGGGCCTGGCGGTCCTCGGTGGGTTCGCGAGCCTGACGATGATGTACGTTATCTTTTTCCTGATCGGGACGGCGGAGACCCTGTTCGCCAACGCATCCCTGGCGATCATGCCCTCGGTCGTGCCGAAGGAGCAACTGGAGAAGGCGAACGGACGCATGTTCGCCGCCGAGCTGGTGACGAACCAGTTCGCGGGCGGTCCCGTGGGCGGCGCGCTCTTCGCGGTTGCTGCTGCGGTCCCTTTCCTGATAGACGCAGGGACCTTCGCGGCCTCCGCCGCCCTCATCTTCACGCTGCAAGGCCGGTTTCGGGTGTCGAGACCCGAAGGACCGCACAAGAGCACCCTGCGAGCGGAGATCTCCGAAGGCGTCGGGTGGCTGGCGCGTCACCGGCTCCTGCTCACGCTCGCGGTCATGCTGGGGGCGGGGAACCTCGTGTTCTCGGCCACATTCTCCATATTGGTGCTCTTCGCCCAGGACGTCCTGAACCTCGGCAGCCTCGGGTATGGCATATTGCTCACTGCCGGAGGCGTCGGCGGGTTCTTCGGCTCCCTGCTCGCCGGACGCATCGGTTCGTGGCTCGGTACGGGCCGGGCTCTCTTCCTGGTCATGTTTATCCAGGCGCCCGTGTTCGCGGTGATAGCCATGAGCGGCAACCCGCTCGTCGTGGGAGCGATGATAGCCGTGGATGGCTTCGTCGCCTTCGCCTGGAACGTCCTGACCTTCGCCCTGCGCCAGACCCTGATCCCCGAGAACCTGCTCGGACGGGTGACGAGCGTATACCGCCTGATCGGGGTGGGCAGCGGCGCTCTGGGAGCCCTGATCGGCGGCTTCCTCGCCAAACACCTCGGACTTCCCGCCCCCTTCTGGTTCTCCGCCGCCGTAATGATCGTAGTTGCCCTCATCTCCCTGCCGCTCGTAAACAACCGGACCGTCTCCGAAGCCCGGCGAAACACCACTTCCCGAACCTGAAGTATCTCCGCCGAGAAGCAGGAAAGAGGGACAACTATAAATTCGTCTTTAAAGACTCTGTCTTGAGGGTTGGAGCTGGTGAATGGGACTCAACGTCTGAACAATCGCCGCAGGAAACCCTTGCTTTCCTGTCGCGGTTCCATCTGTGTCTGTCTCTTCAGGAGTTCGACTAGCGCTTCCAGGGGAATGACGTTCACCTCCATACCGCCCGTCAGGCGTTCGGGCGGCGGGCTGAGGGCCACGTACTCGACCTCTTTGCCCTGATACTCCAGAAGCTCGATCAGGTCCCGCGCGGATAACTCGCGTGTTCGCCAGTCTTCGCCGAACTCTCCGGTGGAAGTCAGGAAATACTCGGCCTCTTCGACCGAGTCGAAGAGTGGGATCGCCTCATCATCATCGAGCACGATAGCGAGAAGTTCGTCGGTAGTCTCTGGTCCGCCGACGATGACTACGTGGGTGGCTGACGCATCCATAACGAAATTCAGCCTACCAGACGAAGAGAGACCCCGCCGTATTGGGCGGAGCCTCTCTTCGCGCGTGCTTCGGCTCTCGCTAAGAGTCGTCTGTAACAGGCGCGGAGCCTGGCGGGGTGATGCCGAGGCTCGGGCCTTCGGGGGTATCCACGAGGTCCATTACACTACCGTCTAGCGCCTCGCTCACGGGTGCGGCGATGTGCAGAAGGCCCTCGCCGTCGTGCTCGACGACCTGATCGTCCACCTGAGGCTCTCCGGCGGCGATACCTACCTGGGTCTCGCCGGTGCTCTCGTCGGTTACTGGGTCTAAGCGGAGGACTGTACCCTCCGGATGCTCGACGTTTAGAAAAAGCTCTCTGGCTCCTTCGGTTACCGTGATCAAGCTACTTCTCTCCTTCACGGAGCGTACAGTGACCTTCTGACCCTATCATGCCCGAAGAGAATTTAAACGCGCCTACCCAGCCTCTCCCTAAACCGCGTCGTCCGCGAATGCCAGGAGTGTCCGGGTGGCTTCGGTAGGGACATCCGACCGGATGAGTTGGCTTATGGCGACCAGGACGGCCGTGCAACCGCACCATCGCCACAGGTTGGATGAGTCAACGCCTGCCCGGCCGGATAGCCGCTCCGCGCGTCGCATTAGCGTTCGCCTGTCGAGGCTGTCGTATAGTACCCAGTCGATGAGGTCGAAAGCCGGGTCCCCAACGCAGGCTCGTGGATCTATCGCCACGAGGCCCCGGTCCTCTCCCGCATCCAGCACGTTCCTGGCGTGCAGGTCGCCGTGCAGCAGGACGCGGCGACCGGGCCTGGCTGCCATCTCACGGGCCACGACGAGCGATCTCTCCAGGAGGTCCTCTAAAACCGGCGATGATATATCGTGCCTGCGCAGCCGTTCACGATAGAAGGTGAACATGAACTCTACGCCTTCGATCAGCGACGGAAAATCCTCTATGGCCTCTTCGCCGGTGGCGTGGAGGTCCCGCACGAGCCCGGCGACTTCATCGAGATGGGGTGCGATCTGCGTATCGGCAAGCACCGTGCCCGGCTGTATGGCTTCGAGCAACAAAGCGCCATTCTCCTCATCATAGCCGAGAACTTCCGGTACCCGCCCGGACGATTGCCAGGCTCTTAGCGCTGCCGCCTCTTCGCTAATCAAGCCTGGATCCGGAGAGAGCTTGAGGACGGCCAACCTACCGCCGGACCGCTCACAGAACAACACGCACGAAGTCGATCCGCGCGAGACGGGATGGCCGATGGTAATTCCCCACCTGCGTGAGATCCGGTCGATCCGTGCCGGCAGTTCGTCGCACCACTCGTTCGCCCAGGGACCGAAGCGCATAACTAGACGCTGGCGGGCAGCGGGGTCGATCATTTCTTCACGCTAATTTCTTTCTCTTGATCGACACATCGTGAGTAATAAAGCATGCCACGTCCTATGATGTACAACCAGTTAGGTGAGGTCCGGCGTTCGAAACCTGCTCGGGACTTGACGTCAGGGCTCCCATTTCGTGTATTTTGTTGGAGATGGAGATTCCAGGATGTAGGGAGGCGAGGTGGGTCAGGATAAAGGAGTCACGGAGTATGCGATCAAACAGGTCGGCGACCGCTACTATCCGGTGATCATGGACCGCGAAGCCGGCGGTCACTACGAGATCAAAAATCCCCTGACTGGCGGCATCCTCAGCTACAACAACCCCAAGGCCGCCGAGACTTACATCGAACGCGCAAGAAAAAAGGAGGGCATGGATGACGTCTGATACTCGACAGCCACAGGAGCAGGGTCTGCGACGCGAGCTACATTTCTGGGAGGCCATTGCGCTCTCCATCGGCATTATGGCTCCGGGCGCGGCGATGGCCCTGAACGGGACACTCCCCGCCGGACTGGTGGGACGCGCGGTACCGCTTTCGTTCGTCTTCGCCACCATCGGGGTCTTGCTCGTCTCCTACGCGTTCATCCGGTTGACGAGCTACTTCCACCATGCCGGGTCCGTGTACGCGCTCTCCGGCGCTACGCTGGGGCCTCGGGCGGGGTTCTTTTCAGGGTGGGCGTTGCTCGGCACGTACCTGTGCTTCACGGCTGGATCCACCGCCGAGGTCGGGCTCTTCGGGCAGGCTTTCCTGGATAGCTCAGGTATCTGGAAGGGTGCGGAGTGGCTTTTGATCTCTCTGGTCGCCGCGGCGATCGTCTGGGTGCTTGCCTACGGCGACGTGCGGATAGCCACGCGTTCGCTGCTCGGCCTGGAAGGTTTGACGGTCCTGCTTATTACAGTCCTCGTAATCATCATCTTCGCTAAGGTGATCTCCGGCTCGGCCCCGGACGGCCAGAGCCTGACCTTCTCCCCGTTCACCGTGCCAGGCGGCGTCGGGTTCGGGACTATAGGTCTCGCGACGGTCTTCGGGTTCCTCTCGTTCGCGGGCTTCGAGGGAGCGGCCTCTCTAGGCGAGGAGACGGACAACCCGCGCCGCAACATCCCCCGCGCCATCGCAACGGCAGTCATCGTCATGGGCGTCTTCTACATCGTCGTGATGTACGCGCAGACGATTGGTTTCGGGGTCGGCGAGCAGGGCGTGAAGAAGTTCTCGGAGGCGTCTTCTCCTCTGGGGGACCTCTCGAAGGGCTACGTCGGACCGGTGATGGCCGACGCGATCAACTTCGGCGTGATGGTTAGCGCGTTCGCGAGCGCTCTCGGTACTGCGGCGGCTGGCTCACGCATCCTTTTCGCCCTCTGCCGCGACGGGTTCCTCTCGCCCCGGCTGGGCGAGACTTCGGAGCGCACCGGGGCTCCGGCGAACGCCCTGGCGGTCGTCATGGTCATCGGCGTGGGTACCATGGTGATCCTGCGTATCTTCGGTGTCTCCGCCGTGAACGCCTTCTTCTACCCCGGCACTATAGGCGTCCTGAGCCTGATGGTCGCCTACATAGTCACCAACGTCGGCGCGCTAAAGTTCCTGTTCCTGAGCCGCAGGGTCCCGACGTGGGAGGCTATCTTCCCTGTGCTTGGACTGGCGTTTTTGGTCTACGTCATCTACGCGAACGTCTACCCGACGCCGGACTTCCCGTTCAACATCTTCCCGTTCATCGTGGCGGTGTGGTTGTTGATCGGTCTGGCTTTCGTGCTGTTCAGCCCCGGTCTTGCCCGGCGCATCGGCGCGAGCCTCGCCGAGCGGGAGGGCATCGCCGTGGAGGACGAGGCCAGCCCTCTATCCTGAGGGACTGGCGCTCCACAGCCGGGCTATGAGGAAGGTCAGCAGGACGGCGGCCGTGAGCCGGATAGCGAGTAGCGGCAATACGTCTATGCCGAGCGGGATGAAGATGAGCGTGTCCTCGATGACGGCGTGACAGGCGCAGAGGAACAGGATCATGAGCGTCAACTCCCGCTTCGTAAACTTCTGCTCGCGGACCTGCTGGATGATGACGCCCGCTCCGAACGCCAGCCCGAAGATGAGCCCACCGGCCATCGTCACCGCGCCGCGAGCCTCTATCCCGAGCGGCCTCATCAGCGGACGCATCAGGGCCGCGAACCCGTCCAGCACGCCGAGGTCCTTGAGGACCTGTATCACCATCATCACCGGGAGGACTATGACCGCGAGCTCTATTATCCCGGTGATCGCCGCGTGCAAGGCGTGGAGGATCACTTCCATCCACCCCGAGGGCTCTGTTTGCGAAGCCGCCGCGAACCCGTAACGGGCTATCTCGCCTCCGCCGCTCCACAGCGAGTTTATGGCGAATGCGGCGGATACGGCGAGGGTGATGCGGAACAGAAGCACGAGGGTGACGCTTACCCCGATCCTGCGGCATACGGCCGCTTCTACCGGCAGCCCGTGCGAGAAGCTCAACATCAGGGCCAGGATGAAGACCTGCTTCACCGTGAGGTCCATCGTGAGCATCGCTCCTATGGCGGCGTAGAGGTTGAGCAGGTTGCCTAGTGCCAAGGGTATCGTGGCTTCGTTAGGGAGACCGATCAGGTCCATCACCGGTGTGAGACCGGAGAGAAGGGCATCGTATAGAGGAGTGTACTTCAGGATCGAGACGGCGACGGTTACCGGGAAGATCACCTTCCCAAGCTCCCACGTCGTCCGTACTCCACTCCTCAGCCCCTCGCCCCAGGAGACACGGCTCCAAGTCTTACTTAAATTCCTCAAAGAGATGTCTCGTACAAAAAACCTCCATCAACGTAAAGGATTCTCACTATACAGATGGAGCAAGATAGTTCCACCTGCCGTTCCGTTGCGCGGACCTTTGGACTATCCTAATGTTCGCTACGATGTGGAGTGTGGGAAGGGACAAGCTATGAAGGTTGCCGAAGCGATAGGGGGGACGATGGCGGAGCGCGGGGTCGACGTGTTCTTCGGGCTAATCGGCAGCGGCAACTTCGCCGTCGTAAACGCGCTGCACGAAGCCGGAGCGGAATTCTACTCCTCCCGTCACGAGTGCGCCGCCGTCATGATGGCTGATGGATATGCGCGGGCCAGCGGAAAGGTCGGCGTTTGTAGCGTCCATCAGGGACCGGGGTTCACGAACACGCTCACCGGGCTCGTGGAGGCCGCGAAGAGCCGCACGCCGCTGGTCATGCTCGCGGCGGATACTCCGCCCGGCACGCTCTGGTCGAACTTCAAGATAGATCAGGGCACCTTCGCACAGACCGCTGGCGCAATCGCCGAGCGAGTACGCTCCCCCGAGACCGCTGCCGAAGACGCCGCCCGCGCCCTGCGCCGCGCCCAGGTCGAGCGCCGTCCCGTCGTGCTAAACATCCCGATAGACCTCGTGGAGATGGACTCTCAAGACGGGCCGCACCTCATCACCGAGCCGCCGAAACTGGAACCGCCGCGCCCCTCGGAGCGCTCTGTAGCCCAGGCCGCGGACCTCCTGGAGTCCTGCGAGCGACCGGTCATCGTCGCTGGTCGTGGCGCCGCGCTCGCCGGAGGACGCGAGGCGTTGGAGGCTCTTGGAGAGCGGGTCGGGGCGCTCATGGCGACCAGCGCCGTTGGGAACGGGTTCTTCGCCGGAAACCCGTACGACATCGGGATCGCTGGCGGCTTCTCCTCACCGCTCGCCGTCGAGCTTCTGGCTAACGCTGATCTGGTGCTCTCGTTCGGCGCGTCGCTGAACCGCTGGACCGTACGCCACGGCAGGCTCTTCCCCTCCGGGGCTCGCGTCGTGCAGGTGGACCTCGACGAGGAGTCCATCGGCGCGCTGCATCGGGTGGACGTTGGGGTCGTCGGTGACGCGGCTGCCACAGCACGAGCGATCACCGAGGAGTTAGAGCGGCGCGACGTGAGCAAACAGGGCTTCCGAAGCGAGAAGCTTGCGCGAGAGATCTCCACCCGCCGCTGGCGCGACGAGCCCTACGAAGACGAAGGCACTAACGTATACATAGACCCGCGCACCCTGAGCATCGCGCTCGACGACCTTCTACCAGAGGAGCGCACGGTGGCGACCGACTCCGGTCACTTCATGGGTTACCCGGCGATGTACCTGCCGGTCCCGGACCAGCAGGGCTTCGTCTTCTCCCAGGCTTTCCAGTCCGTAGGTCTCGGTCTCGGCACCGCAATCGGCGCGGCCATAGCGCGGCCGAACCGGCTCACCGTAGCGGCCCTGGGAGACGGCGGCGCGTTAATGGCTCTGGGCGAGTTCGAAACAGCCGCCCGCTACAAGCTGCCGTTGATCATAGTCGTCTACAACGACGCCGCCTACGGTGCTGAGGTGCACCACTTTGGTCCGCTGGGCCGTCCGGTTGACCTTGCGCAGTTCCCCGACACGGACTTCGCCGCACTCGCCCGCGCCGCCGGGGCCGAGGGCATCACAGTCCGCGCTGCGGAGGACCTCGCGCCGGTAAAAGAATGGCTCGGTCGGCGGGATGGTCCGCTCGTGATCGACGCAAAGGTCAACCCAGACGTGTGGGCCGAGTGGCTCGAGGAAGCGTTCCGCGCACACTAACAGGAGGAGAAACAATGCCCCAGAACCAGATCTCATCACTCATCGAAGCGCTCGCTGGCGGCGCGGTCGAAGTAGTAGACCTGACTCAGCCCTTGAACGAAAAGACGCCGGTGATCCAGCTGCCGGAGCCGTTCGTGAATACGCCGGGGCTGAAGGTACACGAGGTCAGCCGCTACGACGAGCGCGGTCCGGCGTGGGCGTGGAACTGGCTGGAGATCGGAGAACACGTCGGCACCCACTTCGACGCTCCGATTCACTGGATCTCAGGCCGCGACAGCCTCGACGTCTCCCAGGTCCCGCCCCAACACCTAGTCGCTCCCGCTGTCGTGATAGACAAGACGGCGGAGGTGGAACGAAACCCCGACTACCTCCTCACCGTCGAAGACATCCGAGCCTTCGAGGCCGAGCACGGCCCGCTACCCGAAGGCGGCTGGCTCCTATTCCGCACCGGTTGGGACGCTCGCGCCCAGGACGAAGAAGCCTTCCTCAACGCCTCATCCGGCCAGCCGCGCTCTCCGGGCTTCGACACCGAGAGCGCCCGCTGGCTCGGCGAAGAATCTCCGCTAGTCGGGGTCGGTGTGGAAACGGTTGGCATAGACGCAGGCGCTGCGGGAGGCTTCGATCCCCCGTTCCCGGTCCACTACTATCTGCTCGGCGCAGGCAAGTACGGCGTCACGCAACTTGCCAACCTCGCGTCGCTGCCACCAACGGGCGCTCTGTTCATCGTCGCGCCGCTCAAGCTAACCGGCGGCACCGGCAGCCCGGTGCGCGCTCTGGCGCTCGTATCGCGCTGATCTTCTAATTCACCTATTGGTTTTCTTTAAGCCACCGCCGTGTTTGGCGAGTTGCCCAAGCTTCTGCGAACAGGTAAGGAGCTGTACCCAGAGTTTGAATTAGATGAAGGTCCCCACGAGATTGTAAGGTAAGTGCAGCGATGTTTATACGTTTTGGAGACAGTCCTGTATCAGCTTCTAAAGTACTAGCATCTACTCGTTCATGACCGACAACGCACTGTGCAACTGCAAGCATATCTCGTAATGGCTCGAAGCCTACATGTTCGCTCTCTATATACGACCAAGCGGGCGCTTTGGGAGTGACGCTGATCAGGGTGTTCCCCATTGAGCCAATTAATCCCTGCTCTTCTAGTTCTTCTATACCGTCACTTATTTCAGTCCGATCCAGATGCAGTTCTTCAGCGAGTTCATAGACCGTAATAAAGTCTAATAAGTCTACATTCGAAACGAGGTGTCTGAGGATCGCGCTTGCTTCCGGACTGAAGCCTGAGATAGTTGCCTGACGGTACTCAAGTCCCTTGCTTACAAACTCCGGCACTGTACCAACAGGCGGCTTGTCGCTCACTCCGAAAATTGCTTTCAAGTGTTTCTCGAACTCATCTCTAAGAGGCAGCATTCCTACCCAATGGAGGTGGTTTATTACAGCAGGTATCGGAGTGTCGTCCAAACGTACCGGAATGATTTCTGCCTCACCTTCGATACGCCTGACCACCGCAGAGCTAAGTTCTTCTTGCACCCAACGAGACTTAATGCTGTTCTCTGAGACGACTATTATGAACTTGTCACAGTCTCCGAGGCCCTGATTTATCTTTTGAACAAAAGAGTCTCCAGGCCCAATTTCCCATTCGTCGTACCATGCGTCTACTCCATTTGCTCTCAATCTTTCCGCAAATGTTCCGACGTAGCTTTTGTCTTCCGAACTGTGACTAATAAATACTTTTGGTATCTCCATAAAGCCCCTTTAAGTTAGTTCAGTAACCCTTCGAAAGCCACTTCGTCCAGAACCTCGACGCCCAGAGAGTTGGCCTGGTCCAGCTTTGAGCCGGCCGCTTCACCTGCAAGGACGTAGTCGGTGTTCTTGCTGACGGAGGAGGTGACGGTGCCTCCGGCTTCCTCGATGCGCCGGGCGAACGTATCGCGCGGCTGGCTGAGGGTGCCAGTTATGACGACCCGCTTGCCCGCGAGCGGACCTTCGGATGGCCTGGACTCCACGGAGCCGAAGTTCAGGCCTAGCTTCATCAGACGCTTTACCAGTCCGCGGTTGTCTTCGAGATTGAAGTATTCGGTCACGGCTCGGGCGACGACCGTGCCTACACCGTCTATCTCCGTCAGTTGCTCGGCCTCGACGCCGCGCAGCAGGTCTTCGCCTGAGAAGCGTCCGGCTATGAGCGCCGCCGTTACGCTGCCGACGTGCCGGATTCCCAGAGCGTAGAGGGCGCGGTCGAAGGGCTGTTCCTTGCTCTTTTGGATGCTCTGGACCAGGTTCTCCGCGCTCTTCTCGCCGAATCCTTCTAGCGGTACCAGTTGCTCCGCCTTCAGGTCGTAGATGCCGGCGACGTCTTTTATGAGGCCGAGGTCGAAGAGGCGGGTGGCGAGCTTCTCGCCGAGGCCGTCTATGTCCATCGCCGACTTCGTGGCCCAGTGGATGATGTGCTCCAGCGCCTGCGCCGGACAGCGGGCGTTCACGCAGCGCGTTACAGCCTCGCCCTCCGGGCGGGAGAGCGGCTCTCCGCAGACCGGGCAGTGCGTCGGCATCTCGAACGGGCGCTCGGCGCCTGTACGTTCCTCGACGACGGCGCGGACGACCTGGGGGATCACATCCCCCGCCCGCTCGATGACCACCTCGTCTCCGATGAGGATGCCCTTCTCTCTGACGTAATCCTCGTTGTGCAGGGTCGCGCGGGAGATCGTCACACCGCCAACGTTCACCGGCTCCAGCACCGCCTGTGGTGTTACCGCGCCCGTGCGCCCGACGTTGACGATGATTTCTAATAACTTCGTGCGGCCCGCGAGCGGCTCGAACTTGTACGCTATTGCCCAGCGCGGTGCCTTCTGGACCGAGCCTAGAGTCTCCTGCTGCTCTCGTGAGTCGACCTTCACGACGACGCCGTCGATCTGGTACGGAAGCGACTCGCGGTTCTTGGCTGCCCGCTCGCATTCTTCCATTACGGATTCGATGTCCTCGTGTACCTGATATGGGTTGACGCGCAGTCCGTAGCTCTTCAGGGCGGCCAGCGACTCCGAGTGGCTCGCGTAACTCCCGTAGCCCTCGCCGACGCCGTAGAGGAAGATGGTCAGGGGTCTCTGGGCGGTGATCTTGGGATCCAGCTGCCGGATAGAGCCCGCCGCCAGGTTGCGCGGGTTGGCGTAGGGCTTTTTGCCTTCTTCCTCCAGGCGCGAGTTCAGCTTCTCGAAGTCCGAGAGCGGGATGTACGCCTCGCCTCTGGGTTCCAGGACCTCCGGCGGGCCGTCCGAGAGCGTCTCCGGCACGGAGCGGATCGTGCGTAGCTGCGCTGTTACGTCCTCGCCGACGGTGCCATTGCCACGTGTCGCGCCCCGTGCGAGCCGCCCGTTCTCGTAGCGCAAGGAGACCGCGAGGCCGTCTATCTTCAGCTCGGTAACGTAGCGGGGCGACGCGTCCTCGCCGAGCAGCCGCCGGACGCGCGCGTCCCACTCGCGAAGGTCCTCGACCTTGCGGGCGTTCGCAAGACTAAGCATCGGTACGGCGTGGCGGACTTGATCGAACGCTTCGAGAGGGTCGCCGCCCACCTTCTGAGTGGGCGAGTCCTGGGTTACTAGTTCCGGGATATCCGCTTCGAGGGTTTCGAGTTCTTTGTAGAGGGCGTCGTACTCGGCGTCGGAAAGCTCCGGCGCGTCCTCGATGTAGTAGAGGCGGCTGTGGTAACGGACCTGTTCCCTCAGTTCCTCGATCCTGCCCCGGATGTCCGCGCTCTCGGCCACGGAGGAGATTATACGCATGCGCGTCCACGCTCCCAAGAGGTGCTTGCGAGGCTTCGTGTATATACTGAATCGAGTATGGGAAGCCGCCACAAGAGGACCGAGCCGCAGTCTTTCGAAGGGTTCGAGCAGGCTCTCGCGGAGGAGATTTCGGTCTCCGCGGAATTCGGTCTGCCTCTGGCCGCGCTCGTATTGCTGGCGGATGGCGAATGGGGTCTGGATTCGGTAGACAAGGCCGTGAGCGCTCTTCGCGTGGCGGATCTCGTCGCCCGGCCAGGACCGGCTGAGATCTCCATAGCCTTACCAAACACAGGACCGGAGGACGCCCATGTCGTCGAGCGCCGTCTTCGAGAAGCCATCCCAGGAGCCAGGATCGGTGCTTCAGACTACAAGCCGGGCGATAAAGTCCCGGACCTGCTCGCTCGCGCTCGCCAGGCGGCCAGGTAGAACTTTCTAGCCGCTCACCCGCCGCACCGGCCAATCAAGCTCCAGGCCGTTCTGGTCCACGAGAACGAAGTCCTTCCCCGTAGGGTTCAGACCTTTCACTAGAGCCACCGCATAGGGGTAAGTGAGAGCCTGTGTTACGAAGGCGTCCTTCGGCGGTTTTTTGAGCATGAGCCTGACCGTTACCCGCTCTCCTTCACTTCGCGCCGACTCTACGGTGACCGAGTAACCTCCCGTTGGTTTCTCGCCCCAGTAGGCCGCGAAGTACGCTCCCCGCCCCGAGTCCGGGACCTCTAGCCCCAATTCTTTCGATAGAGACGCCGCCGAAGGAGCAACGACTGCCTGCGGATGTTTGGGTCCCTGTCCCGGCGCGCTGGATGAGAGCCGCTCCACGCGCAACTCACCCTGACTTGTTGAAGCCCCGGTAGTCTCGGAGGTCGTGTCCGGGGCTTGCGTGGGCTCGCCGGTGTGGGAGCCGGTATTCTCTGAGTTGCTTCCTGAAGGCCCCGATCCACCCACCGCGCACCCGGCGGCGAACACGAATAAGAGCAGTACGGACCCTGCGCGCAACACGGCGTTTACCAGGAAGACCTAGACCACTCCCGTACTCTGCCGGTTGCCGCGAGCTTCAAGCTCATCGAAGAGCCTGTCTATCTCGTCGCCCACGATCTCCTCGCGCTCCAGGAGCGCGTCGCGGACGCCTTCCACGATCTCGCTCTTCTCGCGCAGAAGTTCTTCGATCTCCTGCCGCGCCTCGATGAGGATCTTGTTCGCCTCCTCGCGCACCCCGGAGTCCCGTAGCAGAGCGCCGATGGAGGACCCGGCCATCTCGTTAGGTAGCGTGCCGAAGGAGTAAAGTTCCTTGCCCATCCCGAAGAGCCCGACCATCGTTGCCGCCGCCCACGTCGCCTGCCGCAGGTCCGCGCTCACCCCGGTAGTAGTTTCTCCAAAGTAGATGTTCTCCGCTGCTCCCGCCGCCAGGGCCGTCTTTATACGGCATATGACGTCCGAGCGGGTGCGGACGTAGCGTTCCTCTTTCTCCTGGTAGCTGACGAGCCCCAGGGCGTTCTCACGCTTGATGATGGTGATGACCTGCATCTGAAGCTCCTCGCGCTCCAGGTACCAGGAGGCGACTGCGTGACCGGCCTCATGCGTGGCGATCTTGACCTTCTCCTGCTCGTCGTACTCAACGGGCTGCTTCAGGCCGATCTCATCGGTCAGCTTCGCCGACCAGATGTCCTCCCAGCCTAAAGAGTCCCGCCCGTCCTGGAGGGCAAAGATGAGCGCCTCGTTTATGACGTTCTTGATGCTGGCCGGTGAATATCCTACGGTCGCCTTCGCCAGCTTCTCCAGGTCTATGTCCTCGTGCTGGACCTTCTTCAGGTAGTAGTCCGCGATGTCCGCGCGGCCCTTCTTGTCGGGCAGCCCGACGTGCAGCCGCCGGTCGAAACGTCCTGGGCGAAGGAGTGCCGGGTCCAGCGAGTCGGCCTTATTGGTCGCCCCGATGACCAGGATGTTGTACGAGGCCGCCTGCCTTTTGAGGTTGCGGCGGATGAAGCGCGGGATCAGCCGCCGGAAGAACCGCTTGACCCCTCTCGGTTGCTCCATCCCGTCCATCTGGACCAGGAGCTCGTTGACGAGCATCCCGCCCATGCCCATGCCACCCATCCCCACACCGCCCATGGCCCGGTCCACGAAGCCGGAGCGCTTCTGAGAATCCGCCGGCATCTCGAGCAGCCGGTCTTCCAGGCCGTGGCGGAACGGTTCCTGGAACGGGTAGGGCTCCATCGTCTGGGCGACGCCGCCTCGGGAGCCGATGGCGTCCAACTCGTCCATGAAGATCACCGCGCCACCGTACTTCCCGGAGAACTTGCGCGCCTTGGTGAACAGGCGCATGACCTTCAGGTTCCCTATTCCCATGAACATGCTGCTGAAGCTCGAAGCCGAGGCGTAGATGAACGGCACGTTCACCTCGCCCGCTATCGCTTTGGAGAGAAGCGTCTTGCCGGTGCCGGGAGGACCTTCGAGTAGGATGCCCTGGGGCGGGTAGCCGCCCATCTTGCGGAACTTCTTGAAGCCCTGGAAGAGCCGGACGACCTCGCGGGTCGCTTCGACGGCCGCTTTCTGGCCGCGCACGTCGTCGAAGGTGGCGTCGTACTCGCCGTCGTACTCGCCGGGGTAGATGATGTAGGTGCGTCCGCGTCCCAGGAACCAGAACAGGGCGACGAACTGGACGATCAGGAACATCATCGCGAAGAACAGCGTGAACCCGAGCCCGAACAGCTTTACGAGCAGGGCTGGTATGAAGCTGTTCGCCGCACCTATGGAGTATGGTGGCGCTCCGCCCTGACCCCAGGGAAAGACCAGCCATATCCCGATCAGGTACAGAACATAGAGCAGGATGACGAGGAAAATGCGGCGAGTCCAGCGGCGGATCGCGCCTAGCCCAATCGCGTAACGCTCGCGGAAACTCTCGGCGTAGGGATCTATGTTCCGGCTACGGCGTGACATATCCAAATACCTCTCTCAAAATCAATGGGAGTTCAGTCTGCCCCGCCTGAAGACAACATGCAACCCTTTACGAATGCAGTCTCCATTATTTTCATTAAACTACGGTCCCGATGCCGTACTGGATCTCAAAGACCCTACTGCTGGTCGCCGCGCTCGCGTGCGTGTTTGTCATGGCTGGCTGTGGTTCCGGAGATCAAGGGGGATCCGGCGGCGCGGATAAAGCTACGAACGACGCCACCACGGCGAAGTCCATTGCGCCATCGAAAACGCCTGAAGCGCCGAAAGGCACGCCAACCGTCCCGGCGCTCTCCGAGGTAGAGAAGGCGGATGGGGCGGCCTCTGGCTGGAATAAAGACGCGGCGCTCTACGCCATAGCCAGCATCACGCCGCAGGTCGACGCGAAGGGAAGAGCGCCCGGTTGGCTGTACAGTTACGTTTCACCTTCGGCGGGCGCGGTGGTTAGCGTTTCGATCCAGGGCAAAACAGTTGAGTTGGAGCCCCAGCAGAAGCTCCCGTCGGATCAGATAAAAGACATCTCCAATCACGCGCTGCCATCGGCCGGAAAGTTGCTGGATAGCTCGGAGGCGATAAAGAAAGCCGGGAAGGTGACGAAAGCCCTGGAGAGCAAGCCTGGAACGGACGCCTCAGCCGGTCTCGACTCCTTTTCTTCGGAGTCTCCGGTCTGGATCTTTGCCCTTGCCCAGAGCGGTCAGCGGGTGGAAGAGAAGATAACCGCTACCAGATCCGGTGGCTCTTGAGCGGCGTTCTACCCGCGCTCGGAGTAGTGTTCCCGGAGCGCGTCGTCGAACGCGCCGGATGGATCTTCGATCTCTGGCGCTGACTCTATGGTCTCTTTATCGTATGGCACGGAGACGGTTCGCTCTCCTGGGTCGACCTCTATCCTGTCGGCGAGAATAGCGCGGCCATTTACTACTATGTACTTCAGGACGTCGCTCGGGGCGTCGTAGACCGTGCTTTCGACCTCTCCGATCCCGGTCCTGGAGGCGTCCAGAAGCTCGTAGCCTTCGAGCGCGGTATAAGGATTGTCTGAGTGGTGATCCATTTCATCCACGATTCGGCCTCCGGGTGGCGAGAGTAGATAGATATGCGTATCATATCCCGAACGTGAACGGAAAAACCAACAAGCGGCGCAACGCGCGCATTATAAAGCCGCTATCACTCCTCTATCTAGGACTGATAGCGGCTTCGCTGGTGTTCGTACACAGCGCTTCCTATGAACCGGCGGTCTCCTTCGTGCTCCTGTACTTCGCCGTCGTCCTGGGAGTTACGATGGCGGTCGCGTTGCTGCTGCTGCCCACGGAGCAGTTCACCGGCGGCTTTTCCACCGGTTCCTACGTGCTCTATGCGGCCGTAATGGGGATGATAGTCTTCTTCAGCGGCGGAGTGTCGAGCGAGGTGTACGTGCTGTACTTTCCACTGCTCTTAGCGTCGGCCATGCACGGCTCGTGGAGGATTGGGATCTTTGCTTTGATCTCCACGCTCTTCACGTACTTCCTGGCCGTAACGCCGGATATACTCAACGACGGTGCCGCGACCGGCGCGGCCGCGCTGGCGTTCTTCCGGCTGATCGTCTTCGCGCTCACGGGATTGTTCGTCCTCTCCGCCGCCCGGAATTCGGTGGGCGTGGCTGGAGAGTCCGAGGCTTACGCCACAGATGAGGACGGCTCCATGCTCCTGGAACGAGTGTCCGGCGAGCTCGCCGCGCGCAAGGGCGTGCAGGTCGCCGTGATACTGGTGGACCCCGGCCGCGACATAGAAGACGTAGAGTTGCTGCTGGAGCGGGTACGGGCGCGCATCGGGGATCCGGTACTGTTAGGCGAGGGCTCGGTCTTCGGGATCGTTCTCTCCGGCGTGGATGACCGGGCGGTGGAGAGCGCGGCGCGGCGGGCGCTCGCCGCCGCGAGTTCGCTCGGCGCGGATGAGACGCGGGCCGGAGTGGCTATTTATCCGCGCGACGCCCGTTCGGCCAACGACCTTCTCGTGGCCGCCGGACAGGCCCTGGAGGCGGCTTTCGAGATAGAGTCGCCGAGCGCCATAGTGATGTCGGGCAAGGGTACACCCCGTTCCGAGACACCCTACCGGGCCGCCCGCTGAAACCTCTCCGGGCTTCAAACGTACCGATGATATAATGCGACGTGCTTTTGAACGCGGGATCACGGTCGGGGGGTAGGCTGCTTATATGGGAAGAATTATCAGATCCATAAGAGGTTTTTTCGGTAGTTTCCTCTCCGGCGTGGAGCAGCGTAACCCGGAGATCCTCTTGGAGAACGCGGTTCAGGACGAGCTGAACAACCTGAAGAAGCTCCAGATCGCCGCGGCCCGCACGATGGCTTACGAGAAGATGCTCGCCAACGACGCCGCCTCGAAGCAAAAGATCATCACTACCAAGGAACGCCAGTCCCGCGAGCTTGCGGCCCGCGGACAGCGCGAAGCGGCCATCGAAGTCGTGCAGCAAAAACAGGAAGCCCAGACGAGCCTCGCCGATGTCGAAGTCCGCCTCGAAGACGCCCGCAAAAACTCCCAGGAGATGGAGCAGGCGTTCCGCGACCAGGAGCGCCGCTACAATGACGTGGTGCGCGAGCGCGCGGCCCTTATGGAGGAGCACCAACGCTCCCGCGCCTTGCGGACCGCGAACGAGGCTCGCGCCAACATCTCCCTCTCCGATTCGTCGCGGGACCTGGACAAGGCAAGGCAATCCATCCAGCAGGCGTCCTACGAAGCGCAGGCCGTTGGCGAGCTTGGAACCAGCGACACCGAGCGCCAGATAGCCGCCGCCGAGATAGACATAAAGCGCCTCGACGCTGAACGGGAGTTGGAGATGATGGAACTGCAGATGGGCCTCCGGTCCGCCGACTCCCTCGAAGGCGCGCCCACGGAAGAAGCAGCACCAGCCGAGGCACAGGCCGCAGAACCGCCAGGTGAGGGCGGCGGCGAGGAAGCTTCGCGTGGCTAATCTACCTGCCAGACGGAGCAAGATCGTCGGCGGTGGACTTGCGCGTTTGATCCCTTTCGGCTCCTTAGCCGGACTCGGCGTGTTGGAGGTGTGGGACGCGCATTACTTCCTCGCCAGTCTATTCGGCGCCGGAGCCTTTTACTCTGGCGCGCGGATCATGGACCGGCGGAGGAACCAGCGCAGGGAGCTTCGGCGGCGGGCGAAGGTAAACGTGCAGGAGTTAGCGCGGGTGGCGCGTGAGGATAAGGTCGCGGCGTCGCAGATGAAGCGGATCATGGCTCTTCAAAACGGATTGCTCGAAAGTTTGGAGCTTCTGCCGGAAGAGTACCGGCCGCTGTTGGACGAGGACATTTTCACTATCGTTGGCGAGATCGAAGACACGGCGCGGCTCGCGCGTCGGCGGTCGGCCTTGAGACGGCATCTCGGGAGTCTGGACCGGCGGGGTTTGTCTCGCCGAATAAAAGGGTTGGAGAAGGATCTCGACGCGCTGGAGCCCGGCTCTCCGCTTCGGGCGCCGTTTGCGAGCGCGCTCTCCAGCAGGCGGGAGGAACTTGCCGGGTACGGCGAACTTTTAGAAGGTATAAGCATGATCAACGCCCAGCTAGAGAGCGCGGAGAGTCTGCTCGGCAACCTGCGCGGAGAACTGCTGTCGCTGGACACCAGCCTCTCGCCCGGCTTGCTCGAACCTGGGCTCGTACATCTCAAGGAGCGAGTCTCCTACTTCCGCCGCAGCCTCGATGAGGTGACGCGGAGCGTCGAACCCTTGCCGAACACAGTTACGGAGGTGTCTGTCAGATGAACCAGGATCACATGGACGAAGAACGGCCGAAGAGCTTCTTTTCCCGGATGTTCGCCGCGCCGCCGGAGGACGACGAGGACGAGACCACGACCTACTCCCGGCAGGAGATCGGCACGGAGGAAATCGAAGAGCCGGAGCGCCCGGAAACTAACAGGTCGCGCAGCTTCACCGTCGAGCGGGCGGCCGACATCATAAGAGAGCTTCCGCCCGAAGTCCCTCGCAAGAGCGCCGTCCGGATCGTTCGGCAGACTTTGATCGCCGCCGGCATAAGCATCGAGGACCTGGGACGCTCTACTCGCGCCAGGGAGTCGAAGCTCAACTCCGAGATAAAGCGCCGCGAAGAGCGCAAGAAGGATCTCCAGGACAACACCAACGAGGTTCTGCGGTCCCTCGAAGAGGAGATGCGGAAGGCTCGCGAGGCTCGCGACTCCGGCGTCGCCGAGGAGGAGCGGAGAATCTCCGAGGCACGCGAAGGCCTCTCTGACGTGGAGAAAGTGCGCGACTTCTTCGACGTGCCACGCGGAGAGTCGCGCTCCACGCCTCTCGGCGAGCGGCGAACCGAAGAGGAGACCACCGAGACGCCTGAGGCTCCATCGGGGGAGGAGACGCAGGTCCTCCGGCGTTCGGATATTGACGACACCCAGGTACTGCGTCCCCGCGGTCCGCTCTCCGAGAGCTGGGATACCGATAGAGACACGGAGAAACGCGACTGGTGAGCATACCGCGTCGCCTGGGGCGCCTCGCCCGGGGCTTTGTCTCGAACCTCCAGGAAGACGAGCGCCTGAAAGAAAGCCTCCGCGACACGGTGCGGGTAGGCCGGGAGCGTAGCGAGAACCTGCGGGGCGCCTTTGGAGCAGCGTGGCGGGGCGCCTCCGAGGAGTGGCGCGCGGGCGAGGCGCGGCGGGCCGCCGAAGAGCAAGTCCATCAGAAGGAAGAGCGCACGGATCAGAACACCGGACGCCGCTTCTCATCCTCCAGCTTCATACCGAGAGCCTACCCTCTAAATGTTCTCTCGGCCTACAACAGGCTCGGTCTCGTGCCTGGAGTGTCACTCGAAGAGGTAAACAAAAAACGCCGCGAACTGGTAAAGAAGTACCATCCCGACCGTTTCACCGACGCCGGGAAACGCGCCCGCGCCGAACGCGTTACGGCGGACATCAACGCTGCTCACGATTCCATAGAGCATTATTTGCTCCGCACGGCCAACGCCCGCTGAAGCCCGACTGCTAAATCGCTAGGAAACCAACTCGCCGCGTACTATGAGGCGGTGGTCGAAAGTCGGGATGGGGGTGCAGGTCTGGAGGGAGATGGTGGTCTTGGCGGGGACGGGATACGTTACCCAGTAGTCGGCGGGCCGGACGGTGAGGAGGTCGTAGACGCGGAAGACGTACTGTTTGCCGGACGAATCTTTGACGAGGATCTCATCTCCAGGCCGCATCCTGTCGAGATGGTAGAAAACGTAGGGTACTTTCGTCCTCATAAAGCCTAAAGCGTGTCCGACGATGAAAGTGTTAGAGCCTGTTTGCCAGGGTACGCCGCTATTCTTGAGGTGGATGATCCCTTCATTGTCCAGCGTGGCCTGACCAGAGGCCGTTGGCACACGAAGATTCTTGATGTTTAACTTCGGCACCGTGAGCGTAATCGCCCCCGACTTCCCACCCTTGACGCTCTTTGCGTCTTCCGGTGGGCTCTGGAGCGTGGCCTGATTCTCGCCGAGGAGGTTGCCGGCATTTTGTATCTCCGCGGTCTTCAGGTCCACCGAGACTGTCTGCGCCTGCGGAATTATGGGGAGTGCGGCCAGCCCGAAAAGCACCAGTGGGATAATGAGAAACGGCGCTTTAAGACTGTTCAGCACCCTGAAAATTATACAGGCAGGCTTCATTTACCGTTAGAATAAGGCGCATGAAGATAGAGGATCTCATCTCGGAGTTCAGCGCTCACCTCTCCGACGACGAACACACCAGTCCCCGCACAGCCGAGTTCTACGAGGCCGACCTGCGCGAGTTCGCCCGTTTCCTGGCGGGGCGGGGCGTTACGGAGATCAAAGACGTAGGAGTCGGCGGCGTGATGGAGTTCCGCAATCACCTGCTCGAAGGAAACCGAAAGCGCTTCACCGTCTACCGGAAAGACGCGGCCGTAAGACGCTTCATCGACTGGGTGAGGACCTCGACCGAAGCGGACCTGGACTTCGATCCCATAGAGCCCATGCACCAGCCGCTCGACCAGCAGATCATCTTCCTCGAAGACGAAGAGGCCGAGCAACTCCTCTCCTTCCCGACGAAAAGCCGCGACGCCGCCCGCGACGCGGCGGTCATGAGGCTCATGCTGGATACCGGCGTGACCGTCAGTGAGATCCGGGGTGTCCTCAAGAGCGACCTGGACCTGGACGCCGCCCAGATACAGCTCGGCGGTCCCGGCTCGCACCTGGCGCCCCGCGCCCGACGTCTCACGGAACCGACCGTCGAAATCCTGCGGTGTTACCTGGACTTGCGGGAGGACGAGACGCCGGAGCTAGTAATAGGGCGGGCGGCGCGGCCCGTCGTGACCTCGAAGGCGTTGCAAAATACGATCTGGAAACGCTGCGATCAGGTCGGGATGTGGCGCGTCTCCCCGATGAACCTCCGCCACACGTTCGCCATCCGCTTCCTTCGCCGGGGCGCGACCCTGAACGAACTAAAGGACGCTCTCGGCGTCCGCGACACCACCAACATCGGAGTCTACAAGAAGTTCCTCTGATCTCCGCGGCTGTTCTACGGAGCACGTGTAACCGGAAGCGGCTGTCTGTGGTCTAATCCGAAGACGAGTGAAATAGTACGCAGCAAGCCTGCGATTGGATCACGGTTGAGGTTTACGCCGCTTCACGAGGTGGCATAAAGAGCAAGGCGATTCTATCTATCTACGGGGGACTTGAGGGATGGCTTCTAAGGGTTCGAACACGCAGCAGTCGAACAAACAGCCGTCCGGCGATCAGCAGCAGCCGTCCGGCAATCAGCAGTCGGACGGCCAGACGTCGCAAGATCAGCAAGAAATTAGAGACAAGTCGGGGGAAATCAAAGACAATTTCCCAGTTCGGAAGAACGATCCTCGTACCTCGGTTCAGAAGACCGAGGAGTACCGTTTTGCTAACAACATCCCCGGAGATCGGACGGTCCCCGAGAAGGCCTACGCGGACTATACGCTGGAGTACGACGAAGACGACGCCGCCATGAACGGCAAGATCCCCGACGTTCTGCTGGACGTGCCGGTTATCAAGGTGGATGAGATCAACTTTGAGCTCAACGACCTGCGGGCGAAGGTCAACCTCTTCGCGAAAGTGCTCGACTTGGTGGAGCTGTCCGTAGGGGTGGATGTATACCTCGGTAGGGTGAAGCTGGTGATAAAAGGCGTCGAAGCGCAGGCGCTCCTCAAGGTCAGGCTAGATAACGTAACCGCCATACTCGACCGGGTTCTCACGACCATAGACCGCAACCCGCAAATCATCGAGAAGCTGGTCGAGAGCGTAGGCTCCGCAGTCGAAGATGTCGGCTCTGGTGCGGGCTCGGCTCTAGAAGACGTAGGAGAGGGCGCCGGTGACTTGGTGGGAGAAGGACTCAACTCGGCGGTCGAAGACATCGGCGAAGGAGCGGGCGATCTGGTGGGCGAAGGGGCCAACCAAGCCGTCGCGGACATCGGCTCAGGCGCTGGTTCTGCCGTCGAGGACGTCGGAGAAGGCGCTGGCTCCGCAGTCGAAGACGTAGGAGAGGGAGCCGGCTCTGCGGTGGAGGACGTTGGAGAAGGGGCTGGGTCGGCGGTGGAGGATGTTGGAGAAGGCGCTGGCTCCGCAGTCGAGGACGTGGGCGAAGGCGCTGGCGAAGCCGTCGAGAGCACAGGGGAGGCGGTGGAGGATGTTGGAGAAGGCGCTGGCGAAGCCGTCGAGAGCACGGGCGAGGCCGTCGAAGATGTTGGAGAGGGTGCCGGAGAAGCTACCCAGCAGGTAGGCGAAGGTGCTGGAGAGGCTGCCGGAGAAGTTGGACAAGGCGCCGGTCAGGCAGCTCAAGAAGTGGGCGAAGGTGCAGGCCAGGCCGCCCAGGAAGTCGGCGAAGGCGCAGGCGAAGCTGCCGAAAGTGCCGGACAGGCTACGGAGGAAGTAGGTGAGGGTGCCGGACAGGCCGCGCAAGAGGCCGGAGAGGGTGCGGGACAGGCAGCTCAAGAAGCGGGAGAGGGAGTTGGACAGGCCGCCGAGGGTGCAAGCGAGGCAGCCCAGGGAGTACAGGACACGGCGGGACAGGCGGTCGAAGGCGCGAGCGACGCTGCCGGGCAGGCCACGGAACAAGCGGGCGAGGCGGCGCAGGGAGCCCAAGACGTCGCCGATCAGGCTACGGATCAGGACGAGGGCGTGGCGGATCACACTGCGGAAGAGGCTGGTGGCACGCCAGAGCAGGCAACGGACGAAGCCGGTCAGACTGCGCAAGGAGTACAGGACACGGCTGGACAGGCGACTGACCAAACGCAGGACGCTACGGAGCAGTCTCAGGAGACCGCTGGAGGCGCGGCCCAGCAGGTACAGGACGTTGCCGGACAGGCTACCGATCAAACCGGACAGGCCGCTCAAGACGCGGGAGAAGCCGCGGGTCAGACTGCCGACGGAGCCGAAAGCGCCAACGAAGACCGGACCCATCCTGACGGCGAGATCGACGAGAACGCCAACGGAGAGCGCCGGACCATGCAGCGCGCGGTGGACCAGACCGGAGACATCATCGAGATCACCCTGAACGAAAACGGCGAGATAGTGAGCGAAGACTTGGTTGGTAACGTCGGCAGTCTACCTGTGGAGGAAGAGTACGTGGACGAAGATGGCCGGGTCGTGAGTCGGGTGAGGGACGAGTCGGGGAATGCCATCGAGCAGGTATTCGACGAAGAAGGTAACATGGTCGGCATAAGGGTTGTTTGAGAGGGAAGCAAAGTCGAGAAGACTGCCAGAGAGGAGAGATAGGTGACTGACAGACAGACGGAGGCTTTGGAGAAGCTGAACCGGGGCATCCAGGAGTCCAGGCAGGAGGTCCAGAAACGGACAATGAACCTGGCTCAGGACTACTTCGATGACTCGGCCGAGGCGCTTAAGCAACACATAAAAGAGAACCGCGCCACGCTGAAGGACCTGCCGGATCAGATTCCGGGGGGGCGAGAAGAAGCCTTCCAGGGGCTGTTTCAGGAGTTGATGGACAACTACTCGGCCATGGAAGAGTGCATCAACGAGGCACGGGAAAACGTCGCCGACCTGGACACGGATCGGATCAGGCGACAGGGAGAGGTCGACGCCACGGACGCGGCTCGCCGCCAAGCGCAAGAGCTAGGCATAGACCTTACGGAGATCGAAGGCACGGGCACCGATGGACGCATCATCGTTAGCGACGTGGTGGAAGCGGCCGAGACGATGGAAGACGGAACCGGCGAGGAGGAGCCTAAAGCGTCCGAAGCCGCCAAACGCAGGGCGGAGGAGATGGGCATAGATCTCTCCCAGGTCGAGGGAACGGGCTCCGGGGGGCAAGTCACCGTCAAGGACGTAACGAGCCTGGACGGAGAGGCGAAGGACCAGGCCACCGACCAGGCCGGGCAAGCCGCGCAGGGAGCGCAAGATGCCGCCGGACAGGCGACTGATCAGGCCGGACAGGTGGCGGATCAAGCCCAGGATGCCGTGGGAGGAGCGGCCCAGCAGGTACAGGACACCGCCGGGCAGGCAGCGGGCCAGGCCCAGGAAGCCTCGGGGCAGGCTATCGATCAGGCAACGGGCGCTCTGGGAGGGGTGACAGATCAGGTCGGGAGTGCTGCCCAGCAGGCGCAGGAAACCGCGGGACAGGCGACGGAGCAGGCGCAGAACGCCGTCGGGCAGGCCACCGGGGAAGACGAAGCCGAGGAGCCGCAGGCCACAAACGCCGCCAGGCGTAAAGCGGAGGAGATGGGAGTAGACCTCTCCACGGTCGAAGGCACGGGCTCCGGGGGGCTCATAACTCTCAAGGACGTGGTGGGCTCCTGAAACCATGAAGAAGGAAGGAACAGGCGAGCCACAGAACCCAGACATCGCGCTCGATGCCGACGTGAGGATGCGCGAGTTGTACTTCGAGGAGGCGCCGGACCCGGAGGTGCGCTTCCGGGGGAACACTAGGCGCAACTCCGTATGGCGAAACAGGCGCGAGAACCTGCCGGACGAGGTCCAAGAGGGCGTCGTCTATCGCAACGCCGGAGTCCGATTGCGGATCGCCAGCGAGGTAGTAGATAGCGACCCCGCTTTTCGGAATAGTTTGGATGAAGGAAGGGTAAAGAAAAACCTGGAGTATCGAGAGCGAAAGACCGTAGGGCAAGAACCCGAAGGCAGAGAGAACAAGGAGAAAAAGTGAGCGAAGGAACGCAGGAGCAGCAGCAGACGCAAGAGGAGCAGTACCTGCAACAGGCCCAGGACTTCTTTGCGCAGTCGATGGGCAGGATAAAGGGCCGGATGCAGAGTGACAGCGCCCAACTCGAGAGCATAATGCAGCAGCTTCCCGAGGAGTCGCAGGCCCAGATACAGGAGATGAACGACTCCTACGCCCAGTTCGAGGGCGTCATGGATCAGGCCGCCCAGGACTCTGGGATACAGGAGGCGATGGACGAAGCGGCCCAGGAGGCGAGGCAGAACGCCGACGAAGCCACGGGCCAGGGCCAGGAACCCGTCGAGCAGGCCGCCGACCAGGCGCAGGAAATGGCTGGGGATGTCGCCGACCAGGCGCAGGACGTCGCCGGACAGGCCACGGATCAGGTCGGGCAGGTCGCCGACCAGGCCCAGGACGCCGCGGGTCAGGCGGCGGATCAGGCGCAGGACACGCCCGGCGACCTGCCCGACAGCCTGCCCGAGGGCTACGAGGCGGTGGGACAGCCGTTCACCGACCAGCAGGGCAACACGGTCCTGCAGGGCCAGGACGAGCAGGGCAACACCGTCACCGTCCAGCGCGTCGAGGACGATGAGGGCAACGTCGTGGACTCCATCTACGACCAGCAGGGCAACCTGATGGACGAAGTCGTGCCCGAGGAGGAAGAGGGAGACGAGGAAGAGGGAGACGAGGAAGAGGGAGACGAGGAAGAGGGAGACGAGGAAGAGGACGAGGCCAGCCAGATGGCGCAGAACCTGCCCGAAGGCTTTCAGGCGATGGACGAACCCACCACCATCGACGAGGAGGGCAACACCGTCCTGCGCGCCCAAGACGATCAGGGGAACATCATGACCGTCCAGCGCGGCCAAGACGATCAGGGCAACGTCGTGGACTCCACCTTCGACCCGCAGGGCAACCTGATGGACGAGGCCGTGGTGGAAAATCCCGCCCCTCTTGGGTCCTCGACCACTACCACTACCCGACCCTCCGAGAATGAGGACAGCTCCGAAGACTCTTCGTGGTCGGACAGTGATACGACGACGGTCGAGGATAAAAAGGGTAGTGATGGTCTCCTGGGCGGGGGCCTTCTCAGCCTGGATCTTCTCCCCCCCAAGGAGGAAAAAACGACCACCGTGGAGTCCAGCGACTCCGAGGATGTCGACGAGTCGTCATCAGAGTCGTCATCACAGGGAGGGGAAGACCAGCAGGGAGAGGAAGCCCAGCAGGGAGAGGAAGCCCAGCAGGGAGAGCAAGGCGGCGGGGGACCCGTTGATCAGGTGCAGGACACCGTGGGCGGCGTGACCGAAGGCCTGCCCGTTGTTGGCGGAGATGGCGAAGAAGGGGGAGGGCCCGTTGATCAGGTGCAGGACACCGTGGGCGGCGTGACCGAGGGCCTGCCCCTTGTTGGCGGTGGCGGAGACGACGAAGAGGAAGGTGGCGGGCTCGCCGGGGGCCTCCTGTAGCCCCGTAGTAATGAAGTTGGTGGGGTTGACCCGTTCAGCCCCGTTCAGCCCCACTGCTTACCGAAAACGAAGATCAACGAGGAAAAGGGAGACAAAGTGACAGACCAGGGACAGAATCTTCAGCAGCAGTTGCAGCAGCAGGCCGCGCAGAACGCCCAGGACTTCTACGGGCAGTCAGTGGGCAGCCTCAAGAGCCAGATCCAGAATTACCGCTCCCAGTTGGAGCAGTTTTCCGAGCAGCTCCCCGAGAGCGACGAGAAGGCCCAGATCCAGGAGATGGTTGACTCCTACACGGAGCTCGAGAGCTCGATGGATCAGGCGGCCCAGGACCAGGGCGTCGAGGACGCGGTGAGCCAGGCAGCCGAGCAGACCCAGGAGCAGATGCAGCAGTTCGCCCAGCAGGCGCAGGACGCCGCAGGACAGGCGGCGGGACAGGCCCAGGAAGTTGCGGGACAGGCCACCGAGCAGGCCGGTCAGGTGGCGGGTCAGGCCCAGGAGGCAGCCGGAGGAGCCGCCCAGCAGGCGCAGGACACCGCCGGACAGGCAGCGGGCCAGGCCCAGGAAGCAGCAGGACAGGCGACCGATCAGGCCGGACAGGTGGCGGGTCAGGCCCAGGAGGCCGCCGGAGGAGCCGCTCAGCAGGCGCAGGACACCGTCGGTGGGCTCACTGGCGGCGGGGATGAAGAAGGCCAGGGAGGCGGAGGTCCCCTGGGAGGAGTAACCGATCAGGTCGGACAGGTGGCGGGTCAGGCTCAGGAGGCCGCTGGAGGAGCTGCCCAGCAGGCGCAGGACACCGCCGGACAGGCAGCGGGCCAGGCCCAGGAAGCAGCAGGACAGGCGACCGATCAGGCCGGACAGGTGGCGGGTCAGGCCCAGGAGGCCGCCGGAGGAGCCGCTCAGCAGGCGCAGGACACCGCCGGGCAAGCCCAGCAAGCTGCTGGACAAGCGGCAGGGCAGGCGCAGGAGACTGCGGGACAGGCAGCCCAGCAGGGGCAGCAGGCAGCCCAGCAGCAGGGAGGCCAGCAGCAGGGAGGTCAGCAACAGGGAGGCCAGCAACAGCAGCAGCCGAACGCTACGCAGGCTGCCCAGCAGAAGGCTCAGGAGCTGGGTGTGGACCTCTCCCAGGTGCAGGGTTCCGGGGCTGAAGGGCGCATTACCGTCAGGGACGTGATCGGCGCCGCGAACCAGTAGTCGCGGGCCCTGGAGAGCCATCGAAGGGAAGGAGTAGCTATGGACGACAAGGCGAGAGGCAAGGCCAATGAAGCCTGGGGCGCCTTGACCGGCGACGAGGCCAAGAAGGAAGAAGGCCGGGCGCAGCAGAGGAAGGCTACCGCCAAAGAGCAAGCGATACAGAAGGAAAAGACCAGCCAGGCCAAAAAAGAGGCCAGGCAGGCGGAGAGGAAGCGGGACGGACAGAAGGTCAAGGACGAAGGTCTGCTAGGCGGCGTTACGGACTCGTTGTCCGGGCGTGATCGGGGCTCCAAGTCCTGAGAGCGAGGACGTTTCGCAAGAAGAGCCGGGTTAGAGATGCATCTCCGATGTTTGCTGGAGATGCATCCCACGCCCGGCTCTTCGTTTTCTAACTACATTGACATACCACGGAGGAGTTGAAAGCGTATGGGTAGACGGAGGAGACGGAGGGGACCGGGGTCTGGCAGCGGAAGGGGCGCGAGCCGCCGTCGTGCTTCGAGGCGCAGAATCCTCATAACCTCGGTGGGTCCCACCGGAGACGTCAGTAGCGCCAGCCCCACCATCCGGGCTACCGTGGAGGACAGGGACGGCAACCCCCTGTCCAGGCACGACATAGACGTGTACCTCGATGGGGAGGACAAGAGGTTCACCTATAGGCGGGCCACCGGCGACCTGAAGTGCCCCACGGGGAGGCTCTCCTCCGGTACCCACACGGTTGAGATAGAGGCCTACGTCGAAACCGATGACGGAGGGAGCAGGACGGGCAGGAATAAATGGACCTTCAACGTAAAGAAGTAAGGGGTAGATAAGGTAGGTGGTTTCGGATACGAGCCGCGCCGGGTATCTGATCCGCATTCGTGGCTTCTATTCGCGCGGCGAGAAAGCTATGCGGTCTTGGAGGTATCCGCATCGTCAGGAACCCCATGAGGAGGGGATCGCGTGGCTAGAAAACGGAGGAAGAACAGCCGAAATTCGCGTCGGACCTCGACGCGTCGGACCTCGGTCAGGGTCACGAGCACGAAGGGTTCCGGCACCAATCAGACTACGACTACAAGCTATCGTACGGGAGGCCTCACCATAACCGGCATGGGTCCCACCGGTAGAGTCGCCAGCTCCCGTCCCACCGTCCGGGCGACGGTGAGAGACGAAGGGACCAGCCTGTCCAAAAGGGACATAAGACTGTATCTCGATGGCTCCGAGAAGACCAAATTCCACTACGACCGGGCCAGCGGTCGTCTGAGCTACCACGTCGGCGGCACGCTCTCTTCTGGCACCCATCGGGTAGAGATAGAGTCCGAGTCCGGGGACAGTCAGGGACGATTCAATAGTACGGCCAGAAAGGGATGGACCTTCACGGTGGCGCGTCGTTGAAAACTCGGAAAGCAAGTCTGTATGATTACGGGAAGCCGGGCGCGACCCGAAACAAGCCAAGCGTACATGAGGGGTGCGGTTGAGAAAGATAGCCTTCACTAACGCGAAGGGAGGGGTTGCAAAGACCACGACCTGCGTGAACATAGGCGCGGCGCTGGCGCTGGCGGGCTACCGGACCCTCCTCGTGGATTGCGACACTCAAGGGCAGGTGACCAAGAGCCTGGGCGTCAAGGCGGGTGAAGGGTTGGCCGAGCTCGTGCAGGGCGACGCCAGCCTCGAGAACGTGCAGATAGAAGCTCGCGAGAACCTGTTCGTGATCGCTGGCGGAGGGGCGCTCTCCGGGGTAAAACGCATGATCTCCCGGAGGGATATGCGCTCCGAGCTCGTGTTGAGCGAAGCCCTCGAAGACCTCCGGGGCTACGAATTCGTATTGCTGGACGCGGCGCCTTCGTGGGATGTCCTTAACGTCAATAGCCTCTTCTACGTCGACGAGATTCTGATCCCGGTATCGATGGAGGTGCTGGCGCTGCAAGGGATAGGCGACTTCCTGAGCCGCGTGAAGGAGGTGCAACGCTACCGGGATGGTCTGCTCATACGGGGCATAATCCCCACCTTCTACGACGGTCGGGTGAAGAAAAGCGCGGAGATTCTGGATCAGTTAAAGCGACACTTCTCCGACACCGTATGGCCGGCCGTGCGTTACAACTCGAAGCTCTCGGAAGCGCCGGGCTTCGGTCAACATATCTTCGAGTACGCGAAAAGGAGCCACGGAGCCACCGATTACGACCGCTTGGCAAAGCGGCTCGCCAAAGGGGG
>JAABUR0100000822.1_pt1 | contig 61872 bp, 59 predicted proteins | sample 5560091 | NCBI WGS metagenome assembly JAABUR01 (sample SAMN10711879, study PRJNA513375) | rock metagenome | isolation source: Antarctica rocks | place: Antarctica: Victoria Land, University Valley sud
ATTGAGCGAGAATTAGCAAAAGTTATGCTAAATTCTGAGCAAAAAGTTATTATCGTTGAAGACTTTAATGCACATCATAGCTGATGAAACGCAAAAATTTCAAACTTTATTAGAATGAAAGCATTAATAAAGTGAGTAAATTTACATAAGTGCAATCTGATTAACACTTTCAATATAGACACATATCACAGCTATTTAAGTCAATCAAGCTCAATACTTGATTTAGCATTCACATCAAAGAATATGTGCAATCACATCAAGAATTAACATATAAATGAGAATGCAAACACAGAATTCAATCATGAAGTAATTCTATTTACAATAGTTATGAAAAAAGTGAAGTTGATTGAAAATTCATTGAACGCGTCATACAATTTGCAAAAAGTCGACTGAAAAGACTTTAAGAAGCATTTGCAAAAGATGAAAGACAAAATGATTATTAAGATGCAAAGAATCACAAGTTTAAAAGCAAAAGTCATTTATTTAATTGAATGCATCAAGAATACAGTGAAATTATTTGTATTTAAACAGTAAATATGCGTAAAATCAAAATTCTGATGAAACAATGAGTTCATCGAAAGACGAAAGACGCTGTTGTCAAAAAAGTGAATCTGAAAAAGATGTAAAAGTGATGATACACGAGCAAAGATAGTGCAAATGCAAAATTCATATCATGATGCAATAAAGCTGATTAAAAATCAATTCTGAATCAATTTTTTGAACAACGTTGAAGAAAAAGAAGTGTTTCAGACATACAATTTCACTAAATCATGTTTAATCAAAAAGCTATTCTTGATACAAAACTTGCAAAAAGAATTGAAAATTGAATTCAATGAAAAGTGCAAGACTTTTCTGAAAGCAATGTATTCATCATTTTCGAAAATTCAAATTAATAAAGAACTACTATTGAACGAAAGTATACAGTGATCAAGAGTTATTGAAGGAAAAATCAAGCACGCGATTAACTTCTCAGCACTCAGAAAAGCATTCAAATCAGATAATATGTCATTCGTAATCATACAGCGAGCGTACAAAAGCATATCAAAAATCTTCAATTTAATGTATTCAGATTTGATTAAAAATGACTATCATTTGAAGATATGACGCGAAGGCACAAGAATTATTCTGAAAAAATCAGACAAATCGAATTATTCAATTTCGAAAACATACAGAATTATTACGCTGCTAAACTGTTTAGACAAAGTAGCAGAAAAAATAATAGCAGTGCAACTGTCTTACACAGCTGAAATTAACAACAAGTTGCTGAATTTTGATCAAATGAAAGACAGAAAACAAAAATCAGCTATAAATGCAGTACTAAATCTAGTACATGATGCATAAATGACGAAGAGTTGAGAAAACACACTTATCTGTTTACTTCTAAATGTTAAAGAAGTCTTTGATCATGTTACGTTGAAACACCTGATCAAAATATTGATTAAATTGAAAATATTGATCAATTTAATCAATTGAGTAAAATGTTTCTTATAAAACCGAATTATTGGCTTAGCATTTGACGATGAACGTCAGAAATCAAAGAAAATAAGCACAGAAATATCATAAGACTCATCTATCTCGCTCATTTTATTTCTAATTTATATTCGATACTTGTTTTCAAAGATTCGCGCAAAGTTCGAAAATTTACAGTCATTCAGCTATATTGACGACGTGATGCTATACATTGAGGGAAGAAATATTGACAAGAATGTGAAAATGCTGAAAAACGCAGCAAAGATTGCTTTCACATGAGCTGAGAACAACGCAGTGCAATTCAATGACTCAAAATCTGAATTGATACACTTTGAAAGTCACAAGACAACACTCAATCAAATGATTATTCTACTCAATAACATGATCATAAAATCAAAGACATGCGTATGATGATTAGAAGTCTGACTGAATCGAAAGCTCAACTTCAAAGTTCATGTGCAAATGAAAATCGTGACAGTCACAAGAACGCTACACTTGTTGTTTAGATTAATGAATAGCGAGTGAGAACTAAATGTCAAATCAGAAAAGCAGTTCTATTTGACATGCATCACGTCTATTAGCGATTATGACGTCGAAATATGATGAAATAATCAAAAAAGCTACTTAGTCAAATTTCGCAAACTGCAAAACGCTGCATTACGAAAAATTCTGAGTGCATTTTGAACATCATCAATAGATATTATGCAAATAGAAGTTGAAATTTCGTCGATGAAGATGCAATTAGATCAAAAGTGCAAGAACTATGCAATTTGAATAGTTGAATTATTGAAAAAACACTTTATCAGAAAAAGAATGTTTATTTCATACTCATTTCAATACTTTATTGAATTGAATCTAGATTTGAATGCATCAAAATATCTGAACTGAAATGAGATGAAGACGAATTTATCTTGAAAAGTCAAGAAGTGCAAAGACAAACTTACGTAAATATATTGAATATTGAACAAAGTGCAAAAAACACTGAATTCAATAAAAGAAATTGAAATTTCTCACTTCAAGAAATCATGAGGTCAGAAAATTGAATATCTGACAAAGATGCAAATTGAATTCGCAAAAGATGAAACGTGTGAAATGATAAATACACATTATAGAGAACTGAAAACAATAGTCAAAAAGACGAAAAACATAGTGATGTACATTGACACATCACAAACTTGAAAAAAGATAGCAAAGCTCAAAACAGAAATCGAAATCATGATGATATTTACGCACAAGTCTGTTAAATGCAGCAAGATGACAAGCATAATCGACGAAATAATCATAATGAAAGCGAAATTGCAAGCTATTGACGATGCAATCGCGATATGCAGCGAAGAAGCATCTGAAGACAGCGAAATTTGAGTGTACACAAACAGTCAAATGACGCTGCAAAGACTAAAAGCAAAGAGCAATGTTAACTTGAAGTTATTCAATAACATACGACAAAATCTGATCAATCTGCAACAAAATCAATGTCATATTTGCATACAGTGAGTATTGAGTCGCAAATACATCATCGAAAACGAAGCAGCGAATCAATTGATCAAAGGCGCAGCACGAAAAAAATCGGCAATCGACATCAGGAAAAGAACAATCATGAGCTTCATCAAAAAGCAAATAGACAAAGAAACAAAAGAGCAATGACTAATTGCATGAAACGATAGCATCAAAAAAGAAAATCAGTATCAGAAGCATACAGCGAGGGTGAATCTGAGTTACAGATCACTAAAAAAGCTTTGAAAAATAAACAGACTGACATTTTCAACGTTTATACAGCTAAAAATGAGACATGATTATTTTAAAAGCTATTTGCATCGACTATCAGAGAATAATTTGAACAAATGCTATGAAATATGCAAGATGAGACAAACGTCGAAGCACTTACTACTGAACTGCAAACATTATAGAGCAGAACAGTTACAGCTTAAAGCAAAAGCACAGTTCAAAAACATGAACACTATATTGACGTTGTTTATCATCAAGATTGAAAGAATTGCAATGCTAAAGTACTTGAAAAGTACTCGAATTGCAACGAGAAAATGACTATTAAGAACGAAAGAGTCAAGTGAAAAGAACATGAAGAGACGAGAAAATGAGAGCACGAAAGAAAGAAGTTGTTTGATTGAAAGCACTTGTTTGCGCAAACTATCAATGTGATTGATCAATGAGAAGATATAAAGCAGCGACTTTGATCAAGATACATGTAATCTAACATATGCACAGCGTCTAAACAGTGTCATAGTCATAGACTGCATGCACTTAATAAAGAAATAAAAAAAAAAATTGCACAAAGAACAACGTTGTTTCAAAGAAGTACAGCATTTCTTATTAAATCACTATCTGTTTTATCTTTTCTTGATGTGCAAAACAATAAGTCAAGATCAGTCATTACTATTCTGAGCGAGATAACGCGACTACTTTGATACATGAGATATAAAGTAATTGCATCAAGCATTTTCTATCAAAAAGAGTAATCTAGATTCTTGTAGACTAAATTTATATCATTTTCATTTGACATAAGTCAGTAATAAAAGATGATTTAATGCAGATTTTGAAATAGAAATTAAGAAATCTTTACACTAGAATTACTGTCTACGTGAAACGCTCTGAATAAGAGATTAAAAAGATATTTAAGTGATGTCAAGTGAATTTTCTAGAAGTTCAAAATTTCAAAAAAAAAACTCTTTATGAAAAGAAATATAAAGAGTCGCTTTATGCGCTTTTTCTCGCTTCGTTTCGCGAATAGTAACGCGAAACTCAGCAGAAGCAATAGCTCAGCGTCAGAACTCAAAATGTTAACGATAGAAATCAAAAGATCAACGTTAAAGATTGAAATAAATTTATGAGATGAACTTAGCATGAATTTATCAACAAGCAAACAATTGCAGAACAACATTGTTGATTTATTTCGCAGTTAACAAAAATCGCTCACATCAGCAAATAGAAAAACGCAATACATGTTTAGTTTATTTGATGCATTGATGCTAAATTCACATGCAAATGCGCATATTGACAAGAATACAATTAATATGTGAAATGTGAATTTGCAGCAAAAAGAGCAAACATGAGCGATTGTGAAATTCAAAGAAATGAAAAAGCGAAAAGCAATGAAAAGTTCGCAAAAAGAAGTTAGCATCAAAGTTAGTACTAGCAAGTGCTACGATGTCATCTTTAAAAAGATGCAAATAAAGAGATTGCATGAAAGAATTGAATTTGCAGTCAATCAGCTAAGACAAGCAATATCAGAACAGAAAGAAACTATAAATCATAGCTTAATCTACATTCAAAGAGCATGCAACAAAAGCATAGAAAACTTAATTTAGAAGCAAATTGATTGACTTCAAAGTTAAACAAACAACAAACTAAAGATCATTCTACAATTGATTCAATAAAATGCTGAAAACATTAAAAAGAAAATCAACGCAAAGCAAATGACAGAGAATTCACAAATCTTGCAAAAGACGCAGGTTTCGCAAACGTCACAAGTCATGCAAAATTCGCAAAAACCAACGCAGAAGCTCACATATATGCAAAAAGCAGCTCAAGTTACAAGCGTAAATGCAAATGCAGACACAAATGCAAATGCAAATGCAAATGCAAAGACAAATGCAGACGAATGAAATCTGATTATCAAGAAAATTCTCGCCAAAATCACAAGAAATATCATATCACGAAAGAAGACTCATTGTCAATTTCAAAAATGAGAACTGAATTTTAAAGATGATGAAAATGCGAGATTCGATGAATAACACATTGAAAAAGGCGAAAATTGATCTAATAGTTGTCATGATAGTCAAAATGCAAAAGAAAAACAACATTGTTCTGACAGTCTTGAAAAAATACATTGCAGATGTCTTACTAGCGAAAAAGCTTATTCGTTGCTCATCATAGAGATCGCGATCGAAGTGATGATAAATTAACTAATGAACGTAAGCATGCTGAACTCATATCAAGAATGTGTATGCAAGCTATTTGAAAAGAACTGTTGCATCATACAGTGCTTCAGATGTCACGAATTTAATCACATGATTAAAATCTGCAGAAAGAATCAGCGCTGTGAAAAATGCGCAGACAAGCATCACATAAAAAAGTGTGTGATGTCTTTGAATAAAAGACGTTGCATCAACTGCAATGAAAATCACGAACTTTGAAGACACATCTGTCTCAAGTGATAACAGCAGATGAAACAAGTGTTTGAAATTTATAGAAACAGATCATTCAGATACTTTGAAACATTTAAATACAATTGCACACTCTTCTTGCTGTTTCTGAACTCTTTAAATTCAATGAACTCTTTAGATTCAATGAATTCTTTTGATTCAACAAATTTCTCAAGCTCAGCAACAGTCATGCTGAAAACATGCAGTTGAATCGTTGATGAATCAGCTTGACAGATAGTAAAAATCAAGAAGAGATGAGTTGATCTTTTCTCTTGTGTAAGTAGTGACTCAGACGAGACAATATTGAAGCAGATTCAGAAATGTTCAATCAGAAAGTAAGAAAGATCATTGATGATCAAAAGCATACAAAGAGTCTTCTCATCACAAAGTCAACAACAGTTATGAATAACTCTATGATAAAACAGTCTTTTCTACAAATTCTACAGTACAACATCAGAAAATCATTAAAAATTCAAGAATTGTTTCTAATTAACAAAAAAGTTTGCGAATTCAACATAGTAGCTATACAGAAGTAAGATCACAACAATAATAACTTGCAGTCATTTAGTTCAGCACACAACTTCTTTCATCTAGTGAAAAACTCGTCATCTCAATCAAGAACATGCATATACATTAACAAATGTTTAAAACTCAATTAATGAATAGTAGAAATAGTTGAGTCAGACATTTGCTTAATCAGAATATTAACTCGCAACACAGATGACAAAACGCAAATACTAAGACTTTTAAACATTTACAATTCATGCTCATTGTTTACTACATTTACAGAGAGATTTTCAATCATTTCTCGTTTGAATGAACTACTCAAGAATGATTGCAAACAACTGATCATAGAAGATTTCAATCTACATTATTCTCATTGAGAAAAGCGAAGATGCTTTACTCATCATGCAACGACTGATACTCTACTAAACATCATTACAAATACAAGACTGAAATTATTACTGAAATCAGACACTATTACTTGCGAAGCTCACAATCAATTTACGATGATTAATCTAGTCTTTAGCAGCGAGAAAATACAGTTCATAATACGTAAGTGCAAGATACGAATCAATCTGCATCAAAGATTGAATCATCTTTCGATTGTTACAAAGCTATGTTTACAAACAATCTCAGTGCAATTCTTAATTCAACAACTTTAAAAGAAAATAAATACAGAAGCATTGAGTGCTTATTTGCGAATATATTTATCTTTGAAACACTCTCTAGATAACAAGACTATGATGAATGACAGAGTGTGCAAGATTATCAGAGTGTTACAAAAGATTATCAAGAAATTTATCTTCATGACAAAGTCATCAAATTGAGTAAGAGACTTTTGAAATCAAAGCTGCTTCGAAGTAGTAATGAAATCAAGATAACTGCAAATCATATGAAAAATGCAAGATACATTAGAAGCATGAAATGAATATCTGAAGCACAATGATCATAAAAACAAGATCATTCAACAAATAAAATGTGCACACTTCAGAACATAAATGCATGAGCTGAGCAAAGCATTTAAATCAATATGACGCTTTGCAAAATGAGCTAGAATCGAAAGTCAGCTATCTAAAAAGCTTTCTCAGTTTTTGTCACTGAAGTGAAGCAACATCAATCATATGATAACGACGTTCAAGAAAAAAAATCAAGATACTGCGAAAAAAGTTCTTTCTCTCATCTTCTCAAGCGAATGTCAACGACATCGCAGAATCATTCATATCTCTGACAGTCTCATTCAATTCACGCATTACAGAAGATGAAGTGAAGCAGACAATCAAATGAGTAAAAGCAGACAAAGCATTGAGCGCTTCAAATATTTCAAACAGAGTGCTTCAAGCGAGTCTTGCAGAACTAATCTCAGTACTGACAAGTTTATTCAACGCATGTATAATACACAAGTATCATTCGAAGCAGTTCAAAAAGACTCAGACAATAGTACTATGCAAATCAAAGAAAAGTGACTATATTGATTCAAAGATATATTGACTCATTGCTTTGCTTAATATCATGAGCAAAGCGCTGAAGTCAATCATGATTAAAAGACTGAGTGACATAGTTGAAACTCATTGCATGCTATCAAATGCTTAAATGAAAGTGAGATGCAAGCAATTCATAATCTCAACGTTAAATTTATTAATAAATCAAGTTCACACAATGTGAAACTGTGAAATCAAATATGTAATCTTCATGCTAAGCTTAAATGTCATCAAAGCATTTAATTAAGTCTCACACATCAGACTTCTGCATACGCTGAAAATGAAAAGAATGTTAAGCTACATAATTGAATGAACACGCAGCTTTCTAAAAAATCGAGAGACGTTGCTAATATTCAATGAACAAATGAGTGACATACGTAAGATAAATGCAGACATATTGCAAAGATCTTTCATTTTATCGATTCTCTTTCTATTCTTCAACGCAAGTTTAATTGAAAAATGCAAAGCATTGAGAATTAAAATCAAAGTGCTTAACTTCATAAATGATATTAACATTCTAGTCTACAACAGATTTATTGAAGAAATTTGCAAAACACTGAGCAAAGCATACAATGTCTGTGCAAAATGAACTTGCACTCATGATGCAACGTTTGCATCAGAAAAGTACAAGCTTACACATTTCATTAGAAAATCAAAAAGATTTGACATGATGACTAGCATATAAATAGAAAGCTCAGTTATCAAATTGAAATCAGACGTATGAATTTTAAAAATGCAACTGAACATGAAACTGCAATGAAACGCGCATCTTTGACAAATAGAGATGAATCACATCATAAAAATGCTGACACTTAGTTGTTTTGAAGTCTTTACATAAGAAGCTATCTTCACAAAAGCGAGACAAGTATACTTAGCAGTAGTGAGATCAGAAATTGCATTCAAAGCATCAGTTTAACATCAGCGTGATAAGAAAGAAGAACTGTCGAACAAAGAATGCAGATTAGAAACACTTCAGAATCAGACTCTGCATCACGTAGTAAAAGCATTCAAAAGAGTAAACATTGAAACTTTAAAGACAGAAACATACATGAGTTCGCTACATGTTTATCTGAACATGTTACAGAACAAGATCACGCTACACAGTTGAGTTGATAATTGAATGCAGAAGATCAGATAAGCATGTGAACTAATACATGCTCATTTGACGAGAGTTAATCACATCATTTCTCGCTCATTTATTATTAAGAAAATAGTACTTCTGAATGTCTTCATTCAAGAAGATGCGAAGATACAGTCAAGATGCAAACGATGCACTTTCTTCTTCACAATGATTTCAACAAGCGATAGCATCGCAATAACGCAGTATCACAAAGATTAATGAAATCAATGATGAGAAAAGTACAGAGAACGCGTTGCAAACATTAAAGCAATCTCAGCACAAAGATTGCATCTGAGCAATAGAATGATAAAGATGCATAACAATCTTCAGAAAGCAGAAAGCACTCTTGCAATGCATATCAGAATTGAACGCATAAATCTGAACATTTATCTGCACTTTAGAAATGTTTCAGGCATGAATAGCTTGCGATGTGACTGCGAATGAAGTCATCAGACGACAAAGCATGTACTCATGCATTGCTCAAACTGATTGCATCTGCGATCAAGAATGCTACAAGATGCTGACTTCTTAAACTATTGAATAATCATCATCATCACGAAAAGTCTCAAAGCAATAGCGAAAATGATGATGAAAACGAAGCTCTTGAAGCAATTTAAAGTGACTAGAACATTCATTCTTTAACATGCAATCAACGCGAACAAATTTAATACATAGTCTCAAAACTCACTGTTTCAACTGCGTGAAGCAATCATGTAGACTGCAAGTGATTTTCTATTTCAGAGAATTTTGTTCACTTGATACAAATAGCATAGAATCTCTCATGAGTTGACTTAATTAATGTCACAAAAGTGTATGAATTTATTATTATTATTATTATTATTATTATAATGTCTGTATTTTTGAACTAAGCTTTTTTCTTAAACTTTATCTGCTTTGCTCTATAATGTCTGCAGTTCAGCAGTAAATGCTTCAATGTTTGTCTTACATTGCATATTTTATAGCATTTATTCAAATTATTTTCTGATAATCGATGCAAATAGTTCTTGAAATAATCATGTTTTATTTTCAGCTGAATAAAGATTGAAAACATTAGTTTATCAATTGTCAGAATTCAGATTTATAAAAGTCAAAGTTCTTCAAAGAATAAAGAATAAACATGAAAACTATTCTTCAACACTATCATTGAACTTTCAGATGAGAATCTGAGTTTATGAGAATCAAGACACTGAATTTACAAGAAACTTTACTGTCAATTCTCAGAAACATTGAATCTATGAGAATTTTTATCATTGATTCTCAGAAACTCTGAATCTACAAGAATTTAAGTCACATACAAATTTCGATGTTTCATTGATGATAAAAATTCAAGTCACATATGATCTTCAAAAGACTTTGCATAAATTGCATGTAATCTTGCTGATTTTATTGACGATGCTTGAACTTAGTTTTCTAAGTATATAAAGAAAAGTTCACTTTTGTATTTCATAGTTTAGTGTTAACTTTTTATATGAATAAATATTACTAAGCTACTATCAAATTTGATTGTATTATTTATGCGCATATTCTTTAGTGTGACTGCGCGTTTCTCAAGCTACTCACATTGATTTTTCTCAGCTCTTTTAATGATTTATAACTTAAATTCACATTCAATATGTGCTTTTGATACTGATTTTTCTTCTTAATGCTGCTTTTTCAGACATTTAACCATTGTAATTTCATCTTTTTGCAAATTTGCTTTTTGACAAAGCTTATGATGATTGCTTTCATGTTGTCTGTAACTGATAATTCTTGAGCAATGCTTTTAATCAATCGATCTGCTTTTTCATTCTCAATAATGCTTTTGCAACTTAATATTCATTGTATGCGAATTTGACACTGATTCTGACGTAATTTCATGATGAATTGACACATAAAGATTAAATCAGAGACTAAAGTCAGAAATTAAGTTGAAGATCAGATCTGAGTTAGCTCTGAAACTTTATGACTTTGTCAAGACATTGTTTAAACTACGTCATATCTTCAACTTAATATGTCATGAGTTATGTCATGCTTAACTTGACAATGCTTGACAAACTTTCTATAGTCAATTAATTCTCTTGAGTTATTGAAAGCTTTTTAATAATTAACTCTATTATAATATATATTCATTCTGTGTTTGCTTAGAATATTACATTGTTATATCATTGTTATAAATCTTATTTATTCATTTAGTAAATCTGATCATCACAGTTTTAATTATTTCAAACTCTTTTTAGAAGTGATGATTTGATATTCAAGCATGACAACAGCAACGCAATCACAACAAAGTTAAAATGATGATATTTCAATCTTATAAAACATCATATCAGAAAATAAACGTTGCATAACAAAATCAGAAAGTGAAAAAGCAGAAGATGAACTCTTTCTTAATATTGATGAACAACTGACATGAGCAATGCTTCAACATAATAAATTATGAAAGAAACAAAAGTTAACAACTATTCAATCAGAGATTGAGACTTTGCAAGACATTGAAACAATGAAGAGAAATTATTGAGCTTTTACTTGAATTCTCACGAGAAATTTGAATGATTTACGCATTGTTTTTATAATGTCAATGATGATGAAATGAAATCATCACAAGATCATTTTACAAAAGTGAAGACTTTCAATGTTTTTAAAGAAGTATCATGATAAAATCATAAGAAAACATAGAGAGTGAATTTGCAACGTTGAAATCTCATTTTGAAATATCTTTTAACATTTTGAAAAAAATAAGAAAAAGATTTTGTACTGCATGATTTATCTGAAGAATGAATCAAAGAAACTTTGATTCAATTATGAAGAAAGTATGTTTGCAATTCAGCAAATGTAATTTGATTTTATTAACTTTCTTCTGAATTTAATTAAAGACTTGATGAATTGAGATATAAACATGACTCAGCAATATGTAAATGCATCGCAACGTTCAAATCAAATGATATGAATGTTTGCAACTCATTTAAGCACTTTAAAACATCAACTTTCGTTGTATAATGATGAGCATAAGTGAACTCATTTATTCATTAAGTTAAGATCTGAGCTGCGCATGATCATTACTAATGTGCAGTTGATTTTTATCACATGAGATGCATTAATCAATCTCGTCACTTGATTAAAAACAAATCTGCGAAAAGAACACGTCTTGTTGTTGAAATAATCTTGAGATGAGAACTTGCATGATTGAGATAGAATTAACAAGAAGACTCATTCAAAGCAAAAGAAATCTCATTAATCAACTAAATTCAATTCTTCATCAAAGATGAATTCACATGCTTCATCATGTTATAGCAAGAATTTGTTCAACATAACGTGCTATATATGCAATCAAAAAATCATTACTTTACTGATTATAAAGATGAAAAAATCAAGAATAGATCAAAAGAATCTAATGTAAATTGAGTATTCATTGATTTAATGTTACATATGAGTCATTTTAAGATTTTGAAAAAAGACAAGTTCTTAATAAATGCTTTAAATCATTGAGAAAAAAACAAGAAATTCTCTTTATAAAGATTCTTATATATAAAAAGCATGTAATTCAGAGAGATTAGAAGACAGAAATAAAGATTTACATGAATATCAATGTTGAAATGAATGTGATTAGTCAATGTTTTATCATCAAGCAAGATATATTATTATTGAACGTTGATCTTTCAAAATTTATCTGAATGAACAATCAGAATGTTTATTATTATGACGTTTATAAGATGTGTTATCAACTGAGAGATAGCTGAAACATAAAGAAAAAAGATATAAGTATCTTTTATGCTATTGATAAGAAAGAATCTTTTCTGATTCTGAGTATATTAAATATGCAATTCAAGCATATTTGAATAAACATGATCATAAAAACATGATGTTTCAACGTAAATGAGTACACATTTGAGTTGTTTTTCGCACAAGCATTTGCGAAAGCTCTACAAGATGAGTTTACTATGTATGCTCTTGTCATAATCAACGTTGTTGAAGAGTTAATTGTTGAACATCAAGTGAAAGTAATGAATAATGTAATAAATCATATCACAAACGTGCTTGAAACACAGACTTTATTCATTGAATTGAAAGAGTATGAAAATGTATTCTTGATAAAAAGTGCAAACAAACTGTCTTTGCATAAAGATCATAATCATGCAATTGAAATCACTGCAAAGTCATTGTATGAATCATTGTATAATTTGTCAAACACAGAGTTAGTAACTTTGAGACAGTATTTAAACAATGTTTTAGTGAAAGAATGAATTAAGCACTTCATCAGCTTAACTGATGCATCTATTTTATTCATTCTTAAAAAGAACAATAGTCTTCATTTATGCATGAACTATTAAGATCTGAATAAGATCACTGTCAAAAATTGTCATTCACTATCTTTAATTAGTAAAACTCTAGACAGACTCAATAAAGTCAAGCAGTTCACTAAGTTAAATCTAAAGAATGTTTATCATCATTTCAGAATTTAACGTGAAAATGAGTGAAAGATGACATTTCATATTCATTACAATTACTTCAAATATATAATCATGTTGTTTAATTTAATCAATGTATCTGTCATTTTTCAAACTTATATTAATAAGATCTTGACAGAACTTTTAAATAACTTTTGTATTATTTATCTGAATGACATTCTAATCTTCTTTGTAGAGAAGATTGATCATATAAATCACATGAAACAGATTCTTGAAAAATTAAGAAAGTTCAAGCTATATGCTAGTTTAAAGAAGTGTGAATTCTTCATCATTAAAGTAAACTTTCTAAAATTTGTTATATTCACAAAGAACATTTTGATGAGCTCAAGTAAAGTAAACGTCATCAAAACGTGACTTAAATTGAAGATGTATCAAGAAATACAAGTTTTTCTGAGATTCATCAATTTCTATTGACGTTTTATACATCACTACTTTCAGATAGCAGAATCTTTAACAGAACTGCTGAGAAATAGTGTAAAAGATGTAAAAATGAACTCATTCATATAATTGATCGAAGTGAAACAAGCTTTTAATCAGCTTCGCGACGTCTTTATGAGAATGTCTATACTAAGACACTTTGACTCAGAGCAACATATATACATCAAGATTAACATGTTCAATTATGCAGTTATGAATATTTTATCTCAGTCAGATGACGAAGATCAATGACATTTGATTGCATTCTGATCTCAAATGATGATAAATGTTGAAAGAAACTATGAAACACATTATCAGAAGCTTCTAGTCATAATAGCGATGTTTAAACACTGATGACATTATGTGAAAAACAGTTATCATACTGTCAAAGTTCTGACTAATCATAATAATTTGAAGAGTTTTATGAATGTTTGAAAGTTAAATGAAAGACAAGTCAGATGAGTCATAAGATTGTTGATCTACAACTTTGAAATAGCACATAAATCAGAAAAGACAAACTTAATCATTGCATCATTGAGATGATTTGATTATAAGAATGAGAATATTTCTGTGAATTATTTGCTGCTTACTCTGCAGCGAAAGCTGACTAGAATAAAAAGCTTAAATAGTTTTATATTCATAACAATCAGAGAACTATACTGTATACAAGTGATTAATGATGTTGAGAAGACATTCATTCACAGTATAAGTTTTTTTTTCTCTTCATTAAGTGCATACAGTTTATGACTATGATATTGTTTAAACGCTGTGTGTATTCTTAGACTGATCGCGTCAAGTCGAGTCATCGAGATCGAGTCGAGTTTTCAACTTGTTAAGACTCGATTTAAGTCAGAATTCTTGACTCAAGTATTTAAGTTGAGTTGAGATGTTCAACTTAAGTAATTGAGTTGAATTAAAGAGTTGAAATCGAGTATTGATTTGAAATTCTCGACTCGACTCGTCAAGACATGAAGATAAATAGATAGATATTTTATTATGACTTTCTATTATGACTTTCTACCATGACTTTCTATCAAATAGCCTTCATGTTTTTCTATCATAGCTTTTCTTCATGACTTTTCTTTATGACTCTCTATCAAACAGTCTTCATAGTTTCTTGTCATGACTCTCTATCATAGCTTTCTATCATAGTTCTCTATCATAGCTCTCTATCATAGTTCTCTATCAAAGCTTTCTATCAAATGATCTTCATGTTTCTCTTCATGTTTCTCTTTATATTTCTCTTTATGACTTTCTACCAAAAAGATAATGCAAAAAGGTAATGCAAAGACGAAAAATCGGAAAAATTTCTATATTTAACTCTCTTGACATCATATTTGATTGCTTAACGAGTTGAGTCAAGAACTTGAATTGAACTCTGACTTAAAGTCAATATCAAGTCAAGTCAGAAGGTTTGACTCAAGTATTCAAGTTGAGTCAGAAGATTCAACTCAAGTAATTGAGTTGAGTCAGAATGTAAATATGAAAACTTGACTTAACGATCAGTTTATATATTCTAAATTACATGTAATTTAGTCATAATCGCTGCTGTGTATCTTTTCATTGATCAATCACATCGATAGTTTGCGCATATGAGCATGTGAACTGTTTATATAATCAAGTGATCACATAAACAACTTAAAACTGTGAAAGCTGATCACTTTAACATAAACTTTCAACTTGTCTGTATGATTATTAAGCTAAGTTGACTAAATGAGCTTTGATTTATGTAAATGAAAGCTGATTACTTCAACGTGAGCTTTCAAGTTTGCTGTATAATCACTCAGCTGAATGAACTAAATGAGTTTTAATCTGTGTATTTGTGACGTATGTAAATTGATCAATTTACTGCGTTGCACAGATGTGTATGTGCGCGAAAGCTGAGTCATGCCTTTGCAATGTATATGTGTGTGATGTATATGAATTGCAGCACATGTGCAAAGACGTTGCTGTTGTTCTGTGTATATGAGCAAAGACTGTGTCATGTCTTTGCAGTGTATGTATTTGCGATGCATGTAAGTCGATCAGAAAATCAATAAATCAATCAATTTACTGCGTCACATCAATGTGTATATGCGCAAAAGCTGAATTGTGTCTTCGTAATGTGTATGTATGTGATGTATATGAGTTGCAACATATGCACAAAGACGTTGCTGTCGTTCTGTATATATAAGTAAAGACTGTGTCATGTTTTTGCAATGTATGTGATTGCGATGCATGTAAATTGATTCAATAAAGCAAAAAATCGATCGATTTACTACATCATGCAAATGTGTAGATGTGCAAAAGCTGAGTTATGTCTTTGCAATGTATGTATATGTGATGTATATGAGTTGCAACGCATGCGCAAAGACGTTGCTGTTGTTCTGTGTATATGAGCAAAGACTGTGTTGTGTCTTTGCAATGTATGTATCTGCGATGCATGTAAGTCGATCAGAAAATTCATAAATTAATCAATTTACTGTGTCACATTAATGTGTATATATGCAAAGATTGAATCATGTCTTTGCAATGTATATGTATGTGATGTATATGAGTTGCAGCATGTACGCAAAAACGTTGCTGTCTTTCTGTGTATATGAGCAAAGACTGTGTTGTACCTTCGCAGTGTATATATTTGTGACACATGTAAGTCAATCAGAAAATCAATAAATTGATCAATTTACTATGTTACATTGATGTGTATATGCGCAAAAGCTGAGTCGTGCCTTCGCAGTGTATATATGTGTGATGTATATGAGTTGCAGCATATGCGCAAAGACGTTGCTATTATTCTGTGTATATGAGCAAAGACTGTGTCGTGTTTTCACAATGTATGTATTTGCAATGCATGTAAACAGCGCTGTTACTACTCTGTTGATGTTAATGAGATTGTTCAGCTCTTCTGACAAGCATAGCTTGCAGAAAATTCATAGTCAGCATCTTGTACAGATAAATCTCGTTGTTGACTCACAGTATAAGTATGAACAAATATTCAGCAGAACATGTCGAGAGCAGACTGCAAGATAAAACTTATTGATGAACATGAATAATTAATGATGTTAAAAAAACGTTCATTCACAATGTTAATGAAAACATGAGTATGTGTTCAGCAATGCATGTTAAAAGTATGCTGCTGAAAGTCATGATTTTAGCAGTGCAAGAAATGCATCTAAATGAAGTACATTTCTTAAAAGATAAAATTTCTCAATTTGAATCAACAACTTTAAAGAGCACAGATGTTAAAATGTTAACTCATAAAGATTGCAACATAGTTGAGAAACAGCTTAATTCTGTTGCTGAAACTGTTGATTGCAAACAACTTATTTCATGTGCAATTGTCAGAGTATTGACAATTCATGAAATAACATACAACTTCAATAGTAAATTCATAGTTGAGCAGATCAACGATGAAACTCATTTGTACATGATGCTGACTACGAATCTACTGTTTAGCTACAGTAAAGTCTAAAGATTATCAAAAGTTTAAATGACATTAAGATGCTGCATAATGATGAAGTGTTGTGCATTGATCATGTGCAGAGTTTTCGCGATCATGCAGACTTTGATAATCTCAATGTGCATGCTACAAGTAATCTGCATGCAAATGAGAAAGTCAAATAAAATGCAGAACTACGAGAGAAATCGCTTATGAAAATCATTCAATTCAGTATCTTGTCATTACAATGACAAGAACTGAGACAAAACATTCTTGTGTTTGATTTGTTAAGAGTGATTAGCAGAAAGAACTCAAATCATGAACATTCTTTAAATTTACATGTTAACTATGTATAAATCTTGTTAAAACTGCATGTTTATTACTATGATATAAGCAACTCACAAGACTTGTTAAGTTCAACACAAGCAAACTTAAAAGTTTCATTAATATCATTTAACAAATGTTCAGACACAGACATTTTATACATGAGTAATATGCTGACAAGAAAACTTTGTTAAGAAAAGAGAAATATAAGTGAGTTAGTAAAGAATGATTGAACTACGCTGTCTGATTAAAAGTATAGCATATGAACATTTTTGCAAAACATGATTGATCTGCATGAGAAAAATCTTTACAAATAACATGAAACAGATGAATTGCACATCTTACAAGCGAAGTGAGCATCTGCAAGATGTGATATACAATGATGATGACTGTTGATCTTAAGAATCTTACTTCTTCACTGAGTTTTGACTCTTGAATATTTTGATGATAGAATTAATCTCTAGTCAAAGACATCATTTGTATAACTCAAGAAAACAGTAATGCATGTTGATATGATTAAAGAAGAAATCGACTGCAATATGCATGTGTATTGTTGACAAAACATCTGCAACTCATGCTTAAGAAGTAAACTGTCGAAATTTGAGCAGTGAAAGATTTCACTCGTCTTGAACTGTAAATCTGCTGCAAGAGAAAAGACTATTTCTTGCTAAGAAGAAAATCAGCATAAAGATTGTGTTTTATGTATGTTACATGCAACGTATGCAACATATTTTTGATAAACAATCATGCAATCACATGATTTTTAAATGTTGCAACTGTCAAAATGCACACTTCACAAATAGTGTAATGTGCAAAACATATCAGACAGCTCAGTCTATTAGCTCACAAAAAGATCATCTAGTCACGAAATTGTAATAAGTATTGCATTCAAAATGTCACAAAACAACGCAAATGATGAAAGCTTTGCAAACATGTTAAATATTCAAATTCTACAGCACAATTGTGCAAAATCAACGCAAATTATGCATGCATGCATGAAATTTGCGAAAAACAAGACAGATATTGTTATACTACAAGAATCATGAATGAGAGATGAAAATATAACAATTTCACATTCATTGTTTATCTGCATCAAATCAAATGTTCAGAATACTCATGTCAGAGTACTGATATTTGTTGCGAAAAACGCAAAGAAATTTACATGCACATCAAGATCAGACATAGTCAATAGCAAAGACATGCAAGCGATATTAATAATGAACAATAAAATTCAGAAAGAAATTTTATTGTTCAATATTTACAACGAAAAGTCACAGAATGCAGATGATGAGCAATCATACATGATTGAGCGAGAATTAGCAAAAGTTATGCTAAATTCTGAGCAAAAAGTTATTATCATTGAAGACTTTAATGCACATCATAGCTAATGAAACGCAAAAATTTCAAACTCTATTAGAATGAAAGCGTTAATAAATTGAGTAAATTTACATAAGTGCAATCTGATTAACACTTCTGATATAAATACATATCACAGCTATTCAAGTCAATCAAGCTTAATATATTGAATATTGAACAAAGTGCAAAAAACTTTGAATTCAATACAAAAGATTGAAATATCTCACTTTAAGAAATCATGAGATCAAGAAATTGAATATCTGATGAAATTGCAAATTGAAATTGCAAAAAGTGAAACTTGCGAAACGATCAATATGCACTATAAAGAATTAGAAAGAATTATCAAAAAGATGAAGAACATAATGATATATATTGACGCATTGCAAATTCAAAAAAAGAAAGCAAAGATCAAAACAGAAATTGAAATGATAGTGATATTCACGCATGAGCTCATCAGATGCAGCAAAGCAACAAGTGTTTCAGACAAAATTATCATAACAAAAGCGAAACTGTAAGCTATTAGTGATGCAATTGCAATGTGCAGCGAAAAAGCACTCATAAACAGCGAAATTTGAGTGTACATGAATAGTCAAATGACTTTGCAAAGACTAAATGCAAAGAGCAACATCAATGCGAAGTTATTCAATGATATACGACAAAACTTGATCAATTTACGTCAGAAACAATGTCAAATTTACATACAGTGAATATTGAGTTGCAAAAGCATTATTGAAAACGAAAAGATAAATTAATTGATCAAAAGTGCTGCTCAAGAATTATCAGTTATCAACAACATGAAAGCAATCATCATAAGCTTTGTCAAAAAGCAAATTTGCAAAGAGATGAAATTACAATGATTAAATGTCTGAAAAAGCAGCATCAAGAAGAAAAATCAGTATTGAAAACACATATCAAACGTGAATCTAAGTCAGAAATCACTAAAAGAGCTTAGAAAAATAAATAAACTAACGTTTTCAATCTTTATTCAGTTGAAAATGAAACATGATTATTTCAAGAGCTATTTGCATCGATTATCAGAAAATAATTCAAACAAATACTATGAAATATGCAATGCAAGTCAAACGTCAAAGCATTTACTACTAAATTGCAAGCATTATAAATCAGAGCAGATAAAGCTTAAGAAAAAGACTCAGCTCAAAAACACAAACATCATATTGACGTTGTTCATCATCAAAATCGAAAGAATTGTAACACTAAAGTATTTGAAAAAGAATAGTCTGAAGAGAAAGATTTAACGCAGTTCATTTTCAATATCTGACGTCAGAAGTGACTCATCAACATCTGCATCTACACAGAGATCGAGTGAAGTCTCACAGCGCATTACTGACGCAGTTATGAATTGAAAAGATTGACTTTAATAAATTTCTACATGAGAGACGTGTACTTGATGTCACAACGACGACGTGCAAGTGCAACAATGATCAAATGTCGATCAAACATGTTCTGTTAACATGTTTCAGATGAAAGACAGAAAGAAGATCAATGCAATGAAAGAAAAACATCACGAACTTGAAAATGCTCTTAGAAATCGCGAGCGCGATGACAGCGATGATTCAAATGATGCTCTCAACGATCATACTGAGTCAGTTTCAAGCTGTGACATCATCAAAGAGTCAGATGAAAGAAGGGAAAAATGAAGAAGAAACAAGCTCATAAAGTTCTCGCATTGAAAACACTTACAGTATAGAGCGCAGAAAAAAGTGATTTTATAAACGAAAAGAGCGCTGCGTTAAAGTAACGTTCGCTACATTATATAAAATCTTGCATAGACTCACAATGAGTGTTGAATCAAGTAAGAAATAAAAAAATAAAATAAAAAGTATTTGAAAAACATTTAAATTGCAACGAGAAAATAACTATTAGAAATAAAAGAGTAGAATGCAAAAAGTGCGAAGAAATGAAGAAAAATGAAAGTATGATTACAAGAGTTTAAGCAAGAGTGCTTGTATATGCAAACTATCAATGTGATTGATTAATAAAAAGATATAAAGCAGTGACTTTGATCAGATTACATGTAACTTAGCATACATACAATGTTTAGACAGTGTCATAGTCATAAACTGCATGCATTTAATGAAGAAATAAAAAAACAAAAAAAAACAGATGTATTAAGAAGTGCAATGACAGACTTATTTCTAGCAGCTTATTGCAATAGCTCTGAATTCAATCTGAATTCAGTCAGACTTGTTTTTAACAACTTTTTTTAAACTAACATCAGAAGTAAAGTTATGCATCACGACTTTGTCATGTGTGACAGTATATAAATAGAGCAGTCTGTGACTTCTCTTCATAATCTAGATAGATTTCATCAGATGTGATACTGTTTGCTTTACTCTTTCAATAAATTATGAGTTTGATTAGCAAGAAGCTTTCAACATAATTAAATCAAAACACTTTAAGCATTTGATGCTCAGCAACTTAATATGAGATCTATTCAAATGAGCAATTAATGATCACTTACTATGCATCTTACAAGAAGACAAATAAGTACATTAACTTAAAGAAGTTCAGTGAAATTCAACAGCTTACTACGCATCTTACAAAAAGATAAATAAGCATTCACATCAAGTTAACAGTTTACTACAAGTTCTCAAAAGAATGAATAAATAAACATATTCAATTGCATTAAAGAATGCATAAACTTTCATCATCATTGATGAGATTAAATTCTTTTCACTTCACTCATCAATTTATCTAATATCTTTATTTTTTTTCTTTAATTCTAACAACAAGCTGAGTTTACATTGCACATCATGAACTTTGATGACTTTTTTATCAAACAATGATCTGTTTTCATTCTTACTTGCAAGAACTGCAATCAATGATTTTCTTTTATGAAAAGATGACTCATTAAGAAAGACTTGTAATTCATTATTAAAGACAAGTTTGACTTGAACATACTTAACAGCATCATCAGCATTATTAATGAAATTCAATCTTTCAACTTTGAAAGTTAAAAGATTAACATGAAAGCTCATTACTGACTGATCATTTGCATCATCATTGATGATCAAGAACATACTGCAGACAAAACATCAGCAAAAAAGATTTAAGATGTTCTGAGTTATAAATACAAAAAGAAGTTACAAATCACTGAAAGACAATATCTGATGAATTTCATTGACTACAGAATGTTGATGAATATTTTCATTGAAAAAACATGAACACATCTCATCAAATTGACTTAAAAGATCGTTGCAATACAGAAAGACATGAACAATTTATTCAAGTCAGAACATTGCTTTCAAGTCTTACTTCAATTACTGTCAGATGAATATACAGTCATTTGAGATATTATTGATGCACAGAATAAGTCAAACATCAAGAAGAGATTTTAAAAGTTACAAAAGAAGAAAGTACAATTAAAGATAACAAAGACTGCGCTATGAATTAAGCGAAAGAATAAACGCAAGCGCACTGATCATGAGCAGAACAAATGTAAAATCAGTCATCGTTGCAAAAGTCTTTCAGACTTCAACAATGATCAATTGCATCATCATCAGTTGCAATGATTTTTAAAATGTTTTCTCTGTAAAGATAAACATCATTTAATTGATTGCTCTCATCTGTTTGCAGCTTAAAAGCTTGTGAAGAAATGCAAAGACAAAGACAAAATAAAGCACAAGAATGTTGATGATTTTCAAATTCTCACTGAGCTTTTAAAAAGCAAGCACAAGAAACACAGAATTTACAATATAAAAAGCAATGATTCTGAAATCTTTGATAACAATAAGAAAGATGAGAACAAGAAAAGCGAGAATATTGCAACTTTGTTAAAAAACATTGTCAGTAAGATTTTTGAATTCAACTGAGTTGCAGATTCTGATGTTTTCTCATACATGATTGATCAACTTCAACTTTTTAGTGATTTTTTAGTTTGCATTAAAAGATGCATCATCAAAGTTGAAGAAAAAAAATTGTATATTAATCACTGTGACACAGCAGTCATATGAAATCATCATGAAAACTCAGTCAAGCTATCTTCTGTTTTTCATGTTTTTAAGCTTAAGATGAATTTTTTTTTTAAAAGAAGAATGTGTAAGAAAGATCTGCAAGAGAATTTTGATGATAAAGATCTGTACATGCATGACAAGCAAGAAAAGCAAATGATTGAAACTTTAGAATGTGAAAACATTTACATAGTAAAGAGAATTGCAAATGATCTTGATGAATTTGCATTACTATCAGCTATGCAGCATGACATCTCATCAGCATTTTCAGCAATGCACAATTTAATGAATCTAAATCACTTTGCATCTTACATTGATGTGATTCATCATGAGAATGAGATCAAAGTTGATCACGATCAACTTAGTTTTGCAAATGACAAAAGTTTCAAGTTGTACAAGTTATAACATCATTGTTTCACTCATCTTGAATCAGCAAAGCTTTGTCAACTTCATAAGATCATTACTTTGGAAAAATCTATTTTCATCAACAACAGTCATAAGAATGTGTATGAAATATGTATGTTCATCAAGTTCATTAACAAACGAGAACATAATGTCAGTGATCAAAAGACAAGTATCTTGACTTTCATTTTCATAAACATTTATGAATCATTATCATCATTTCTTGATAACAAGTTGTACTTTCTAAAAATAATTGACAATCACTTCAGAAAGACTTGATGCATTTCTTTGAAGCAATGATTTGATGCATCAGATGCTTTGCAAAAATAAAAACTTAGTGTAAAGCTTTACAGCAATGTTAAACTTCTCTCAGTACACAGTGACAACATCATGAAACTTAAAGTTATTTTGAATGATTAATATTCATGTCATGATTCTAGTCTTGTCAGACTCAGTCTTCTAGTCTTGTCAGATTTATTCTCGCTTCGTCATCTTGACTAGTCTTTATTGAGTCTAGCATCGACTGAGAAACACATATATGTAGTCAGCTTCTTTTCTGTAGCTATCTTTCTTTCTTAGCATTTATCTTCTAGTTAAATGACACTCATAGTGACTCACTTTATGCTAATCTCTAGAATTAGATAAATGCTCATTAACTACTCTGCTATTGACGAATAAATGATATGAAACAATTTATTCAGTAAGAAAAATTTGCAAGAAATTCTTCAAATTTGCATCATCATTTTAAATCACAAGAAATTCTTCGATTCTACACTCATTTTCATCATTCTATTCGCAAGAAATTCTTCAAATAAAGCACTTAATTATTATTTGAAATTCACAAAAGATTCTTTGAATTTTCACTCATTAAAAAACATCAATTCAAAACATCAATCTTTCATCTACTCTTATCTCAACAACTTCTACCTTCTCTCATCATGACACATGACATCAAGTCAGTTGAGTTTCAAACAACTTACCTGCTTAAAAGCATTGTCAATAGAAGAGTTTCACTTCTACTCATTGATGCTTCAGTTGAAGCTGAGAAAGTTGTCATCTCATGAAATATAAACATCGAAGAACAACTGCTTTATTGAGTCAGCAATCAACTTGACGAAGTCATCAATATGCTGAACGAGCTTCAAAGTCAGCAAGACTTGACTCTACAACTCAATAAACACTGACTTCTTGTACAAGATGATCACAAAAAGAGAGCAAAATAACTAGAAGTTGCTTTTGATAAAAATGATGAACTAAAGAAAAAGATCAATCAGTTACAAGGTGAGTGATTGAACTTCAGAGTGAAACAACGTCAAGCTGATCAATTTATGCTTCGTCAAGATACTCAGTCAGCTGAGCAACAAGTCAATTAGAAAGAAGCTTCTATGATCTCAGTTTCAATTCATCATTCTGAAGTTGAACAAAGCTTAACTTTTAAAGCTCACTTTCAACGAGAATCTTCTACTCTATCTGATAATGAAAACAATCATTACAAGTTCATTAAGCTTTCAAATTCACTCATCTTCATTGAAACAGATGACTCTATCTGAAAGACATGAAACATCAAAATAGCTGACAAGCTTGATGTCAATGCAAATCATTATTCTACTGAAAAGATTCATATTATCTATGTGATTTTCAGACTAGAAGACAATACTGATCAGCAAATTTATGCAAAGCATCATGTTGATACTTTCTCACTCTATTAATCACTATCAGAGCTACTGAAACATCTGAAAGAAATTTACGAAGATCAGAACCTGATTCGAAAGTGTTGTTGCAAATACGTTGCTCTGAAGCAGCTCAACAAGCTCTTCAGCTCTTTCTATTCAGAATTCACTAGAATATTCAGCTTTCTGAACTATGATGATGTTACTCTGATGAACAACATTCAGAATAAAATCAACAATCATCTTCAGAACGTGTTGTCAGTTTGCCTCATAAAGTTTAGCTCACTTAATAAGCTTAAAATCTTTCTTCAAGATGTGAATAACAAACAACAAGTCAATTATCAGCTACGTGACGAGCAATAAACAGTCAAATTGATAGCAGCTTCGAAAAAACGTTTTGTTTCTTCGTCAACATCAGCTTCAGTCTTAATTACTAGTTATGTTCAACTCGCTACTTTTTTCACCCTCAAATCTGAATGATCAAGAATGTCAATCATCTGCTTCAACTGCAAAGTATTGAGTCATCTTTCAAAGAACTGCTCTCAGCTGAAGACTAGTACTTCAACATCTCATGCATTCATCTCTTGTCTCAATGAGATCATCATGTCAAAAGAAGAGAAGAAATTATTTACAGAGAAATCAAAGAATGAGACAAAAAACTAGTGACTTTCATCAAAGACGTGATGAAAAATGTGTTAATTTCTTCAACAACGAGCAGCTTAAATGATCTTTTTGCTTCAAAATCTTTGACTACTGAATGTGTATTATCTAACAATGAAATTAGTTACTCATTAAAGTCATTGATTGACACTGAAGCAGCTGACTATTCATTCATTGATGAATTAATCGCGCAGAATGTTTGTGATCATTTGCAAATTGAATCATTATCTTTAATCAAGCTCAAGTCAATAAGAGAATTCGATGATCATTATGCAAAAAAGCTCATTACTCATGCAATTTATTTGAATCTGACTGTTTAAGATCATATGAAACGTTTTGTTTCTATGCTGATTACTCAATTGAATCAGCATCAGATGATTCTTGAAAAAACATGAATGAACAAGATTGAGATGACTATTGATATGAAAGATGATCATCTTCAATTTTCTAGTTTTGAAACTCATATCAAAGCTTTTATCAAAGCTCATTCAACTGTTCTTTCAAGCAAGAAAATCGCGATAGAACAGAAAAGTTTGACTTCTACTCAAATACTAAAGAAATCTATTTCTTCTGTTGTCACTCGACTAAGCGAGAAGTCATCTTCATTCAGTAAAATCATGAAATCATTTAATTTAATCAACTTCGCTTCGTCTTTCAATTCAATGAACATAGCAATGATAGAGACTGCAGCATATAGATCACTAGTCAAATAATTGAATGTGACTACTTTCGCGATCATCATCATGAAAATTGATCGACTTCTAAAAACAGCTAGAAATAAACTCGAAGATGTAAATCTACAAGAGCTTTCACATGAAAAGATCTTGAAAGAAGTTAAAGCTAAGCTTTCTTTGAAATATCATGACTATCTAGACGTGTTTGATCGAGCGATGACTGATCAACTATCTTCTCATCGCTTCTACGATCATAAAATTGAGTTAATCAACGAGAAAATGTCTTTTTGAAGTCATCTTTATCATATGTCTGACTACAAGCTTCAAAAGATGAAGAATTATCTGATTGAACATCTGAATAAGAGCTTTATATCTTTTAGCTCGATTTCATACGCTTCGCTCATACTATTCATTGAAAAGAAAGACAATAGTCTGCGTTTCTGCGTCAATTATAGAAAGCTCAATGTTTTGATCAAATGAGATCGCTATCTTCTATTCTTAATAGACGAAACTCTCGCTCGTATTCAAGATAGCAAGTATCTGACTCAATTGAATATAATAGTCATCTTCAACAAACTATGCATGCATTTGAAGAGCGAAGATTTAACTATCTTTATTACCTCTTTTGACTTCTACAAATATCACGTGATGTCTTTCAAATTAATCAATGACTCAACTTTCTATTAACATTATATGAACGACATGCTGTTTAATTATCTACATCAGTTTTGTCAGATTTATCTAGATGACATTATCATTTACAGCAAAACACTGAAGAAACATAAGAAACACGTACGACTAGTTTTACATAAACTACGAGAGATTGATCTACAGATGAATATAAATAAATGCAAGTTTCACGTTCAAAAGATCAGCTTTTTAGAACTATTGCTATTCATCAAGAAACTAAAGATGAATCTCAAAAAAGTACAAGCAGTAGTTGAATGATTTACTTCTACAAATCTCACTCAGATGCAGTTCTTTGTTGACTTCTGCAATTTCTATCGACGTTTTATAAAAAACTTTTCGAAGATTGTTCATTTTCTGATTCAACTAACTCAAAAAAAGATGATATTTGAATGAGATCAAGCTTGTTAAACAATCTTTGATTATATGAAGAAACGAATGACTGAAGTCTTTATTCTTCGTTATTTTGATCAGAATAAAAAGACTGTTCTTGAAACAAACTCATTTAACTACGTCAATGATGACATACTTTCTCAGTATGATGATAAAGAAACATTGCATTCAATGATTTACTACAGCAAGAATCTGAGTCTCGCTGAGTGCAATTACAAGATTTATGATAAGAAACTACTAGCAATCATTTGTGTCTTTAAGCATTGATAATCTGAGCTGAAATTGACTGAGTTACTCATTAAGATGTTTACTGATCATCAAGCTTTAACGTCATTAATGAAAGATAAAGAGCTAAGTAGACATTAAATGCGTTGAGTACAAAAGCTCGTTGACTTCAACTTCAAAATCATGTATCATTCAGACAAATAAAACATCAAAGTCGATGCATTGAATCATTGAGTCAATTCAGTTTCTAAAAGTCTTGAGAATAAACGATGTTGCTATCAGTGAACTACAATTTTCACGTTAAATTGAATGAAAATCGCTGATCTAAAAAAGAAAGAAAATGATGAATCAATTTATCAATTAATTCTAGAAGTTAACAGAATCAACAAGAATTGTATTTTACTTCGTGAAGTTGTATTAAAAGATGAAGCTCAATACGAAGATACTAAATTAAGAAATTATCAAGTTCAGAACGAAATACTATATCAAAGTGATCTTCTATGAGTTTTCTTTGATGAGCATCTTCAAATGAAGCTAATTCAAGAAGTTCATGATCAATCTTTTATTGATCATCTTGAAATTCTCAGAATGATGAAGATCATAAGAAGATACTACTATTGATCTTCAATGTGAAAGACAATAAATCAATATATTCAAAACTGCTACATTTGTCAGCAATCAAAGACTTCTTGAGATAAATTTAATGAACTACTACATTCTCTACTCATACTTGAACAGTAATGAAAGAACATAGTCATGAATTTCATCATTGACTTATCTCTTTTGAAAGGCAAAAACATCATACTAACAGTGATATGTAAACTGACAAAGAAACAACATTATATTTCTTGCTTTACTGATGACGAGAAAATCACAGCAGAAAAAACAGCTGAGCTAATGCTTTAGTGAATATATCAAATACATGATTTACTCAATTTCATTATTTCGAATCAAGACTCTCAATTTATCTTCATTCTATGAAAGTCGCTTTGCAAAAGACTAAACATTAATCTTCAACTCTTCACAGTTTATCACTCTCAAATTAATGATCAAAGTGAACAAGTCAATCAGAACGTTGAAAGATATCTTTGATTCTTCTGTTCATACATGCAGAATGACTGAGCTAAGTTACTACTCATGATTGAGTTTGTTGACAATAATGCTCTGTTCTCAGTCATCTTCTTGATCTTTTTCTTTCTAAACAAAGATTTTAATTCTTGTATAAGCTTTGAACTTGATGTCATCAAATATGAAAGTTCTTGTGAACGCTTGCAGACGACTAAAGTCGAGAATATATCTGAACATATGATCAAAACACTGAAGTTTGCTTGCGAGTCACTAGTCAAAACATGAAAACAAATGATGAAACAAGTCAATAAGCATAGAAAAGAAGTTAATTATAAAATCGAATCAAAGATGTTTCTGAATGAAAGAAATATCATTACAGCGAGATCTTTCAAGAAGCTAAATGACAAAATGCTCGATTCTTTCATCAATCTAAATCTTGTCGACTTTTCATATAAACTGAAATTATCAAAGTTTATGCATATTCATGATGTATTTCATTCTGATCTACTTTGTTCTGCCGTCAACAATTTCTTGCCTGATCAAAAGAATGAATTCTCAAATTCAATAGTGATAAACGATGAAGATGAGTGAAAAATCAATGAGATATTGAATTTTCGTTGATATTGAAGATGACTTCAGTATAAAGTCAAATGAAATGACTATGACAATGATCTCAATTAATACAACGCTGATGATGACGAATTTATGAACGCTCAGAAGATCATTGATGATTTTCATATTCAATACTTGAACAAATTGTGCTAATCAACAATTCAATCAATCAATTGAGTCAAGCAGAAAATACATTCATGCAAACATGAATCATCAAAGAAGAAAGTAATGTCATGATTTCAATCTTGTCAAACTCAGTCTTCTAGTCTTGTTAAATTTATTCTCGCTTCGTCATCTTGACTAGTCTTTATTGAGTCTAACATCGACTGAGAAACACATATATGTAGTCAGCTTCTTTTCTGTAGCTATCTTTCTTTCTTAGCATTTATCTTCTAGTTAAATGACACTCATATTGACTCACTTTATGCTGACTTCTAACAATTCATCAGTTGACATTGTTTCTCAATACATTGTCTCACATATGTTGATTTAAAATGAAGTAGTTGAAAGAATTATATACATCACAGAAAACTTAATGCAAATCATGATCAAGAATGCTGAACTTTTTATTAAGTTCTGAGCAGAAGCTGCAAAAATAAATGTTTATTTGCAAAATTAAATCATCATGAAATTCTTAATTAATGAAGTTTTCATGATTTCAAAGAAGATATTCATTGAGATTAAGCTTTTAATTGATCATGTACAAGTATAAGAATGCAAATGTTACTCATACGTTGATCTTAAATCATTATCAGTTGAAAACAGATGAAATAAATTCATGAACAAAGACAGATTCAACATCTTCATGAAATATGTGAAAAATATCAACAAGCAATATCATCTCTGAGTCTCAAATCTCAATCAAGTCATCAAGAATCATGCTGTCAAGTTTGTTGAAGATGAAAAGAATGAAAACATGAACTTGCAACTTTGCAAGCAAACATTCAATGTTCTTTCAGAGCAAAAATCTGTGAAAAGATCATTAAAGAATAACATTTCAACTAATATTTTAAAATTTGATGCTTTCATGATTAATGTTTCATCTGAATCAATTGATGCATTGAAGATTATCATGATCAATTTGATTAATGTTTCATCTGAATCAATTGATGCACTGAAAACTATTGCAATCAACTTGAATGCACTCAATTCTAAAATCACATCACATACATCAAATGAGTGCAAAGCTCACATGAATGTTTAAATCACTTAAAAAGTCTGCATCAAGCATGTTTAAATTAGTAGTTCAAACATTTTTGCATGTAATCATTTCAAAAAGAAAAAGAAACAGTGAAGATCAACAATTAAAAGAATGTACATTTAAAATTTTGCAAGCTATGATGATTTGATTCATCACAAAGAAAGTTAATGATGATGAGAGCAATTCTGACATAAGCATGTCATAAGCATTATTCAACATCAATGAATTTAATTCTTTTAAAGCAATAAAAATTATTACATCAAACATTTACAAAGATGCAGTGCAGAACTCAGTTTGAAAGAAACTTTGAAAAAAAGCAATCAATGCAAAACTTGTGACATTAATCATTAATGAAATCTGACAAGAAAAAGTGTTGCTCAAAAAGATTAACATTGTGACAAGCAAATAAGTTTTTAAGTCAAAAATGCACATCAATGATTCTTTTAACAAACTGAAAACAAAATTGATAGTCAGAAATTTCTCTTAAATTCATGAAGTTGATCATGAAAATACTTTTGCATCAATCATCAAGTTTGACACTTTGCAAGTCTTTTTAATCATTGCAACAATAAAGAATCTTAAACTTCATTAAGTTGATGTAAATAATGCGTTTACTGAATCATTTACATGTTCTTTTCATCAAAAGTGAAAGTCAGATTTAACTGTGCTCTGAAAGTTCTTCAAAGTTTTTATGATCTCAAGCAAGCTGCATAAGATTGACATGATTGCTGTGTAATAATGTTGTCTGAACTCAACTTCACTTAATGCATTGCAGACTCATGTTTTTTGATTCATGAGTTAAAAGAAATCATGTTGCTACTATACATTGATAACATAATCATTGTTTTCAAATCATTGAGCAACGTTAAATGATTTAAGCATGAGTTTCAATATGTTTTCAAAGTCAAGAATCTGAGAAAAATGAAGAAGATTCTTAACATTCAAATTACTTGCAACAGAAAAACATGAATCTTATGAATGAATCAAACTCACTATCTTCATGATATTCTCAAAAGACTCAACATAAAACAAGACAAGCACAAAACAACAGATTTTTCAATAAATGAATATGACGCTTTTCGCTCAGCTGAATTCAAAGATGTAAGAATTAATCAGCATGAATATCAACAAGTTATTGAAAGTCTCATGTATGCTGCAATTCACACTCATCTTGACATTACTTTTACTCTCAATCAACTAAGTCAATATCTCAGCAATTTTGCAAAACATCATGAACATGCTTTAAAGAAGTTGATGCAATACATTTGTTTCATCATTGATTTAAACATCATGTATGAAATCAGTGAAAGCATGAAGTTAGTAAAATACTCTGACTCAGACTATGTCTTAAACAGACTAGATTGCAAGTTGATTCTCATTTACATTTATATGCTTGATGAAGAATCAGTTTTCTGAATAAGTTGAAAGCAAAAGTTCATTGTCACATTGATCATTGAAACAGAGTACATGACTTTATCAATTTGCATCAAGAAAAATCTATGAATCAATTAAGTGCTTAATGTCAGAATCGTGTCTAGATGAGTCAATCAGCGAAAGTCAGAATTGAATAGTGCTTGATCTTTAGAGATAGCTATAACTGAATATTAAGAATACAGAAGAAATTAAAGAGAGTTTTGAGCTGTATCTATAGTAGAGTAAAACAAAGAGAATGAAGCAGATTTGCTTGAGTATTGAAAGCGCTAGAATAAAGTGTTGAGACTAAAGATTCAAAATGAGTCAAAATCTCTAGAGCTTGTTGACTAGAAAATTCTATTCAATTTCGACACACTCGTAACATTATCTTCTTCTCTTTAAAAGTCATGTCTCTATGACTTGTAGTGTAGTTCATAGCACTGACGTAGAGTCTTGATGCCTGTCTTTCTATCAATCTTTCTATTGATTCAAATCAACTCGTTAAATGTTTATTGTAGCAGACTCACTATGTGAAATAAAGTGATCATTGAAGCAGACTCACTAGTCGACTTGCTCATTGAAGAAATCAACTATCGACTTGTCATTGAAGCAGACTCACTAGTTGCATGTGAACGTGAGGTAGATCGATTCACTGATAGATAGAGCGATGAGAGTAGATATGTCATTGCATTGACAAAGAGTGTCATTGAAGCAGACTCACTAGTCGACTTGCTCATCAAAGAGATTGACTATCGACTTGTCATTGAAGCAGACTCACTAGTTGCACGTGAACGTGAGGTAGATCGATTCACTGATAGATAGAGCGATGAGAGTAAGTATGTCATTGCATTGACGAAGAGTGTCATTGAAGCAGACTCACTATGAGCACATCATTTGTAGCAGACTCACTAAATTGATCTGATAACACAGATTGTTTTGACTCGTCTGATTCACAAGCTTTCAAGGCGAAGAGAGAAAGAAATTAAACAGATTGTTTTCACTCATCTGCTTCATGAGAATGAGTTGATTCTCTAGCAATCAACGAAGATTCTTTATCGTTGATTCTATTGATCGAGTGAACTTTGCGTACTTAATGAGCAATAGATTCTCTAGCAATTCAAACAGTCTTGTCGTTGATTCTATTGACTCTCTGATGTTGTTCTGTCTTTCGATTGCGTTGATCATCAGGTAAAACAAATTTCTTTATACTCATTTCGTTGTTCATCAAGTAGCTTGAATGAGTATTGATATCAATATCATGTGATTAATGAATTCTTAATATAATGTCAGAATCGTGTCTAGATGAGTCAATCAGCGAAAGTCAGAGTTGAATAGTGCTTAATCTTTAGAGATAGCTATAACTGAATATTAAGAATACAGAAGAAATCAAAGAGAATTTCGAGCTGTATCTATAGTAGGGCAAAACAAAGAAGACGAAGCAGATTTGCTCAAGTATTGAAAGCGCTAGAATAGAGTGTTGAGGCTAGAGATTCAACATGAGTCAAAATCTCTAAAGCTTGTTGACTAGAAAACTCTATTCAATCTCGACACACTCGTAACACTTAAGAACATGAATTTGACAAAGTATCTGAACATTAATCACAGTTGCATTGATATTCTTGAGAAGATTACTTATCAATCTGTCTCATTTATACAGCTCAAGAGAAATAATCAAGCATCTTTTATGCTGATTAAGAATGCTCATATTCATAAAAGATTAAAGCACATTGATATCACTTATCATCACATTCAGAATCTGCATAAGAAGAATCAGATTTCAATGAACTTTGTTTCTAATTAAAATATGATAGCAGATGAATTGATCAAGTCATTATCTTGACAGAACTTTAAGAGATTCATTGAACAATTGAGATTAAAAAGCAGTGAAAGTTGAGAAACTTGCAAGCATCAAGTGAAAGTATTAAGAAGTGCAATGATAGACTTGTTTCTAGCAGCTTATTATGATAGCTCTGAATTCAGTCTAAATTCAGTCAAACTTGTTTCTAGCAACTTTCTTTAAACTAGCATCAGAAGTAAAGTTGCATATCATGACTTTGTCATGCGTGACAGTATATAAATAGAACAATCTGTGACTTCTCTTCATAATTTAGATAGATTTCATCAGATGTGATACTATTCATTCTATTCTTTCAATAAGATGCATTAAAACATAAAAAAGAATCATAAAAAAAGATAAAGATTAATATATATGCGTACAATTAAACTAATCATCAAGTTAAGTTTCAAGTTGACATTTTGAATTTGATTTGATTCAAAGTTGATGTCAGAAACTAGACTGAATCATAAATTCTATTAATATAAAGAATTGATTATTATATTACTTGAACTAAATACAGAATAATACATCAGATAATATATAAGACGAAAGACAAAGAATGAAAGAAAAGAATAAGAACTCAACTTTTATATACATGAATTGAGCAAAATTAAGACTAAACAGTAGTTTTATTGACTTAAGATTGCAGAAGTTCATGCATACAACTGAAATGATTGAAACAAAATTGCTGAGACTAAATTAAGATGATAATGATTAGATTGATGACTTGATTCATTGAACTACAAAATAGATTCAATGAATTGAAATTATTTAAAACATCAATGATTTATGTTAAAAGATTGTTTAATCAGTTTTGATGAAAATAAATTACTTAAACTATTTAAAGACAAAGTACATTATTGACATGATGTTCACACTTTATTCTGATTATCAAAGACAGATGAGAAGCATCATTGATATAACATCAATGAGTAAACAAGAAGTGATTATCACTATCTTGCAGAAAAATTCAGTCAAGACAAAAAATATACAGAAGAAATTATACAAGCTGCAAGTACTTTATGAACTCAATGAATGTAGAAACAACAAGCTGATGCTCTGAAAGAAGATGAAAAGTTTGACAGAAATGATAGAAAAGTTAACATGTCAATGTGTCACTGCGTTGACTGTCAATCAGCATATAAAGAATCAGTTGAAGAGATTGAAAAAGATAATGAGCAAACTTGAAAAAAAGTTCATGAAGAAGAAAGAACATGTTGACAGCTGAGCAAAGAAAACAAGCGTGAAGTCAACAACATCATTTGAAAGTCATCTTATGTTCAACATTAACATATCATCATCAGTGCAAAATCATTGTAAGAAATTTGAAGTAAAAATTCTCATTAAAGAGAAAGAAGAAGTAAAGAGAATCATGATAATAACAACAAAGAACATAGTGAGATGAGCAAGAAAGATTAACATCGATAAAACATTGTTAACATGCAAGAACATAAAAATGATGAAAAGATGATTGAAACTGCTGATATTTCAAGTCAAGATGAAGAGCAGCAAGAAAATATTGAAGAAAAATAACTTTTGAATCAAAAAGATATTGTTGAACATATGTTTGCACAAGATCAGTTTTGAAGTAGTGATACATAAGATTAAAGTCAAAGAAATGTTTAAAAACATAAAGAAGAAAAAGATGAAAGCACTCATCAAGATCAACAAAAATATACATTCAGAAATGATGATCAAGAAGATTGAGTGACTCACAAAGAAAAGTGAGCAGAAGAGATACATCTTGCTAATGATACATGTAATCAGTGCTGAAATGATAAACAAGCTGATCAATGAGAAAGTATGTTATGAAATCAACATAAAAATTACACAGTTTTATGACTTGAATTGCAAAGTGCATCAATGTCTAAAATGTTAAGAATACAATTACAAGATGTATAAGTGCAAAAACAAGCAGAAATGCATTTACTATACATTGAATCATTGCTTAAAGCATTGTTTTTACAAACAGACTTGAAGCATGTAAAAATATGAAGCATGTTAAGACATATACAGAATCTTTAACTCTTAATGTCATAAACAACAAGCTGAAAAAGAAAGAATAAAAAGAGTCACAAAGCACAGATCTTTATATCATGTTGTACAAGAGCAAAAAAAACTCAAGATAGTGACATTAAAGACATTCACAGAAACATTTATTAATTTAAAATCATTGATGAACAATGACTTGAAAAGAAAGCAAAGATGTTCAATGAATGAAAGTTGTTTGCTCAATGCAATCATCACATCAGAAAATATTATACTGAATCACTTAATCAAGAAGTTAAGATCAAATGAATTGAAGTTAACATCAGTTACATCATTGTCAATGTTATCTTTTGTTGAAAATTGTACAAGTGAAGCAAACACTTCGCAGACACTCAAGAGAACATTAAATAACTTAAAATATAAATTTTAATGTTTCAGCAAAAGAAGCTTTGAATACTACAGTACAACGTTCACAAGTTCAGAAACAAGATGATGATAGCACTATTACATGAGAAAAAGATAAAGAACTATGACATTCTGATTCTTCAAGAACTTTGATGATTTAATGACATTTTCAAAGCATACTGCTCAGCAATGATTGACTTCATGCTGAAGAATAATAAAGATAAAATCTGTTTCTACATAAACAAGAGAATTGACAGCAACATCTGATACTCAACATGATACTTTAAAGATGTAAACACAATTACGTTATAAATATTAACAGATGATGCACAGATGATTCAGAAAGCTATACACATTTATGAAGTATACAATTTGTCATTCAGAAATCATGAAATTATTCATGAAAAAGAAAATCTTTCAAACATTGAAAAGACATTGCACATGTTGAAAGAAAGCATTCTTGTAAAAGACTTCAATCTACATCACTTCACATGAAAAGAATCATTCTATTCAAGATAATATTTATTGTTGAATGAGTTAATTAAAATGATCACAAACATCAATGCATCACTAACATTATTTCAAGATATAATTACAAGAAATTATCAAGAATCTCAAATGATAATAAATTTAATCTTCACGACAGATGACATTATGAATCAATTAATATGATGTGAAATCAATGAAGAAATAAAAAACTTCTCAGATCATCTGTCAATACAGACAATTATAAATTTCAGAATTTGTGAAGAGTTTGCGTGAAAATTGTGTTGCAACTGAAAAACAATGAATGAAGAAAAGTTCATTAATACTTTGAAAGAATAAATGTTGAAATCATTGTTGAATCACAAGATAAGACGTTAATGCATAAATAAATACATCAAGTAACTGCTGAATGCACTGAAGAAGATTGTCAAGATTTTCATTCTCTGAGCGAAATCATATGAAATAATCAAAGCAGAATGAACAAAGAAGTGTACAAAGATTATCAAGAGTATGCAATGAATGAGAAGAAGTTGTTGAATCATTAACGACTGAGCAGAGTACATTTACGCATGTAACAAGAAGAACAAGATTATCAAAAAACAAAAATGTAGTGAATATTAAAAAATCATGCAGAACATTAAATAATTCTCAAGAGAATTGTTTAAAACTGTAAAGTGAGCAAGAAATGCAGTTGCAAATATACTGACTTAAACAACAATTTTCTTTCTGATCAAGTCAAAGTACTTTGACATCATCACAATAGCACAGAATAAAGCGAAAATGATGTTTCAAACTCACTTTTTATCATCTTCAAAGATTTTCATGCTGAACACAATAAACTTCAAGTATTCATTCTTGATTGAAGATGACATTTTGCTGATACATTGTAAGATTAAGAAAGTCATCTACAAAGCAACATCTAACAAGATGTTAAGATACACAAGATACATAAATAGAATAATGCGCAGACTCATCAATGATACATTAAAATAAATATACTTTCTTTTTGAAAGATGTTTACAGAAGAAAATACAGTCAACTCAGTTCAAGAGCACAATCACAATAATGATGCAAAAGTCAGACAAGAAAGATTACTTTAATGCAAAAACATATAAATCAATTGCACTATTCAACACATTAAGCAAAATATTGAAGTTTATTGTATTTAAACATTTGTAAAATATCATAAAAGTTTGCAACTTAATATTGAACATTCAGATGAAAATTCACAAGCACAAATCAACAGATACAACTTTGCAACTAATTATAAAAAAGATACATACTGTGTAAAGTAATATAAGAAGAAGAGTAGTTTCACTGCTAAATTTGAATGAGAAGAGTGTGTTTAATAATATGATGCACAGCAAACTTTATACAACATGAAGAAGAGAAAAGTTTTTAAACTGCTTCTTAAGTTTGTGAAGAACTTTCTGAAAGATCAATGCATTATAATCACAATTGATGATTATATAATGATGAAATGCAGCATGAATGTTAATATATCATAAGATTCTTCACTGTTGTTGATATTATATTTGTTTTACAATGCAAACTTGTTAGAAGCATGTGATGACATCAAGCTGAAAACTAACTTCACAGACTTCATAAATGACATCAATATCTTGATATATAAAGAGTTTATAAAATGCAACTGCAAAGTTCTTAGCGAGATTTATAATAAATGCAAACAGTGATCAAAAATGCATGACATCAAATTCTTAATGATAAAGCATGAGTTGATTCACTTTATGAAAACTTCTAAATGATTTAATATGAAAGTAAATGTAAAGTTGATAAAACATCAGATTAATTTGAAATTAAATATCAGAGTCTTGAAAGTTCAACTGAACTTCAAGCTGAAATGAGTGATTTACATGCATCATGTCAAAGCAAAACTAGTGATTAAACAAAAAATCATGCAAACAATTATCAAGTTTACTTGAGACTCATTAATGATGATGAGTAAGCAAATATACTTCGTAATGATACACTTTCTGCTTAGTCATGAAGTCATCATATAATATACATTACAAAGAGTAAAAGATCATCAAAAGAGTTTAAACATTAAGCTGAGATCAGTGCAAGAAAGAGCATTGCAACAAATCATTAATGTTTATTATATGACATCAACAGAGACTTTACAGATGAAAATAAACATGATGTCAATAAACATTCATTTATGAAAGTTGATACAAAGATTAATAATAAACATGAACTTTTGAAAATCAGACGAAGTTATCAAGATGACAGTGTATTGAATTTGCAACAACTTGATATTTAAAAGAGATTGAAAATCAAAGCTGTGCAAAACATCTCTACAGCTAAAGTGAAAGTGAATGAAAGAAACATTCAAGCAGATGAAGATGAATCGAAGTCATCTTTATACAGCAATTTTCTGATCAAAGTCATTAAAGATAATTATAGTTGCAAACAAGAAAATGTTAATAAAACAACATAATCTCAACACATTTGCATTAAAGCAAAGAGTTTACTTAAATGATAGCAACAGCAGAAATAATGTTACAGCGATTGCAATGAAAATGAACTGAGAGCTAAATAAGAGACTGAGAAAATTAACTTTAGTCATCACTCATCATGATGAGCTGAAAAGATTAGTTGCAAAAGTGAAACATTTCACAGACGTAGCAACAGCAAATCAAGAGTATCATGAAAAGATATACAAAGTATACAATGATAGTCAGACTTTTTTGAAAACAGTGAAAGTTATGATATCAACAAAAGATTAAACACATTTGCAATAAATTTAGATTGCACATGAGATCATTTGATCTTAAGAAGTTACGCTGAAGCTACATTGAGTGATGAAACATGCAGAAATACTTAAAAATGAAGTGATAAACAAGATGACTGATGATGCACATGATTTATCTTTATTGTTGATTGAGCATTAATGTATTAAAGTGATGACAAGATTGATGCTCATACAGAAACAGATCAAATAAACATGAAGAGTAGTCTGAAAAGAGAAATTCAACGCAGCTCATTTTTAATATTTGACATCAAAGATGATACATTGATATTTGCAACTGCACAAGAGTCATGCAAAGTTTCACAGCGTATTATTAACACAGTTATGCATTGAGAAAATTAACTTCAATCAATTTCTATATGAGAGATGAGTACTCAATGTTGCTATGATAACATGCAAGTGCAACAAAGATCAAATGTTGATCAAGCACATTTTATTAACATGTTTTAAATGAAAGATAAAACAAAAGATGATGCAATATGAAGAGAACATCATAAACTTGAAAAAGCTTCTAGAAATCAGAAGCATGATGACAGCAATCATTTAAATGATATTTTTAACAAGCATACTGAATCAATTTCAAACTGTGATATCATTGAAGAATCAAATGAAAGAGAAAGAAAGTAAAGAAGAAATAAGCTCATAAAGTTCTTGCATTGAAAACAGTTACAGTATAAAGCACAGAAAAAGTGATAGTAGATATGAAAAAAGCGTTATGCTAATGCAGCGTTCGCTACAATATATAAAATCTTGCATAGATTCATAATAAGTGTTAAATCAAGTAAGAATTCAAAAAAAATTATGTTTTAAATTGAGTTAATGATTTGACATCATGACAGTAATTCTTTTCTTCAAGACTGAACTTCTGCAAAATAATAAAAAGAAACAAGATGAAATGAGAAAGAATTAAAGACAAAGATTGAAATAAAATAAAAATTAATATAAATGTATTTTAATGTGATGAAGCACAGATAAAATTGAAATAAATCTGAGTCACATTTGAGTTAAGTTTAAGCAAGATTTCTGTAAAATGAGATGAAATGAGATGCATTTTAATATGATGATGCACAGATGAAACTAAAATACATTTGAGTTACATCTGAGTCAAATTTAAACAAAATGTTTGAGTCAGATTTAAACAAGATCTGAGTCAGATTTGAGTAAAAGAAAGACGAAATGCAATTTAATGTGATGATGTATAGATAAAACTAGAATACATTTGAGTCACATTTAAGTCAAATTTAAACAAGATGTTTGAGTCAGATTTAAACAAGATCTGAGTCAGATCAAAGCTGAATCAAGATGATGAAGATTGAACTTAAAGTTCTTAACATTAACATTAAGACATCACACATGACAGTACATGTGATTTTTTAACAACAGAGTTGACGAAATGATATTCATTAAATGCTTGCTCACAATTATTTAGAAGATGAAAAGACTTTCAAGTAAAGAAATGATTTTCTCAATCAACATAATATTTAAGCAAAGATGAATTATAGCATTTATTATGCTAGAAGTTTAATATGCTGTTTACATATTAGAATCTTTTGTCATTCTTAATGATAACAAGTTCTTAAGATTTCTGATGTTGACTTGAAAGAAAGTCACTTGCAATATGATTCAAAAAAGTAACATGAAAGATTGAATGAATCTTCATGAATGCTAAAAGATTTAACTTAATGATCAGAAAATTATTCTTGAAGATATGTTTAATCTTGAAGAAATCAATGTTATAATCATTTAACTTAACAATAAGATGAGTAATGTTAAGATTGCAAACATTCAATCAGACTTCATTTTCAACGAAGTATTTAAAACAAGAACGACGAAAGAAATTAACATTGAATTCATAAATAATTTGAGCTATAAGTATTTCATCACGTAAATGCTCAGTTAATTTCTTCATCTTCTTGATGAACTCTTTAACATTGATTAACTTATTTCAAGCTTAAAACATAAGATTCTTGAGCAGAGACTTAAAGAATTCAAAGTTTAAATGTAAGTTCTGACTTAAATTGATCAAGAAGAATGATGTTAAAGTGATTAATGATGATGTATTATTGATGATAAATTTAACTTCAGAAAGTTATTTAGTTCAGTCATTCTGCATGTAGTTAATGAAGACTTGAAGATAATGCTTTATGACAGCATTGATTCTCTCAATTTGATCATTGATTTCAGAATGATATATTGTTGATAATTTAACATTTATCTTCAACATTTTACACATATGCTTTCAAACATTAAAGATAAATTGTGTATCTTGATCAGACATGAAGAACTCAAGTAAATCATGATGTTTTCAAACATAAGCATAGAAGCAGTTGATAACTTTTTCAACTTTCATAAAAATGATGAGAACTAAATGTCTTATTTTGATAAAATGATCAACAAAGACTAAAACATATTTATATATGATATTCATGAAGATATTGAGTGATAAAGAATTTACATAATTCATGAAGATATTACATCAACAACGTTTAAAAATTAAAAGAGAACATAATCATTCTTAAATTCATTGTTTAAAGAGTTTGAAACATGTGCATATGTGATAGTTTCATACAAAGCATTAAACATACTTATAAATGTTTGATTATCAGTAAACTTAACTGATCAGTTCATAGCTTTTTGCTTTTTCTGAATGATAATCAATGATATTATCATGAGTGAGCTGAATAATATGAAGATGTAGTTTATTTAAGTTAAGCATGTACTTTCTTTCTTGAAAGTATAAATAATTCTTCTGTTCTTTATACTTAACTAAAGAAATCTTGTTGTGATGTTGTGCTTCATTGCAAAGCACTTCAATTATTTAAGCTGCAAATTTGTCATTGATTTTAACTTACTTTCATAATGTTTGAGTGAGAATGTCAGCAAAATCTTCATTAAGATTCAGAATGTCTTGATTTAATTGAGACTTAATGTTTTCAACATTGAATTCTTCAATTTCTAGATTCATGAGAACTAAAATTTGTAAAAATGCTGAAATAACTGAGAACAAATGTAATTGAATTGAATTTAAAGTAATGATTTATAACTGAAGCTTCATGATCTTGATGTTGAAAACATCAAAGATGAAATTCTTAATAATATTAAGATTTAAAATATGAAATCTATTAAAAGAGTAAAGTGAACAGTATCACATCTGATAAAATCTATCTAGATTATGAAGAGAAGTCATAGACTGCTTCTATTTATATACTATCATGCATGATAAAGTTGCAGTATATGACTTTATTTCTGATGCTAGTTTAAAGAAAGTTGCTAGAAATAAGTTTGACTGAATTCAGACTGAATTCAGAGCTATCACAATAAGCTGCTAGAAACAAGTTTGTCATTGCACTTCTCAACATTCTCACTTGATGCTTGCAAGTTTCTCAACTTTCACTGCTTTTTAATCTCAGTTGTTTAATGAATCTTTTAAAGTTCTGTTGAGATAATGACTTGATTAATTCATCTGCTATCATATTTTGACTAGAAATGAAGTTCACTGAAATTTGATTCTTCTTGTGCAGATTTCAAATGTGATAATAAGTAATGTCAATGTGCTTTAATCTTTCGTGAATATGAGCATTCTTAATTAGCATAAAAGATGCTTAATTATCTTTCTTGAGCTGTGTGAATGAGACAGATTGATGAGTAATCATCTTAAGAATATCAACATGATTGTGACTGATGCTCAGATACTTTGTCAGATTCATGTTCTTGAACATTTGATTAATTCATAAATCTTTCTTAATGCAAATTGATAAAGTCATGTACTCTGTCTTGATGATTGATGTAATAACAAACTTTTGCTTTCAACTCATTCAAAAGACTGATTCTTCATCAAGCATGTAAATGTAAATGAAAATCAACTTATAATTTTGTCTGTTTAAGACGTAGTCTGAGTCAGAGTATTTTACTAACTTCATGCTTTCACTGACTTCATACATGATGTTTAAATCAATAATGAAACGAACGTATTGCATCAACTTCTTTAAAATGTGTTCATGATGTTTTGCAGAATTGCTGAAATATTGACTTAGTTAATTGAAAGCAAAAGTAATATCAAAATGAGTATGAATTGCAGCATACATGAGACTTTCAATGACTTGTTGATATTCATGCTGATTAATTCTCACATCTTTGAGTTCAGCTGAGCAAAAAGCATCATATTCATTTATTAAAAGATCTGTTATCTTGTGCTTATCTTGTTTCATGTTGAGTCTTTTAAAAACATCATGAAGATAGTGAATTTGATTCATTTGTAAGATTCATGTCTTTCTGTTGCAAGTGATTTAAATGTCAAGAATTTTTTTCATTTCTTTCAGATTCTTGACTTTGAAAATACATTGAAACTCATGCTTAAATTATTTAATGTTGCTTAATGATTTGAAAATAATGACTATGTTATTAATGTATAGTAACAATATGATTTCTTTTAACTCATGAATCAAAAAACATAAGTTTGCAATGCATTAAGCAAAGTTGAGTTCAGACAATGCTGTTACACAGTGATCATATCAATCTTATGCAGCTTGCTTAAAATTATAAAGACTTTAAAGAACTTTTAAAGCACAGTTGAGTCTGACTTTCACTTCTGACAAAGAAAACATGTAAATGATTTTTTTGAGAAATAATTCAGTAAACGCATTGTTTACATCAATTTGATGAAGTTCAAGATTCTTCATTGTTACAATGATTAAAAAGACTTGCAAAGTATCAAACTTAATGATTGACGTAAAAGTATTTTTATAGTCAACTTCATGAATTTAAGAGAAATATTTGACTATCAATCTTGTCTTCAGTTTGTCAAGAAAATCATCAATGTGCATCTTTGACTTAAAGACTCATTTGCTTATCATGATGTTAATCTTTTTGAATAACACTTTTTCTTGTCAGATTTCATTGACAACTAGCATCATAAATTCTACATTGATCACTTCTTTTTAAAGTTTCTTTCAAACTGAATTTTGCATTGCATCTTTGTAAATGTTTAACATGAGAATTCTTATTACTTTAAAAGAATCAAATTCATCAATGTTGAATAATGCTTATGACATGTTTATGTCAGAATTGCTTTCATCATCATCAACTTTCTCTGTAATGAATTAAATTATTATAGTTTGCAAAATCTTGAATGCACATTCTTTTAATTGTTAATTTTCATTATCTTTTTTTCTCTTTAAAATAATTACATGCAGAAATGTTTAAGCTGTTGACTTAAACATGCTTAATGCAAAGACTTTTTGAGTGATTTGAACATTCATATGAACTTCACACTCATTTAATGTATATGACGTAATTTTAGAATTAAGTGCATTCAAATTGATTGCAATAGTCTTTAATGCATTAATTGATTAAGATGAAATGTTAATTAAGTTGATTACAATAGTTTTTAATGCATCAGTTGATTCAAATAAAACATTAATCATGAAAGTATCAAATTTTAAAACATTAGTTGAAATATTATTCTTTGATGATTTTCTTACAGATTTTCGCTCTGAAAGAACATTAAATGTTTGCTTGCAAAGTTGCAAGTTCATGTTTTCACTCTTTTCATTTTCAACAAACTTGACAGCATGATTCTTAATGACTTGATCAAGATCTGAGACTCAGAGATGATATTGCTTGTTGATATTTTTCACATACTTCATGAAGATATCAAGTTTGTCTCTGTTCATGAATCTGTCTCATCTGTCTTCAACTGATAATGACTTGAGATCAACATATGAGTAACATTTGCATTTTCATACTTGTACATGATCAATTGAGAGCTTAATTTCGATAAATATCTTCTTTAAAATCATGAAAGCTTCATTGATAAAAAATTTCATGATGATTTAATTTTGCAAATAAACATTTATCTTTATAGCTTTTGCTCAAAACTTAATGAGAAGTTCAGCATTCTTGATCATGATTTGCATTAAGTTTTCTGTGATGTGTATAATTCTTTCAACTACTTTATTTTGAATCAACATATGTAAGATAATGTATTGAGAAACAATGTTAACTGATGAACATCAATCATTCAAGATAATTTTAAGTTTCATAATGTTATCACTGTGTATTGAAAGAAGTTTAACATTGTTGTAAAGCTTTATATTGAGTTTTCATTTTTACAAAGCATCTGATGCATTGAATCATTACTTTAAACAAATGCATCAAGTTTTTTTGAAGTGATTATCAACTATTTTTAGAAAGTACAACTCATTATCAAGAAATAATAATAGTGATTTACAGATGTTTATAAAAATGAAAGTCAAGATACTTGTTTTTTGATTGCTGACATTGTATTCTCATTTATTAATAAACTTGATGAGCGCATATATTTTACACACATTCTTATGACTGTTGTTGATGAGAATAAATTTTTTCAAAGTAATGATTTTATAAAGTTGATGAAGCTTTGCTGATTCAAGATGAGTGAAATGATGATGTCACAGTTTATACAACTTAAAGCTTTTGTCATTTGCAAAACTAAGTTGATTATGATCAACTTCAATCTCATTCTCATGATGAATTACATCAATGTGAGATGTGAAGTGATTTAAATTCATTGAATCATCGAAATTCATTGAATCATCGAAATTCATTGAACTGTACATTGCTGAAAATGCTGATGAAATGTCACGCTGCATAATTGATAGTAATGCAAATTCATCAAGATTGTTTGCAATTCTTTCTACTATATAAATGTCTTTGCATTCTAGAATTTCAATCATTTGCTTTCTTTGCTTATCATGCATGTACAAATTTTTATCATCAAAACTTTCTTGCAAATCTTTCTTACACATTCTTCTTTCAGAAAGAAGATTCATCTTAAGCTTAAAAACATGAAAAACAAAAGATAATTTAATTGAGTTTTTGTGATAATCTTGCATAACTGCTGTGTCACAATGATTAACATACAATTTTCTTTCTTCAACTTTAATGATGTATCTTTTAATGCAAATTAAAAAATCACTAAAAAGTTGAAGTTGATCAATTATATGTAAGAAAACATCAGAATCTGCAACTTAGTTGAATTCAGAAATCTTACTGACAATGTTCTTTAACAAAGCTGCAATATTCTCACTCTTTTCATTCTCATCTTTCTCATTGTTATCAAAGATTTCAAAGTCATCGCTTTTTACATTGTAAACTCTGTGTTTCTTGTGCTTACTCTTCAGAAACTCAGTGAAAGTTTGAAAATCATCAATACTTTTATGCTTTGTTTTGTTTTTATCTTTGCATTTCTTCACAAGCTTTTGAGCTGCAAACAGATAAAAGTAATTGACTAAATGATGTTCATCTTCATAGAGAAAACATTTTAAAAATCATTGCAGCTGATGATGATGCAATTGATTACTGTTGAAGTCTGAAAGACTTTTGCAATAATGACTGATTTTGCATTTGTTCTGCTTATGATTAATGCACTTGCGTTTGTTTCTTTGCTTGATTCATAGCGCAGTCTCTGTTATCTTCAATTATGCTTTCTTCTTTTGTAATTTTTGAAGTCTCTTTTTGACATTTGACTTATTCTGCACATCAATGATATCTTGAATGACTGTGTATTCATCTGACAGTGATTGAAGTAAAACTTGAAAGCAATGTTCTAACTTAAATAAATTGCTCATGTCTTTCTGTGTTGCAACGATCTTTCAAGTCAACTTAACAAGATGTATTTATGTTTTTTCAATGAAGATATTCAACAACATTCTATAATCAATGAAGTTTGTCAAATATTGTCTTTCAATGATTTGTAGCTTTTCTTTGTATTTATAACTCAGAACATCTCAAATCTTTTTTACTGATGTCTTGTCTGCAGTATGTTCTTGATCATCAATGATGATGCAGATGATCAGTCAGTAATGAACTTTTACATAAATTTTTTGACTTTCAAAGTTGAAAGATTAAATTTCACTGATGATGCTGATGATGTTGTTGAATGTGTTTGAATCAGACTTGTTTTTAATAATGAATCACAAGTCTTTCTTAATGAGTCATCTCTTTATAAGAGAAAATCATTGATCGCAGTTCTTGTAAGTGAGAATGAGAACAGATCATCGTTTGATGAAAAAGTCATTGAAGTTCATGATGTGCAATGTAGACTCAGCTTGTTGTTAAAATCAAAGAAAAAACATAAAGATATTAAATAAATTGACGAGTGAAGTGAAAAGAATTTAATCTCGTCAATGATGATGAAAGTTTATGCATTCTTCGATGCAATTAAATGTATCTATTTATTCACTTTCTTGAAAACTCATAGTAAATTGTTGACTTGATGTGAGTGCTTATTTATCTTCTTGTGAGATGCGTAGTAAGCTGTTAAATTTCACTGAACTTCTTTAAGTCAATGTACTTATTTATTTTCTTGTGAGATGCATAGTAAGTAATTGCTAATTGCTCATTTGAATAAATTTCATATCAAGTTGTTGAGCATCAAATGCTTAAAGTGTTTTAATTTAATTATGTTGAAAGCTTCTTGCTAATTGAACTCATAATTTATTGAAAGAGTAGAGTGAACAGTATCACATCTGATGAAATCTATCTAAATTATGAAGAAAAGTCACAGACTGCTTTATTTATATACTGTCATGCATGATAAAGTCATGATGCACAACTTTATCTCTGATGTTAGTTTAGAAAGAGCTGCTAGAAACAAGTCTGACTGAATTTAGACTGAATTCAGAGTTATTGCAATAAGCTGCTAGAAATAAGTCTGTCATTGCACTTCTCAACAAAACTTCAAAATTGTTTAATGTTGATATTAATGTTAAGAATTGAATGTATTCTTCTCTTTAGAAAGATCTTCTGAGCGACGTGTCAGAACATTCAACTTATCATTAATCTTGTCAAGATGATAAATGATGTGATAGTTAAATTAAACAGAAACTCACTTTAATGAGCTTAATGATAATTCAACTGTTTAGTTGACATGAAATACTCAAGATTTTTGTGATTTGTGATCACTTTGACAAAATAAACAAAGTCTTTGAGTTTTGATCATTATTTCTTGAAAGCACAAACAATGATCATAAGTTCTTTATTGTAGATTTCATAGTTACACTTGACTGAGTTATGCTTTTTCAAAAAGTAAGCAATTGAATGAAGAATCTCATTCTCATTATATTGAGAAAAAATGTCTTTGAATACATAGTTCAAAACATTGATTTCTATCACAATTTTATGATTTGAATTATAATAATAAAGAATAATCTTGAAAGTGAAGACTTTCTTAAGATTGTTGAATGCAATCTGACATTTCTGAAATCTGACAAAGAATACATCTTTTTGATGAAATAAGTGAGCAAGATAGCTATTTTACTATAGTCATAAATGAATCTTTTATAAAAGTTCGCGAAATTTAAAAAACTTTAAACATCTTTAACGTTAATTAAGATGAATCAATTGACAATGATGTTTATTTTAAAAAAATTCATCTTGATTTCTTTGATGATGATTATCAATTCTAGATATGAAACTTAAGTGATGTAAAACTTGCATTTAATTATATTCATCTGAAGATTTGCTTCTTGCAGCTTTTGCAGAATGAGCTTGACATAAATCTCATGCTTGAGTTCATTGTCAAAATAAATCAAAATGTCATTCAGATAAGTTGTACAGAATTTATTTAAATGTTCTTGAAGAGTATTATTAATGTACTTTTGAAATGAGACAGACTTATTACATAAATTAAAGAGCATGATTAAATACTTGAATAATTCAAATTGAGTGTGAAAAATAATGAGAACTTTATCTTCTTCTTTGATTCAAAGTAGATTGAATGCAAAGATGATATTTAGCTTGATAAAGATTTTAGCTCAACTTAAACAATTCAGCATTTCTGAGATTAAAGACAAAGAATATTGATTCTTGACTGTAATAGCGTTCAGATCTCAATAGTTTACGCAGAAGCAAAGTTCTTCTTCAAGTTTCTTGATGAAAAGAATAAAAATGATCATCTGAAAGTGATTGACTTGAATGAAATCTTTGCTCAGATTTTTATTCAGATAACAATGAAGTTCTAGAATTTTATCACGACTTATGTTGTACAAAGCAAAGACTGAGAATTAGGCATCTTTTTTAAGATGTATGACATGATCATGAACTTGATGTAAAGACAGAATATTAACATTCTTCTTAAAGAAGACATTTAAAAACTTGAAATATCTGAATGATAAAATTGTGACTGAATCAACATTTTTACTTTGTTGATAGACTTCAAGATCTTCTTATGTCATGAATGCAGTCAAATAAAATTTCTTTTTCATTTAATGAAGATTCAAATGAAGATTCTTATCATATATACTGTTTTGAGAGCAAAATAAAAACTGAGCAAAAGTTGAACTGTTTTTTGAACAAACAGTCAAAGTCACATGATGCAATTTTAATTCATCAGAGTCTAGATTAAAAGATGAGATTAACTTCAGATTCAAGAAAACATCAATTTTCTTTAAAATGATGCTAAACACTTCAATGTCTTTGACATAAACAGCATGATCAAAGTTTTAAACTTTCAACTCAATTATGTTAAGTTGTATAAAAGATTAATTGATTTGATTTGCTTGAAAAACAACAGAAGTTTTAAAGAGAAAAGAATTTTGACACTTGATTTTTAATGAATATTCTTTTTGAATGACTTGAAAAATACAACTAGAAGTTTCTTGTTTCAGATGAAAGATAAAACTAAACAAGATTTGTTTTTTATGAATGAGCTAAGTATTAGTTAACTTTTTATGAACAAACGAGAAATTATATTACTTCTTGTGAGCAAATGAGAAACTGAGTTACTTCTTGCAAGTGAATTGAGAATTGAATTGCTTTTTGTAAGTGAACTGAAAATTGAGTTGCTTTTTTTGAATGAATGAGAAACTAGATTGCTTTTTGCAAGCAAACTGAAAACTGAATTACTTCTTTCAAGTAAATGAGAAACTGAATTACTTCTTACAAGCAAATTAAATGTTGAATTACTTCTTGTGAATAATCTGTAAATTGAATTGCTTCTTGTGAGTAATCTGTAAACTGAATTGCTTCTTGTGAATAATTCATGAACTGAATTGCTTCTTGTGAGTGAATTAAGAACAAGATTGAGAGAAAGCTACTTTGTTAACTTTGAACAAGAAATTTTCTTCTTGTTGATTAAGATCATAAATCTTGATGAAAAATGAGCAATAATGATTAAGATAAAAGAAGAAAGATAAATTAAGAATATTGTGCTCAAAATTGACATCAATGACGTGATGATGAAGTCATGATAAACTCATGATGATGAAATATTAATTTAATTCAGTGATATAAAAGAATAGTTTCTTGATGTGTTCATCAAGAATCATTGTGATTTCAATGACATGAATAATATTATTGATTAAAGTGACTTGATCATCAAATTCTTGAAGTCTGCAAGAATGAATTAATTGATGCAAGAAAAAATGATGTTGTTATGTGAAGAATTTATTCATAAAAACATAAGCAGAAACTTCATTATCAATCAGAGTGAGAATGAAAACTTTAGATTAAGATTGATGTAAAATACAGAATATTATTATGTGATTATCTTTGAATGTTGAATTGAATTCAAAAAGTTTCAAGACAGATTTAGCAGAAAACTTTCTATATGATTGAAGTAAGAATGAAAAGATTGAAATTAATAAACAAGATGATATGTATACAGATTTCTGAGCGTAACTTAGTTCAAAGACTAAACTTTTCTTGCAGATAGCGAGACTTCTTCATTTATACTGATGATATCACTGTCATAAATGTTCATGATATGCAAAGTGAAGAACTTCTTATTTGAGCATTCTTTAGCAATTTTGCTTAAATGTTGCAATTTGCAGTAGTAGCACAGCTTTCATTTATTGCAGATTTTCTTGATCTCAAAAATGATCAAAGTCTTATCTTGAACAATGATAATAATAAAGTTTAAATTCATTGACTCATTGAAAGATGAAAGAAAAAGAAACAAAGATATTGTTGAAATAATAGTTACAGAAATGATGATCTTTGAACTTAAAGAATTACTAGTCAATGCAAAGATGTTCTTAACTTTGATGAGTGAAATGATGACAAAGTTGAAGTGAGATTGACAATGCTTAAGCTGCTAAAACTCTTCATCAATGTCAAAAAATGCTTGAATTCATTGATGAAAGATGAATGATTGAGTTTCATTAAGATTTTGTCAGAAAAAAATGATAACTTAAGTGAAATAATTAACATTGCACTTCAAACAATCAATCAATGAGAAAATTTTCATCAAAGAATATTCTTTCTTTTGATAAAAGAAATTGTAGTAATCAACAAAGCTATTCATGTCTTGCTTCAAAGTTTCACAAAGATATAAATGAGCATTTTCTGTCTTGAAAGAATTGTCATAGCAATGATGTAACTTATGTCATCAATTTGCGAAGATGAAAATAATACAAAGATCATTGACTCAATATTGACTCATTAAATTGTAAATTTTCTTATTTATGATGAGTTGTGACTTGACATAAATGATCTTGACTCAATGAGAGAGATAATGATTATCGTTTATATTCATGCGCTGTATCAGACTCTGCTTTCATGCATTCAATTAATTTTTGTTCTTCTCATATTTAAATATGTTAAGAAGTTTCTTAAATTTAAAAGCAATGAAGACAACAACAGAATTTGCAGAAGAATGAATGATAAGAAAAAATTGATTGTTTTAGATTTATGCAATAATCTGAACTATCATTACAAAAGACTAAGAATTCAACTTTATATAAATTGAAGAACTGAGAATGATAAACAAGAATGAAATAATAACATTATGTTGTTAAACTTGATTTTGAAGCTTATGCATTGCACGAAAGATTTTAACTAAATTTTCAATCATACTTTGAGTGAACTGTTCAACAGCACACTCATCATCGATTAAGAAATTGTAAGATGACTTCATTTAAGCGAAAGAGTAACTAAATGAGATTTCAATGTATGAAAATGTTGCAGAAAGTGTAAATCTTTCATAATGTCAGAAACTAGATTGAATCATAGATTCTATCAATATAAAGAATTGATTATTATATTACTTGAACTAAATACAGAACAATACATCAAATAATGTACAAGATGAAAGACAAAGAATAAAAGAAAAGAATGAAAGCTCAACTTTTATATACATGAATTGAGCAAAATCAAGACTAAACAGTAGTTCTATTGATTTAAGATTGCAGAAGTTCATGCACATGACTGAGATAATTGAAACAGAATTGCTGAGACTAGATTAAGATGATGATAACTAGATTAATGACTTGATTCATTGAACTGCAAAACAGATTCAATGAATTGAAATTACTTAAAACATTGATGATTTATGTTTTAAATTGAGTTAATGATCTGACATCATGACAGTTGAATTGCTCACATTTTCAACTCAACTCGAGTTGAATTAAGCATATTTTTAACTCAATTCAACTTGACTCGACTAGAAATTGAGTCAACTCGACTTGACTCATCAAGAACTTGAGCTTGACGTTAAGAAAGCTAAATATAGAAATTTTTTCGACTTTTGCATTATCTTTTTGCATTATCTTTTTGATAGAACTAGAAAGTCATGAAGAGAAAACATGAAGATCATTTAATAAAAAGTCATGAAGAGAAACATAAAGAGAAACATAGAGAGAAACATGAAGAGAAATATAAAGAGAAACATAAAGAGAAACATGAAGATTGTTTGATAGAAAGTCATAAAGAGAAACATAAAGAGAAACATAAAAAGAAACATAAAGAGAAACATAAAGAGAAACATGAAGAAAAACATGAAGAAAAACATGAAGAAAAACATGAAGATTGTGTGATAAAGAGTCATGATGAGAAAACATGAAGATCGTTTGACTTTGATAGAAAGTTATGACGGGAAAACATGGTAGAAAGTCATAAAGAGAAATCATGTAGACTGTTCAATCAAGCTATTTACATCTATTTAATATTTTGTCGAGTCGAGTTGTTGAATCAAACTTCTCAACTCGACTCAAGTTCTTGAGTTTAACTTCTCAACTTGACTCAACACTTTTTTCAAAAAATTTCAACTCGACTTGATGTGATCAGTTTACATACAATGAAGATAATGACAGATGCAAATATGTATGAATAAATAAATAAACAGATTAAGAAAATTTCAATCATTGATCAGGTGATTTTCAATCATCTGATGTACATACAACAACTTCAATGAACTGTAAAAATCAGAATGATAGTTGAAGTGAAAGAAAAAGAAATGATGATAGTTTAAACGGGAAAAAACGACTTGCACGAGTCAACGCAGCGAAAAAACATAGTGCAAAGTCGAAAAAGTTTTGATGTTGAGTCACGTGGTGAAACTCTTGGCAATCAACGATCAGAATACACTCTTGCTTCAGTACTATATAGATTGACAGGTAGCTGAGTCAGCAAAAATCTGCTATATTTACATCTTAATTGCCGATCTTGTTAAGGTGGCATGGTGTAATGGTAGCACGTAACGTTGTGGTTGCAAATCTCACGCCGAATGAGTGTTCGATTCACTTGAATCCGTTCCGATCCCGGTTCGATTCCGGGTGCCGCCAGTTTTTTCCCAATTATTTTAATTCCTATCAGGAATGGTAAGATGCGAAAATTTTGAGTTGATTAATTTTGAACAATTACAAATTAATTATGGACGATAGGTAGACAGTTGCCAAACTGTACAACTAGTAAATACATTTTCATCTCAGCGTTCTAGAGCTGGCTTTTGAGGAGAAGTGGCGGCCAAGGGATAAACCACACCATCATGAGAGCCATCCTCCGAGCCCTTACCTTCAATCATGTTCAACGTATCGCTCTGTTATCAATTTTCCTATAAGAGACTTGTGACAAATCATTCTGTATTGCAGATTCCACAGCGGCATGCCAACAGAGCACTAAGGGAGATATGCAAGCCGTTGCCGAGATCTGGCATTCCACAGTGTCGTCGCGCTCTCATTCCACATCTTCCCATATTTTTGGACGCGCTCATTTCGAGCAGCTTTATTGATCCGATTCCACCCAAGTGAAACTCTGGGGGGAGCCAAAACCATGCTCCCCGTTATCATGAAGTCTTGGTTGGGAGTATCAACTTTTGCCGCAATCTATCTTGTCGAAGCCGTCGCCGGAGCAGTAAGCACAGTGCGAATAGGTACAGGGCCGTGTGTACCGAGTGTAACACCTGTCTCTAATCCAACCGTATCCGATGCTTCTGGCACTAGCAGTAGCTTACAAAGCCCGTAAGTATTCGTTCCTGGTCTCACAGGCTTCTTGTTGTGCTTGGGCTGACTTATTAAGCCTACCGAGTGCCAATGCGCAAAAGTTGTTCTTCATGGTGACGCCTGATAGTTCTCTTGCTCCGCGCCGTCGAAGCAGCAGGACGTTTTACCTAGGCCCGAATGGCCAGGAGACACCGTTGTGCGAGCAAGCGGCGATGTTCATATTGCAGAGCTATCAGCTGAAAACTAATGGCTTCCTTGTTTCGACTTCTTTGGATGAGGCCACGGCAAATTTCGCAATATCGGCCCAGCAGGGCTCAATAACCACGGACTTCTCCGTGACTGCGGGCTACCTCTTGTGGAGTAACGTTGCTTTTAGTAATGGATCTGCGTCTTTCTGCGTCTTGGATAACACCGTCAGTGCTGTCTTCCGGGGGCCAGCGCCCAGTGGCTGCTCTCCAGTGTTGTTGCTTGCAACTTTTGGGGGTAATTAGCATTCTACTAGGAGAAGGTCTGAAACTGATATCAGTAGACTTTGCCTGCCCGAAAGCTCTGAACTCGTCAAAATTGTCGTCCACGTCGGCTCTTTCCACAGCTGTGCCTATTTCGCCTCCTGAAGATACTTCCACTGTGACAACACCTGATAGTTCCTCGCTCCCAAGCTTATCACCATCTAGCTCGAGTACAGCGTCCACGTTAGCTGCCACATCGCCAGTGACCTCTCTGAGTAGCTTCACCACGCCCAGCTCTGGATCTCCTGTCTACACACCTGCGTCGGTTCCAACCGCAACTCCTTCATCCCAGGTAGCGGACGGCTCCAGTGTAGCTGACACGAGCTCTTCTGTCGACCCATCCGCATCCGATTCAACCGCAACGTCTTCATCCCAGGTACCGGATAGCTCCAGTGTAACCGACTCGAGCTCCTCCGACTACACATTTGCATCGGATACAACCACAGCTCCATCCCAGGATTCGAGTATCTCCAGTGTCACCGATATGAGCTCTTCCCTTTCCATGATATCGTCCTCTTTGTCCGTCGTAGAAGGCAATAGTACAAGCCCATCACTAACCCCCAGTTTCAGTACCCCGATAACAGTGTCAAGTACGGTATCTTCTCCGTCTAATTTTACGCCGCTTTCTTCCTCAGTCACGCCAGTGACGTTGAGTAGCTCACAAAGCTCTTCAATGCAGCCGTCAAGCACAATCACGGGAAACATCAGACTTTCTCAACCGACCCCAATAGTTTCCAATGCATCGAGTCCCGACGAGTACGATGATTATTCCCAATCTGTTTCACTTGCTCCATACCAATTTCAACTCCAGTTTTTCAGCACCATCAGCTCCTACTTCACCGTCACGACGAATGGGGTAAGTCAGGAGCGTACTCCTTCTCTGGCGGCCTGGCTGATGATTTCGTCAATAGGTATTTTCTCTCGGTAATGAAACATTAGGCAGGTACTTCGACAACACCGCATTATATGCGAATGATCTTCCTTCAGGGACAGCCTTTCCATTCTGGGAAGATCTACTCGCGAGTAACTCTGCACAGCAAGGAATCTATTACGAAATCGATAACTATGGCATGAATGTGCAGCTTTCCGTAGAGTATATACTCATGAACTATGGAGATCTCGGCACCAGTCAGCCGAACCTCTATCACTTCATCCTCACTTATGATTCAGACGCTCCTGCGCTCTTCTCGATCTATTACTTCACCGCCGGGGACGGAGGTGCAAATGCGACCATTGGCGTTCAAGGGCTAGATTCGTCTAGTAGTAAGTAGCCCCTCCATTCTGGACGGGCTCTCCGTTGACCATGTTGGTAGATCAACGATTCGCGCAGTATGATTACGATCAGCAGGGAAGTGTGGCCGCGGGGACTCGTCTCAACTTCTTCACCAACTCTAATACGGCGCCGAACGGCAGCTACTTGTCGCGTACTTTCACGCCCAGTTGCTATCCACCTGGGACTTGGCCAGCTGGTGTATGTCAGAGACAATCCGAGTCTGGGCCTGTCACAGTGATGCCCCCCGGAGATGGAATCTAGCCCGTCTTGTTCGGATGTTACCTGCTTCTTTTGATCGTATTGCCGGATGAAGCTACATTAATACCGGATAGAGCAGCACAAGAATGACGGTATTGAATGAGTCGCCACAATAGGTATGTCGTATTTGCTGCCAGAATATGAAGAAAGTCCAGAGGCTGGGATGTTAATGGGGTAATCAATGGGGTAATCCATAGGGTCCAGAGGATAGGTAGCTTCTTACGAAATAGCTTGATTGAGTTGAGAACAATATCCAGTACATCAAAGAAGATGCTAGCCAACGAAAAGGTGTCGAGTTTTCCTGCACTAATCAAGACGCCGTAGATAAGCTTACTCCAAGATTAATGTGCCAAGGCTGCCAGATTAACTGTTAGCTTCATGAGACCTGGAATCCGCTCCTACAACTTACAAGTAAGTACTCCCTCCGTACAGTACTAAGGTACGGCTTCTTCCTCTGGGTACTTCTTCTTTTCCCGCAACACACTAAGTGGCAATCGGATTGTGTACATGTCCATCGTGCAATCATCGTAGCGATCCACTTCAACAAGCCAAATCGACTTGCACTATTAGGTGCACAATGTTCTCAGCAAGACTGCCAGTACTTTAAGAATATCCAGTAGTCCCTTGTGGCATGGTACTTCATATTATGTACCCCGTTTAGCCACTTGGGACAAGAACGCTACCAGGCCTACCCAACATAGAAGCATTGAAGATAACAAAAGTTAAGGAGGTGAAAGGAAGAGCTTTGAATGACGAATGATAAGTGACATACTTGGCCTAAAGGCTAAGGTAAGTCGAGTCAATGGAGAGAGTGAAGCAAAAGACAAAGAATGTCTTTGCAGACGCTCAGGTCCCCACCGAGCTAAAGTACAGTAGTCGCCGTCATAGGGCTGAGAACGGAGCTCCAACCTGCTTGCCTACCTACCTACATATCAACATATCCTTCAATCTCCACAATCTCTCTTTCGCCATTTACCCGAATCCGCGCGTTGAACAGCCATCAAGACAAGACTCGTCGTCCCAGTTGTTTGCACTTACCTCTGAACCATCGAATTCCAGTGGGGCTCGGTGATCATCCAAAGCTGGAGATACAGCTCATTCGGCCTTTCTTCTACCTCCCGCGCAAGCTCACAGATCATACTAATTACTAGTAATGTATCACCATCTTCAAGAGAATCGCAACTAGCCCAGATGTTGCCCACATTTCGTGTCCGCGACTTGCGGCGCCCCAGAAGTCCAGGCAGCGGCCGTCCTTTGATGGCCGGTCCCCAGAAGTCAATTTACGATGGGACCGTTCGCATCAGTGCACCAGAATACGACACTACACTCTCAGATCATCCGGAAGCGACCTTGAAATATGTTGATGAGGATGACGGGGACATTATCACGGTAGGTTCTTCATCGTACTTAGCAATGCTCTCCTTTAACACCTGAACCCAGGTTGGTTCGTCGCTGGAGCTTGCTCAACGGCTCGGAGAACCAGTAGTATCATCCAAGTTGAAATCACATTATAAATCGGTTGCCGAGCCCCTCCGTCCTGCTGGATCCGAGCATTCCGTGAACTCATCAATTCATACGTTTGATATTTATTGCCAGGGAAACTCTCTAAAGGTCTGGCAGGAGATAGAACAGAGAAGCAAGCAGATGGATGTTGGGAAGGTCACCCTCGAAGAAATCAGAGGTCTGGAAAGTGGAAAACTCGCGGGATTGGACACGCAGCTATCACTTCCCTTACATGAGTGTGAGCGAGCGGCTTTGGTGACGACGCCATTTGTGCGTACCGAGTATGGAAAGTCTACTACAAATAGCCAGCCTTGTGGGCAGTCGTTACGTTTCGTACGTGATCTTGAGCGCTCAGCTTTCACCATGACGCCGTTCGAGTGCACCAACTATGCAGAGCCAGCTACACAGAACCAGTCTTGCAAGCAGCCATCGCTACTGCAAGTCTTTGAAGCCGAGCTAGCGGGGATTTCGAAGAACCAGAAAGGTCTGAATGACACCAAGCAGGCTTCCGCGGGCCAGCCAAGCTCGGCTTCCCCTCGCTTGCGAGATGTTATGGAGCTACCGGGCTCCAGCTGCGGTTATGCATCCGTGAAGAAGCCAGGAGATCCTGATTCCCGTCCGGTCAAGTCTTTCGTCAACGGAATGGTCCCGCTATCTTTAGCGCCTCCGAACGATGATTCAGCTATTACGTCGCCACCACTACAACCTACACCAACTCTCGACATAGGTCTTCGGACAGCGCTCAACAGCTTCGGTACATGCGTGCACAATATCGCAGATGTCGTTCAGAACGCTTCGACTACTTCGCAGGGTGCAGCAGAGAGCACCAAAGCAGTAGAATCCCAATTGTTCAACGATGCAGTCCAAGGTCTTCGCGGAGCAGCAGAGGCCATTGCTGCACTTGGCCAGATTTTCCTTGAGAAGAATTTGGCAAGCGTCGTGAAAGCTGTCGTACAGGGTCCACCTCAAACCACCAGATCACCGACGAACGACAAGAGTCAACCCTGCGCTGTCATGTTATGGCCCGTAAGTGAAGACCATGATCGGACCCACAAGTGTGATCTTCATAACAGGCTAACCCGTGTAGATGCCAGATATCGCAGACTTGGTGCGAAACGCTAAAGTTGCGTCCGATATTGAAGATATGCTGCGCTTGAGTATAAAGGATAATGTCAAAATCCTCGTATCGCCAGAAAAGGACTGGGGTTCTCGCATGGTCTTCATTAAAGTTGAAAGCGAAGAGGTTGCTATACGCGTCTGCAGTAAGCAACTTGGTCGACCTGGCTTGGGGTAATTTTCTTAACAAACTATTTAGGACATATGAGCTGCCGCCCGTACCATGGTAGATGTCTTAATGCCGCGATTGTCTCCACTCCTGCCAATGGTGGCAGTGACGTGGCGATTCTGAAAACTAAAGTTTCAGATATCCTTCCGTCACGGACCTACCCTTTTCCGCGTGATAACGCAAACGAAGTATCAAAACCGACTAAAGCTGAAGCTAAAGATACAGAAGTAGCATCACAGGAAAACCCGGAACTAAATACCGCGCTCGAAAGCCAGGGAAACACGGGGAATGGCAATCCTGATCGACTAAACATTCCGAATAAACACCCTACCTCTCCTCTTGAATCATTATCGACGTCTCAGTCTTGCGGTCCTGAATCTATGATGAGCAAACACCAAACTCGGATTTGCGAATCCCGCTTACGATGTAGTCCAATTGCTCAATGCTACTGGGAATCTTTCCCCCTTGATCATGAACGAAGCAGATCACCATCCCGAGAGAACTCGGACGGGGATCTTCCCCTACGGCGCGGTTCTCCTTACCGACCTCGATTCCATAGGCCCGGGCCCATTCATCTTCCCCAGGATGAGGTTGAGGTATCCAATACAGATTGTGCACTTCCACTCTCGTCAGACGATCATGATTACAAGGACGCGTTCTCTCCTTACTCCAAAGAGTGGTCTGCAAGGTTCTCCAATCGAGCTGCTCGAGACAATCATATATCGGACCCTGTGGGCGCCTGGCATATGACTGAGAAATTGGGAATTAGGACCAATACACTCAGTGGCATACCGAAATCAGCTTTTAGCCCGTCTCGCCTTCTTCAAGCACAACATCACGCCCAGGATTCTCCACGAATGTCACCCTATGCCAACCCAGTAACCCCGGGCATGTTCATGAAAACCCGCACATCAAGAGGCAGGTCTGGGATGAATACTTACGTTCGACGATATCCTATTAATGAGCCCATATTCGAGCCGTCAAATAATTTCATGCCTCTTAAAGACAAGCCAGGAGATCATCGTCTACCGGTATTCGCACCTAACTCTGAGACGGAATGTCAAACGACCTGCGGCAGGGAAACAGGATCTTCTCCTGGCTACCAGGGAGGATTACCTTCACTAACCGCACCCGAAATACAAGAAATACAGAAGTGCAATGGTGGCTCTCAGCAAAACGTTCTTGTCGTAACGCCAAGCGGTGCCACCGATAGCTCTCCAATTATCGAGGCACCGATTCGGAGTACGAGCTCAACCCCAACAGCGAGTCGCTTCCCAACTTTAGAGCAATTTGAGGGAGGGAGCTTTACTGGTTTATCTAATTTCCCACCTCTACCAAGCATGGAGCCCTTGATTCCGCAGCGCACATGCCACAAGGTTGAAGTTCGGAAACCGCAAAAGGTGGACGAAACAGTTTTCCCGTTCGTTCAAGCTGTTGAATCCGCGATATTCAATGGCTGTTCTCCAAGCTTGGGTCGACGCCCTACCTCATCTGACACCAACGAATCGTCTGGAGACTTCTTTTACCGTATGACAGGTCTGACCGAGGAGGCGGCTAGACTGGTCGAACTCCGATCGAATTTGGTACGCTGCGAAGGCCTTTCTGATGGTGTCAAACATCACGCTGTCGAGGGCATCAAACGACATGCGACTGTAGCAGGCTCTACCAACTCTTATGTTGCAAAATCCCGCCGACCCTATTCCCAGAATTTCAGTGGCAACGGTAGACTGCCATGGGAGACTTTTCTTAATAACGATACAAGTGTACTTACGGGTGGCTCGAGCTGTCAGGATTCATCTGGCATCAATAGTCACCCTAGTACGTCAGTTACCCACAAGATGGGTAAGGCCACTGCACCTAGTCCTGTGGGAGCTGTAGCCGTAGTATCAAAGGAGATTTTTTCAGGCGAACACAACGATTCTTCTACGGTCGCGAAGGTTCAGGACTGTGTGGAGAAGCTTAAAGATCTTGGCTTTGGTGGAGATAGCGACGGTGGTGTTAAACGATTGGTGGTGTACGCTCAGGCTGCTGAAGGCAACCTCAGCGACGCCATCGATATGATTGATGAGGAGCAACGGGCATATCACGAGTGGTCATATTGATGAGGAGAAATGGGCATATCAGGAGTAGTTACAGTGACGGCGTTCAGCCGAGGGAAGACGAGATATTGGACGCATACTCACGGTTTGAATCTACTAAACCCAGATTTTTGAGGGCAACTCAAATTCCGTCATCGATACGAGAGGTCGTATCTATCGAGTAGTGGCTGCCGTTGATCATCTAATTTTGTACATGCCTTAACATTGTTAGATCGACAAAGCGAATCTGAACTAGAAGCCTTCACACATTAATTACCCTTTTTGTATCTGATGATGATCTAGCAGACGCCCTTCGAGTCTTAAGTGATTGTTAGCAGCAGCACTTACTAGATATATATGCTTGATCCATTCTTTCCAAGTACCTTTCCTGTCTACTGTGTCCTAAGACTCCAAGAATCGAAGGAACACCATAACGAGCGCCAAGGGCAACAATTCGCATGGTCGTCTTTATCAAAAGCATGATATCTATACTCCCTTCTTAAGAGCTCTTGGGTTTTGCAATTTGACAGAAGGTGGTTTATAGAAGCTGGTTTGCCTTTCCTACTCGGTTGTTCTTTGGTTTGATACAGCTTCCGACTTCTTCCGGTTGAAAA